>Ga0209415_10000490_pt1 | contig 73688 bp, 70 predicted proteins | sample PeaSoiSIISIP2007_FD_187696 | JGI IMG/M metagenome (GOLD analysis project Ga0209415, IMG submission 187696) | Peat soil microbial communities from Weissenstadt, Germany - SII-SIP-2007 (SPAdes) (version 2) | ecosystem: Environmental > Terrestrial > Soil > Wetlands > Peat | place: Germany...
AAGAGCCCGTTACCGTTGCTTCCTTCCGGACCTGGCGGGGTTGGCGGGAAGACGTCGCGCGGGACCGATGCCTGACATTTCGATTCTAACATTCAAGCAGAAAGTAGTCGGAAGTCGGGAGCCAGAAGTCAACTCAGAGCCTCGACGCCCTATTATTGCTCATCCAGTCCCTGACTCCCACTTTCTGACTCCTGACTACTGACTCCTGACTACTGACTACTTAACTATAGTTCTCTTCCCTTCTGCGCCGGAATAGCCAACAATAGATGCATCCATGCTCCCTGCCGGTCGCCCACAATCCGAGACGATTTCCTTACCGGTGGCGGTTGAGCGCTACTTCGAAGTCGCGCTCTATTTGCTGGTGCTGACCGGCTTCGGAACCCTGGCCTCGACCGGAGGATTGGACACGCCCACAGTTGTGTTCGTTGGCGCGGCTCTTCTGTTCCGCGGATACATTCTGGCCACGCGCCGCAGTGTGCTCATTCCCGAAACCTGGACCACCATCGTTACACTCGCTTACGTCGCGTTCTATCTTGCCGATTACCTCCTGATCTCGCGGGCTTTTCTCAATGCCACCGTACACCTGGTGCTATTTGTGCTGGTGGTGCGAGTATTTTCGACCCGGCGTGACCGCGATTATTACTTTCTTGCGGTGATCGCGTTTCTGATGGTGCTTGCCGCCTCCGTGCTCACCGTGGACAGCACGTTTCTGCTGGCATTTGCTGGATTCATGCTGATGGCGGTGGCCACGTTCATCCTGATGGAAATGCGACGCGCGTCCGCCCAGGCCACAATTCGATCCAACCCCTCGAACGATGAACAGGCTCACCGGCGCATGGGTATTTCCCTCGCCAGCGCCGCGCCCGCGCTGGCGCTGTTCATCTTGTTGGGAGCAGCGCTAATTTTCTTCTTGCTTCCCCGCGTGTCCAGCGGTTATCTCAGCGCGTATGCCCCCGGCGGCGAAATGGCCACTGGTTTCAGTGACCGGGTGCAACTCGGCCGGATTGGCGAGATCCAGCAGGCTCACTCGCTAGTGATGCACATCCGCATTGACGATGATCCACGCGGCGCTTTCGATTTGAAATGGCGCGGAGTCACACTCAACGTCTTCGATGGCAGAGCCTGGTTCAACCCGCACGAACGGCGACTTGTACCCCGCTCGCCGGACGGCCTTGTTTTCTCTTCTCCGAATCCAACCGGGGAAACGCACCGGGGCGGGTCAAGTGGTTCAGTCGTCCACTATCGGGTGCTGATGGAGCCTGTGTCCAGCAATGTGTTTTTCCTGGCGCCCACGCCAAGTACCCTGGAGGGCGAATATAGTACGGTGGCCATGGATGGCGGTGGCGCCGTCTTCGACCTCGACCCCGAACATCCCATCACGAGCTACCAGGCGACCTCCGACATAGCTCAACCGAACGCCGCCGGGTTGCGCACCGCCTCGGATGTTTACCCGGCCGATATCCTGTTGAACTATTTGCAATTGCCAAGGCTGGATCCTCGCATCCAGCCAATGGCGGAGCAAGTTACAGCTTCCGCGCACAATAATTACGACAAGGCGCTGGCCATCGAGGCCTATCTGCGCACGAAGTTCGGATACACGCTGCAGCTTCCCCGCACCATTCCTCGCGATCCGCTGGCTAATTTCCTGTTCGAGCGCAAGCAGGGACACTGCGAGTATTTTGCGTCCTCCATGGCGGTGATGCTGCGCACGCTGCAAATTCCTGCGCGCGTGGTGAATGGCTTTCGTACCGGGGAGTTCAACGATCTCACGTCCCAGTACCTGGTTCTGGCCAGCAATGCGCACTCCTGGGTGGAAGCTTATTTCCCGGGCTATGGATGGATCAGTTTTGATCCCACTCCCGCCGCGCCGCCGCAGATTCGCACCGGCTGGAGCCGCGCAATGTTATATGTGGATGCCTTGGCATCATTCTGGCGAGAATGGGTTGTTAACTACGACGCCGGCCATCAGTACAGCCTGAGCCGGGAGGCCACGCGCAACAGTCTGGAATGGCTGCAGCGCTTGCGCAACAGGGCACGCCGGAACTACGAGGCATTGGTGATGGACGCTCGGCGGACGCAACAGACCGTGTCTGCTGCGCCTGTCCGTTGGAGCGTCGCGGGGGCCATCGTCACCTTGCTGCTTCTTCTTGGAGCGAACGCAAGACGGTTATGGCGGACGCTGCAGCGGCGTCAATTGGCCGCTCATCCAGAAAAGTCTCCACGGGCGGCTGCAACCATCTGGTATGGCCGCATGGCCCGTACGCTCGCGAGGCATGGCTGGCATAAGCTGCCGGCACAGACGCCAGAGGAGTTTGTCACTCGCATCTCGGATGAAGCGGTGCGCCAGCGCGTTACGCAGTTTACCCAGCTTTACGAGCGTGCCCGTTTCGGCGACTCGCCAGAAGATGCCTGCCGCCTGGCGGCACTCTACGAAGAAATCTCGGAAGCGATTCGCAGGTAAGGGTCGATGCGCGTGTTTAGCTTTTTAGCGACCTCCGCGTAGATGTCCGCTGCGCGCGCTCCGCGATTAAGGGCTTCCATCGCAGAGTTCGCAAAACAATCGCGCTGACCACGCAGAGCGAAGCGCCGCGGACTTCTATAGCGGCCGGCCGCGGGCTTCCACGTCTGAATGCTAGAATTAGGAAGATCGCATGCCCGCCCCGAACGCTACAGCAACCATCGAGAACGAAGCTAGTCCCACCGATCAGCGGGCTTCCGCGCTGAAGGTCGGCTTCGTTAGCCTTGGATGCCCCAAGAATCTCGTTGATAGCGAAGTTATGATGGGCATGCTGGCGCAGGCGGGAGCTGAGTTGACCCCGCGCGCTGAAGACGCCGACGTCATCGTGGTCAACACCTGCTCGTTCATCGCCAGCGCCCAGCAGGAATCGGTGAACACGATCCTGGAGATGGCGCGACACAAAAGCCGCGGACGGGCGCAGAAGTTGGTGGTCGCCGGCTGCCTGGTCGAGCGCTTCCGTGACGAAATTCGCAAGAACATTCCGGAAGTTGATGCGGTCGTAGGTACGGGCGAATTGGAAAACATTCTGGCAGCAGCCGGAGTCGCATCCGCTTCCGCCGAAGATTCGCCGTTCCACATCCTCACGTCGCGGCCCGAGGGTGATGCGCGCGGAGCCCAAGGCCGTTTTTCCCGCGAGTCGTGGGATGGCGCTATCGCCGATCTGCCCAACTATCTCTACGACGAGGCGACGCCTCGGGTGCTCGCCACGCCACGTTACACCGCATACATCAAGATCGCAGAAGGATGCGACCATCCCTGCAGCTTTTGCATTATTCCGCAGTTGCGTGGCAAATTTCGCTCCCGGAGATTTGAGTCCGTTGTCGCCGAGGCGGAACGCCTTGCCCGCGCGGGAGTACGTGAGATCACGCTGATCGGCCAGGACACCACCTGCTACGGCGAAGATTTCGGCTTGAAAGATGGACTGGCGCTGCTGCTCGAAAAACTGGCCGGCATCGAAGATCTGCGGTGGATTCGTTTCCTTTACGCCTATCCCAACAAAATCACAGGACGTCTACTCGAAACCATCGCGGCCCACGACAAGATTTGCTCCTACATGGATGTGCCGCTGCAGCACGCGTCGCCAGCAGTGTTGAAACGCATGAAACGTGGTGGAGGCGCTGACGTTTTCCTGCGCTCGATTGAAAAGATACGTCGAATGATTCCAGGCGTGACCCTGCGAACATCGTTCATCGTTGGATTTCCCGGAGAGACCGAGACCGAATTCGAAGAACTTTGCCAGTTTGTTCGTGAGTCGGAATTCGACTGGATGGGCGCGTTCGGCTATTCCGATCAGCAGGGCGCAGGCGCTTTCTCCCTGGCGAAGAAAGTCCCTGCCCGCCAGATCGAGCATCGCCGCAAGCACCTGATGCAGATCCAGCGCCGGATCAGCAAGAAGAAAAAGAAGTTGCTGCTGGGCCAAGAAGTTCAACTGCTGCTGGAAGGAACATCCGAAGAAAGCGATCTGCTGCTCGAAGGGCGTACCGCAATGCACGCCCCAGAGATCGACGGCAAAGTGTTTGTGAACGACATTCCTGAAGGAATGCAGCCGCAACCCGGCGAGTTCTACCGCTGCCAGATTACCGAAGCCCACGATTACGACCTGGTTGCCCGGATTCTTTAGAGTAAAGATCGTCCAGTGCTCTTATGGCTCGCAAGCGCGCTCTGAACCTGCGGTGTCCCACCTGCAAGAAGCCGGTGAAAAGCAAAGATCCGGAATTCCCCTTTTGCAGCGAGCGCTGCCGCCTGATCGATCTGGGCAAATGGGCCAGTGGCGGACATGTGATTTCGTCTCCTGTGAGGGACACCAGTGACGCCATCAACGAGGAGATTCCGGGGGATGCGGAGAAGAAGACGTAGTGGGCAGGAGGCTCACACGACAGCTGCTGAGGACGGTGGCGCTACTGAGCGATGACTGATTCTGACCATGTTTGCGACCGTAGCGCCGACGTCGCGCCGGCTGTCTCGGCAAAGCCGAACCCTCGCGCCACGCGGTGGGCCACGATCGTGGCCACTTTTTTCGGCGTCGGACGCCTCCGTCCTGGGCCGGGAAGCTGGGGTTCGGCGGCTACGGTCCTGCTGTGGTGGCTTTTGACCCGGTGGATCACGCCAAGTTGGCAGCCTGTCACTGCGGTGTTGCTGGCGGCTTTGGCGATACTCGTCGGAATTCCTGCGGCCACCCGAGTAGCTCGTGCGGCCGCTCTGAAAGACCCGCAGTTCGTCGTGATTGACGAAGTCGCCGGCCAACTCATCACTCTGATCGCCGTCCCGGTCTCATGGAAATCTCTGTTGCTGGGCTTTATACTTTTCCGGGGATTCGATATCGTGAAGCCGCCCCCGGTGCGGCTCCTTGAGCAACTTCCGGAGGGAACGGGCATCGTAATTGATGACGTGGGAGCGGGGCTTTATGCTTTGCTGATCATGCAGGTCCTGCTGCATTTCGGATTTTTGCCTCGATAGGTTCGAGCAAACGCGAGAAAGTTGAAGTCCATGGGAATTTCTGACCGCTTGCTGGGCAAGAAGAACGTCAACGGAAAGCCGCACATCGAAGCTGTGGTTCCGAGTGCTGCATTGCCGGGTGGCGAGGTTCGCATCTCGGGCCGCGACTTGCGTCCCTCGGACCTGCGAAGGCCCCGGGTTCGGTTTGGCGAAGTTGAAGGCGCAGTGGTCATAAGTTCTGACGAATTCCTGGTGGCTCGCGTGCCGTCGGGGGCATCTTCAGGGCCCATTGTCGTTTCTACTAACGGGCATTCCAGCAACCCCCATCAAATAAAAGTTGCCGTCACCATTGCAGAGAATTTGCACCCGGTCACCAATCCCGCTCTCGACGCGGAGGGCAACATTTTCGTCAGTTTCTCCGGGTCTCGCGGGCAGAAGGTTCCAGTCTCCATCTTCAAGATCGATACCAACTACTCCGTCACACCGTTTCTTGCGGATTTGATGAACGCTACTTCGATTGCCTTCGATCGAGGCGGCGAGATGTACGTTTCCTCGCGTTTCGATGGCACTGTTTACCGTGTGGCTCCCAACGGAACCATGACCTCCTATGCCGAGGGCATGGGAATCGCGACTGGCATCGCTTTCGACCGCAACGGGAATCTCTACGTGGGCGACCGCAGCGGCACAATTTTTAAGATCGGTGACGACCGTCAGATTTTTGTGTTCGCCACGATCGAACCCAGCGTTTCTGCGTATCATCTTGCTTTCGGTCCCCATGGCGATCTGTTCGTGACTGGACCGACCACCTCCAGCTTCGATTCCGTGTACAAGATCGACCCGCAAGGTAACGTTTCGAACTTCTATCGTGGCCTTGGACGCCCCCAGGGGATGGCTTTCGATGTGGAAGGCAATCTCTACGTGGCTGCTTCAATTTCCGGCAAACGCGGCATCGTCAAGATTACCGCGACCGGCCAGGCGTCGTTGGAGGTCGCGGGCGCTGGTCTCGTGGGTCTGGCCTTCGCACCGGGCCGCTCGGTCGTTCTGGCCACCAACAACGCTGTGCATCATCTCGCCTGGAATATCCAGGGATTGCCGCTGGTCGAGGAGCCAGGAATTAGGAATTAGGATTCAGCATTCGACTTTCTGCCCGTCCGTAACATTCGTGGCTGATCTGTTCGTAGGGTTTCTCCGCGTCTCCTGTTTCCTCCGCGGTTTTCATTTAAACTCTTCCTCGTGAACGCCGAGATCGTCGCCATAGGCTCGGAGCTACTGACTCCGTTCCGCCAGGATACGAATTCGCTTTATCTCACCGAGAAGCTCAACCAGCTTGGCGTTGAAGTGGTTTTCAAGACCGTTGTCGGTGATCGTCGCGAGCATCTAACCGAGGCGGCATCGCAAGCGCTGTCACGCGCGGATATCGTCATCTTTATGGGTGGCCTCGGACCGACGGAGGATGACCTGACGCGCGAAGCCGTGGCCGATGCCTTGGGTCTGCAACTGCGACGCGATCCGGAGATTGTGGCCAGCCTGGAGCGCCGGTTCGCCGCCCACGGCTGGAAAATGGCGCCCAACAACATCAAGCAGGGGGACGTTATTGCAGGAGCAACGGTGTTGCCCAATGCCAACGGCAGCGCGCCAGGGCAATGGATCAGCGGGAAATATGAAGCCCGGGAAAGGATTGTGATCCTGCTTCCCGGCCCGCCACATGAATTGAAGGCTTTGTTCGAAGAGCAATGCATGGATCGCCTGCGCGCCAAGCTGCCGCTGCAGTTCATCGCCACCCGCGAATTGAAAATCACGGGGCTGGGCGAGTCCGCCTGTGATGCCCGGGTTGCCCCCATTTATCAGCGCTACAGCGATGTGCAGACTACCATCCTGGCTGGAGCTGGCGAAATTCAGTTGCACCTCAAGACGCGGGCCGCCTCTCTCGACTTCGCCCAGAAGCGAGTTGACGAACTGGTTGCGGAAATCGAAGAAGAGCTCGGCGACCTGGTTTTTTCCGATAACGGAGACTCCATGGAGCGGATCGTCGGCTATTATTTGCAGATGCGTGGCGCCACGCTGGCGGCCGCGGAATCATGTACGGGAGGATTGCTCGGAGAGCGCATCACTTCAGTCAGTGGCAGCTCCCGTTACTTTGTCGGCGGGGCTATCGTTTATTCGAACCGATTGAAGACTGCCTTGGCCGGCGTTCCCGCTGAACTGATCGAAAAGCACGGCGCCGTGAGCCGGGAAGTGGCTGCCGCTCTCTCCGAAGGCATCCGCCAACGCTGCGAGGCAACCTTGGGATTGGGGATCACCGGGGTTGCGGGCCCGGACGGTGGCACTGCCGAAAAGCCGGTGGGACTGGTGTTTCACGCCCTGACGAGCGAAACCGGAACCGAAGTTGTGGAGCGCAAGTTTGCCGGCGACCGCAAACGCATCCGCTGGTTCGCCACTCAGCAGGCGCTGGATATGGTGAGAAGGAAACTTATGTAGCCGTTGTTGGCCGCTCGCCGTTGGTCGTTCGCCTTTGGGTTCGCGCCAACGACGCACGACCAAGGACGAACGACGGTTATGCGCATTTTTATCGCTCTCGACATTGACGATGCGGTCCGCCAACGCATTGCCCGCTTTATGGAAGGCGTGAGCGGTTTCGCTCCGGATGCCCGCTGGATCCGTCCCGAATCGCTGCATGGGACGCTCAAATTCATTGGGGAAAAACCTGTCGAGGCGGTGGACGGAATCAAGCGCGCGCTCGCGCTCGTACATGCCGAACCCATGGAAATCACCTTTCGCGGATACGGCTTCTTTCCAACCGCCAAGGCCGCGCGCGTATTCTGGGTGGGAATTGAATCTGGCCCGCAACTGGTCAGTCTGGCCCAAGCGGTGGATGAGGCTACATTCGCGCTTGGGATCCCGAAAGAGGATCATCCGTTCAGCCCACACCTCACATTGGCGCGCGGCGGCGGGCGCTCTGGCGCACCCAGTTGGCGCAAGGGAGACTCGCCGAACAAGAACTTTCAGCGACTACAGGAGAAATTGTCCACAATGCCCACGCCGGAGTTTGGTACCATGGCGGCCCGCGAGTTTTTTCTGTATCAGAGTCAGCTCTCGCGAGGAGGATCGCGTTATACCAAGATTGCACGGTTTACGCTGGAGTAGGTTGACATTTCGCCTGCGCCAAACCAACCACCCATGACAACCTTCCTCACCGCCGCTATTGCCTACTTGCTGGGATCGATTCCGTTCGGATACCTGCTCGTGCGCATTTTTCGTGGCGAGGATGTTCGCAACAGTGGCAGTGGAAATATTGGAGCGACAAATGTTTCCCGCAAGTCGCCGGCATTGGGCTTGCTCACGCTCCTGCTCGATGCCCTTAAGGGATCGGCTGCGGTTCTAGCTGCGCTGGCTCTCAGCCGCCAAGAGTTTCTGCCATGGTCCTATGCACATGTTCCCTGGTATCCGGAGCATTCTTGGACCACTGCGCTCTCGCCGATTGTTGAAACCCGGGTTGCGATCGCCGCCCTGTTTGCTATTCTCGGCCACATGTTTCCGGTATGGCTGAAGTTTCGCGGCGGCAAGGGCGTCGCTACCGGACTGGGATCGTTTCTTCTGATTGCGCCAAAGGCAGTTCTCCTGGCAGCGAGCGTTTTTGTTGTGCTGGTGCTGATCTTTCGCTACATTTCGCTGGGATCGATCATTGCGGTTGCTTCATTTCCCATATTCGCTTGGACAATGCACGAGTGCGAAAACGTATCGACGTCGGTATTCCTGGCGCTGGCCTCTCTTCTTATTATTGCCAAGCATCACGAAAACATTCGCCGGCTGCTTGCTCACAGGGAGCCTCGATTTCAGAGGAGAGGTAGATGAGTGAAATCGCTATCATCGGCGCCGGCGCCTGGGGAACGGGCCTTTCCATCGCTTTGGGACGCAAAGGCGCGCATCAGATACGGCTATGGGCCCACGAAAAGGAAGTTCGTGAATCCATTTCGTCGCGCCGAATCAACGAACTCTTCTTGCCAGCGCAGCCAATTCCCGAATGCGTTTCCGCCACCGGCAGCTTGGAGGAAGCCTTACACGGCGCTGAGATTGTGGTCAGCGTTATGCCTTCGCCGCACTGCCGCCGCCTCTTTCAGGACATGCGCCCGTTTCTAAAGCCCGGCATGCTGTTCGTAAGCGCCACCAAGGGTTTGGAAGAAGGAAGCCTTCTGCGCATCACGCAAGTGATCACCGCGGTGGTTGGATCAGACGGAGGCTTTCAACCGCGCATCGGCGCACTCAGCGGACCGACATTCGCCAAAGAAGTGGCCCGCGGGGATCCCACTGCCATCACCATCGCCTCCGAGGACGCCGGGCTGGCGGAAATTGTCCAGCGCGAGTTCGGCGACCCGCGCTTTCGCGTCTACACCAACAGCGACGTGGCCGGGGTTGAACTTGGCGGAGCTCTGAAGAACATCATCGCGATCGCCGCGGGTGTGTGCGATGGCCTCGGGCTGGGGCACAACTCGATCGCAGCCCTGATCACCCGCGGATTAGCAGAGATCACGCGTTTGGTTGTCGCCGGCGGTGGCCGCCAAGATACCATGTCCGGGCTGGCGGGCCTGGGAGATCTGGTCCTGACCTGCACCGGAGGACTTTCCCGCAACCGCAGCGTGGGAGTGGAGCTGGGCCGCGGCCGCAAGCTTCCCGAGATCATCGCCAGCATGCACGGCATGGTCGCAGAAGGAGTTTTCACTACTCATGCCGCAGTTGAACTCGCCCGCTCCCGCCAGGTCGAGATGCCTATCACCGAGCAGATGGACGCCATTCTGCATCGCGGCAAATCGCCCCGCGACGCGATCCATGACCTGATGACCCGCAGCGCCAAGAGCGAAACCGGACTGTAGCGGTACCGATCTTCGGAAGCACCGGGGCAGATTCACAAGAGCGTTCCTCACCCAGGTTCGCGCCCAAAACCCAACCCCGGGCGCAAACCTGGAGCACCTGGCACCAGGCGCCAAGCATCCGGCTGAATTTTTCATTTCTGCCACGCAGCTATCCGACAACCCGCACGAACCTTCCTATCTCCCGCTCGCTTTCGGTCATTGGCTCGCACTTCTCATCCAGCGCATTGTACTCAGCGGGATGTTGCCCCTGAAATTCGTCATATCCGGCTTGGGACAGCCAGAAATCAAGGGTGACGTAGGTCCGTGCAGACTTCAAGTTATGGATTAACTCTGTGCCTATATACGACTCATGCTGGCTTAACAATCGCGCCCAATCGCCGTCAGACCTGTACACCCTCTCGAAGCGCTTTTCCACGTCCGCCCGGACCCGATACTCCCAGATAATCAGGTATCCCCATTGACCGCGTTCACGGATTGCCATCTTTGCTCCTAGCTCCTGCCTCCCAACTCCTCAGCCCAAGTGTGCCTTGTTACACCCTACCCGCCAATCACTTACCGGATTTCCTTGCCAAACTACCCGAAGGGCACAGCTTTGTGGGGTACTTTCGTAAGGATTCTCGGCTGCAGATTCCAAGTAGAATTTTCCAAGTACTCGACGAATCCCCCGTTTGCAGAAACGGTACTTTAGGACCACTTTGTCGCTGAGATTACCCAAACCCTCGCACCTGCCCATTCTCTACGTCATTCTAAGTGTGCTCGTGCTGATCAGCGTAGTGCCGATGTACTTTTATTCGGCGCAGGTGGAATCCATCAACCGCGACCGCCTGATCACCAACGAAAGGCTGCTACAAAACACGGTTACGCGCTCCCTGGCGGACGACATTTCGCAGCACCAGGAATCCCTGCGCATGATGCAGGCGAATCTGTCTTCGGCCTTGCAGGTAACCAGCGGCGGGGACATCACTTCCGAACATGTGGAGGCGCCCGAGTTGCGCGCCTTGCTGGAGAATTTTGTTTCCTCCTCGGACGATTTGGCCTACGCCACTCTGCTAAATTCGGAGGCCAAGGGTATTTCGGCCGGCCGAATCGCTCCCGACGCCTTCCTGCAGCGCGAATTGGAGCGCGCTTATGCTGCCTCCCGTGAGGGGCGCGTCTATAACGGGCAAGCACTGATGGTGGGCTCGGGCAAGTCCGCTCGTACGGTCATGCTAGTAAGCACTCCCGTGATGTACGCCGGCCACTTCCTGGGCATGATCGGTTCGGTCGTGGATTTGCAGTTCCTGATTCGCCGGCTGCAGGAAGTCAATCGCGGCGGCCTCACTCCCTACGTAGTGGATAGTCAGGGACGCCTGGTCGCCGGCGCCACGCCCGACTATGCCACCGGCCAGGACATGACTAACCTGGAGATCGTAAAGAACTTCGTCGAGGAAGGCAGCAAAGCGCAAATGGTCGCCGCCACTCGAGAATTCAATCTCAATCAAGGTAAGACCAGCATCAAGATGCTTGGCACCTACAGTCCCGTAACCAACCTGGACTGGGCGGTCGTGGTTCAAAAGCCTCGCGCCGAGGCCTACCGCGGAGTGTACGAGATGCAGCGCACGGCCCGGCTTCTCGCCTTGATGGCCATCTTCCTCAGCATCGGAATCGGCGTCTTCGCTGCGCGGCGGATTACGAATCCGTTGGAAGTACTGACTCATTTCAGCCGCGCCATTGCAAGCGGCGACTTTTCGCAGCGCGTGCACGTGAAAAGCCGCACAGAAATCGGCGAACTGGCGGACACATTCAATGTCATGTCTGAGGAACTCGAGCACTTTGTGCTCGACCTCAAACGCGCCGCCACTGAGAACCGCGAGCTGTTCATGGGCTCCATTCAGATGCTGGCGGGCGCGGTCGACGAAAAGGATCCCTATACCCGCGGCCACTCCGACCGCGTCACCCGCTATTCCCTGATGATTGCCCGGGAGATGGGCGTGTCGGAGGATTTCATCGAGATCGTTCGCATCTCTGCCCAGCTGCACGATGTGGGCAAGATTGGAATCGAAGACCGCATCCTCAAGAAGCCGGGCGCACTCACGCCGGAAGAATTTGAAATCATGAAGACGCATACCACCAAAGGCGCCAACATCCTGAGCCCGGTGGCGCAATTGAAGGACATGATTCCGGGCATCGAATTACACCACGAATCGCTCGACGGGCGAGGCTATCCGCATGGCTTGAAGGGCGACCAAATTCCCCTCTTGCCGCGAATCATCGCCGTGGGCGACACATTCGACGCGCTCACCACCAACCGCCCCTATCAGCACGCTCATGACCCCAAGGAAGCGTTGCGCATTATCCACAATCTTTCCGGCAAGCGCCTCGATCCGACCGCCGTGGCCGCTCTGACCGCAATTTACCAGCGAGGCGAGATTCGCATCCAGCGGCCATCCATGCCCGCGCCGCCAATCCCGGTGCCGGCTCCGCCTGCAGCCACGGCAGCGCCAATGGTCGCGGAAGTTCCTGCCGGGACGGTTACGGTGGTCGAAGCCACACGGTTCTAGATGTCCTAAGCATCCCGTCTGCATCCTGTCCTGCCGCTATAATTGCTGATTAGCGCGCGATCCACCCTTATGATTCAGACCCTTTTTGGCAGCCTGGACGAACAACAGAAACCCAGCTTCCTCGAACGCATGAAGGAAGCGGTAACGCGCACGCGGGAGAACCTGAGCGAGCGCATTGAAGAGGTTGTCTCCTTCGGCAAGGAAATCGACCGGGCCACCCTGGACGATCTGGAAGCTACCCTTATCGGCGCCGATCTGGGCAGCACCACGACCCGGGAAGTCCTGAACAAACTGCGCGACAAGGCCGACCGCAAGCAAATCAAGAACGTAGACGAACTCAAGCGCCTGCTAAAAGAAGAATTGCTCGCGATTCTCAACGCGGCCAACTCGCGTCCGGTGCAGAAAGTCGATGGCACGCCGGAGGTTCTCCTCGTGGTTGGCGTCAACGGAACCGGAAAGACGACCACCATCGGCAAGCTGGCGCAGGTATTCCGTTCCCAGGGAAAAACCGTGCTGCTGTGCGCGGCCGACACGTTTCGCGCCGCTGCCATCGAGCAGCTTGAAATCTGGGGAGAGCGCACGGGAACGGAAGTCATACGGACCAAGGCTGGCGGCGACCCCGCAGCGGTGCTGTTCGACGCGTTACAGGCGGCATCGGCGCGCCGTAGCGATTACGTGATCGTGGACACTGCCGGGCGGCTGCACACCAAGACCAACCTGATGGCCGAACTGGAGAAGATGCGGCGCACAGCGCAACGCATCATCCCGGGCGCGCCGCATGAAACGCTGCTGGTCATGGACGCCACCACCGGCCAGAATGGCTTGCAGCAGGCACGGCAGTTTACCGAAGCGGCAGGCGTGACTGGTATCGTGCTCACCAAGCTCGATGGCACGGCTAAGGGCGGAGTTGTGGTCGCCATTTGTCGAGAACTGGGATTGCCGGTACGCTATGTCGGCGTGGGCGAAAAAGCCGGCGATCTGTTGCCGTTTGTGCCGACAGATTTCGTGGACTCGCTGTTCGCGTAAAGGTCCTTTACACGGAGTCACAGAGACAGACAGAGGAATTATGGGAACGCCGAAGAGCCGCAGTAGTTTTCTACAGACATTGAAAGATCTGCTGCAGCGTCTCCGCCGCAAGGCCGAACCGCCCGGGGATCCTTTCGCCGACCGGTTAGTTCCAGTCCGGCGCGGTCCGAAAGGGCGAAGCGGCGCGGCAGTAGCGGAGCCTGAGGAGGATTCTTACCGATCGTTCCCCCCTCGCAACCGATAGCAAATCACTTTGTCTTGCGGTTGCCGACGAATGTTCGCCGAACTGAGCAGCCCGGTGGTTGCCTTTCTCTGGGCCTCCGTGTCTCGATAGTGAAATAATGATTTCACGTGAGCACTTCCCGGGAAGCTGACGAACTTTTTCTTCGCCGCGCGCTTGATCTGGCGCGCCAAGGTATCGCTTTGACCTCGCCCAATCCCTGCGTGGGCGCAGTCATCGTCGATTCGGCAGGCATAATCGTCGGCGAAGGCTTCCACACATATGACGGCATCAAACACGCTGAAATTCTCGCTCTCGAACGGGCTGGGGAAAAAGCCCGTGGCGCCACGCTGTACATCAATCTGGAGCCTTGCTCGCACCAAGGACGTACCGGGCCTTGCGCCGACGCGGTGATCGCCGCCGGCATCGTCCGCGCAGTCGCTTGCATGAAAGACCCCAATCCTTTGGTCAGCGGCCAGGGTTTTGCCAAACTCCAGCAGGCCGGGATCGCGGTCACCTCTGGGATGCTTGAGGAAGAGGCCAAAGCGCTGAACGAGTCCTTCGCCAAATACATCCGCCAACGGGCGCCGCTGATCACGTTGAAGGCCGCTATGACGCTGGACGGAAAAATCGCGCCGCCTGCAAGCGAGTCGCGCAATCCCACAGCGCTCGGCGTGACTGGGGCAAGCTCAGGCTGGATCACGGGCGAACTCGCCCGGGCTCATGTCCAGGAACTGCGCCACCAGAGTGACGCGATTCTCGTAGGCGTGGGCACGGTCATTGCGGACGATCCGCTGCTGACCGACCGCAGTGGCCGCCCCCGCCGGCGGCCGCTGCTGCGAGTGGTCCTCGACTCGCGCCTGCGCTTGCCGCTGGAATCGCGTGTGGTCAAGACCGCACACGACGATGTTCTCGTGCTCTGTTCCTTTGCGGAAGAAAAAAAGAAGAAGAAACTGCAAAAGCACGGCGTTCAGGTTATACAGATTCCCAAACCGACTTCCGACGGGCATCCGGACTTGTCGGCGGTGGCCCACCACCTCGGTAAGATGGAGATCACGAGCGTGATGATTGAAGGCGGGGCCATGGTCAACTGGGCGGCGCTTGCCTCCGGCATCGTGGATAAAGTTTTCCTGTACTATGCGCCCAAGATTCTGGGGGGCACGGGCTCGGTACCGCTTGCCGCGGGAGCTGGCTTCCCGCGCATCAGTGACGCGGCTGCGGTGAAGTCCATCCGCCTGCACCGGTTTGGAGAAGACTTCGCAGTCGAGGGATACTTGAGAGATCCGTACGAGGCCTGAAGCCTTCGGTCGTTGGTCCTTGGTCGTTAGCTTTTGGCTTGTGACTCTTGGTCCTAATTGCCGGCGACCAACGACGAACGACCAAGGACTAATAGCTGGAAGCTAGAAGCCAAGAGCCAATAGCTCGGAGGTTTTTTCATGTTCACCGGCATCATCGAAGAAGTAGGACGTGTCGCCAGCATCAAGAACGAAAATGAAAACCGCCGCCTGACGGTTTCCGCTTCTCATCTCATCAAGGAACTCAAGAAGGGAGGCAGCATTGCGGTCAGCGGTGTCTGCCTCACCGCGGTCGAAATCACGCCAAAGTCGGTTGGCTTTGATCTGGCCGAGGAGACGTGGAATCGCACTTCCTTCTCACGCATCAAGACTGGCGCTTTGGTGAATCTTGAGCTGCCTATGCGCGCCGACGGACGCTTCGACGGACACATTGTCCAGGGGCATGTGGATGGTACAGGCAAGTTTCTCGCCCTCGATCCGATTCCCGACGCAGATAACTATTGGTTACGCATCGAAATCCCGCCAGAGGTGGCGCGTTACGTTATCTTCAAGGGCTCGCTTTCGATTGAAGGCATCAGCCTCACGGTTGCGAAAATCGAGGGAACGCAAGTGACCGTCGCTATCATTCCGCACACGGTTGAGATGACCAATCTGAAATCACTCAAGCCCGGCGACCCGGTAAACCTGGAAGTGGACCTGATCGCAAAATACGTGGAGAAGATGATGCAGGGAGAGTCGACCGGTAGCTCGATCACGGTGGAAAGGCTGGTGCGGGAAGGATTTTGAATGCAGTGTTAGTGGCTAGAGATGGATCGTCGGCCTGTCGGCAATCCGCTGGCGAACTCGCCCCTGGTCACTACACTCCCAAGCTCAACTCATCGAGTTCCAGAAACTCCTGCACGATGGGTTCACCGCATTTCTCCATGTCGGGATAGGTGCCGAAAAAAAGCACCTTGGCTTCATGCAAGAAAACCACGTGGTCGGCCAGTTTCTTCGCCAGGCGCATGTCGTGCGTTACGACCACGCTGGTCAGATGCAACTGAGCTTTGAGCCTTTTGATCAGATCGCCCAGCAACTGAGCCATCAACGGGTCAACCATGGTCGTCGGTTCGTCATAGAGGACGCATTCCGGTTGCGCCGCCAGCGCCCGCGCAATCGCTACGGAACGTTTCATTCCAGTGGATAAATCAGAGGGCAGCAAGTCGCGCATTTCTTTCACGCCGACCATCTCCAGGAGCCCGTCCACGATCTGGAAGATCTGCTCCTCGCTCAGGTCTCGGCGCTCACGCAGCGGAAAGGCGACGTTCTCGAGGACCGTGAGGGAATCAAATAATGCGCCATTCTGGAATACCATGGTCACTTTCTTGCGGATCCGCTCCAGATCCTGGTCGGAATAGTCAGTGATGTCTTCCCAAGCCACGATGACCCGCCCTGAATCCGGCTTGAGAAAGCCCATGATATTTTGCAGCGTCACCGATTTGCCCACCCCGCTCCGCCCCAGAATACATACGGTCTCTCCCGGTACCACATCAAAGCTGACATGGTCGAGGACCAGGTGCCCGCCAAACCCCTTGGAGACTTCCCGGAAGTCGATGTAAGGCCCAGGTTTCTCAGTGCTGCCCATACAGAGTTTTTATCCGTTCCCGACTCCACGTACCGCCAGGAGTCCTTCTCATGATAAATGATGAAAGTGAGGCGGCGTTGTCGGAATGGCTTCGCTAGCTCCAAAGCGTGGCTCAAATCACCCGTTCGGCATGAAATGTCCCTTGGCACTTTCCAGATCCTCTGGTGTGTTCAGGTTTCGGAACATCTCCGCCGAGAACCTTACGCGGATCAGTTCCGCCTCGTCCACGACTCGCGTCTCCACGCTGGGAAACAGTGCATCAATCTTGTTTTTCCCCGCACGCAGCGCGGGTTCCACGACCTCTAGGAATGCCCTCCGATAAACAGCACAAAGGGGCTGCCAACGTCCTCCCGCGTGTGGTACGGTCACGACTGCGCCAGATTCCTGCGCTTGCGAGATCAGATATTGCAGGAACCGCGGTTCTACAAAGGGCAGGTCGACGGCCAGCATTAAGTTCAACTCAGCCATGGAGACTCGAAGCGCGGCATGAATCCCGCCCATCGGCCCGCGATCGCGATAGACATCCTCGACTACTGGACCAAAGGCTGCGAACTTTTTGGCGTCTCCCACAATCCGAAGGTCCTGGGTGACACTACTGGCCAGCTTCAGCGCCCGGGAGACGAGAATCTCTCCCCCAAGCTCAAGGAATGCTTTATCGCTGCCCATGCGTGTGCTCTTGCCACCCGCCTGAATGAAAGCAGCGACGCTGGGAGCGGTTGTATCGTTCACGTGGTGATCATACACGGCGCGCAATCGATGGCGGGGGTCGAGAAAGGCGAAGTGAAGAAGGGACCAAAGCAGAGCAAAAGCAGAGTAGGCCTATTGAAACTCCGAAGGTCCTTGTCATTCCTAGCCGCTTGCAGCCGTGGAACGCGGCGAAAGCGTGTCGAGGAATCTGCTGTTTGGCCTGACCCGAAGCAGGGCCTGCACTGCCTTCATGCTAGTCCGAAGAAGCAGCAGGCCCCTCGACTACGCTCGGGGTGACAGAGTTGCGCTGAGACTCAGCAGCCTCCGCGCCGGGATGACAAATCAGGAAGTTCGTAACAGGCTTCTAGAGCAAAACCAAGGTGATTCCTTTGTTGGCCCTACCCAGATCTTTGTCCAGGAGCAAGTCCGGAGCCTTCATCAGCAGGGCTTTGCTGCGCTCGTCGAAGCTGGACCAACTCTCGCCATTGACGAACATCGCAATCTCGCCGCGCTCTTTCCGCTGGCGCAAAAAGCTGCGAATCGCGAAGCGCAGCACCCCACCTGCGCCCGTCGAGCCGTATCCATGGATCACCTTCAAGACCGGGATGCCGTCTTTGCGCGCGCGGACCAGAGCAGCTTCGAGCTTTAAATAGGCCTGGTCGCGAGTGGGAAATCCCTCTTCCAGATTGATGACTCGCACCTTTGCCGACATAAAGCTCCGAAACCAGGATGCGGGTAGTTTACGTCGAAGTTGGATCAAGAACAAAAGCCTGTCGCGTAAAATCCTGGTGGCAGGCCCTTTTCTTTCAGGAGCCAAAAAGGCCCAAGCCAGCGGTGGGCTGATGACTCGAGCATTTTCTCAGGTAAGGCCGCGAGAATCGTAGCTCATTCTCCGTCACTCTGGTAAAACAATCGACTCACATGTAAAAGAGTCGATTTCCCTACTCAGGAGCGCGCGGGCCCGTTGTGCAGGCTCCCGCCAGTCTTGAGCACATAGGCCATATAGAGCACAACGGCGAGGTTCACGGCGAGAACAGCGATGTGGAAGGTGGACAGCCGGTGCACCAGCTTGTAGATCTCAAACGGCAGGTACAAAGCCCCTGAAACCAGGGCGATCCACTCCGCCCAGGCTTTCGCGTACCAGAGCCCGTAAGCCTCGGCAAAGCGGAGAATCGAGTAGGCCAATGCGGTCGCTGCGACGGCCCACAATTTCGCCGCGGTCAAAGTGTCCGACCAATCCAGAAACACCTGCGCAAAGTGGTGATCTGGACTGATATGAAGAAGCCGGAGTAAGCCGTCAGCAACGTCCCAGGGATCCTTGTGAACCAGCAAAACGACTCCGAAGGCGGCCAGCAAAACAATCAAGCCCTTGGTCAATTCCAGAGTGGCAACAGCGCGCAGCATGGCAAGTTGAGGGTTATGCTCGGGCTGCGCAGCTGCGATTCTGGTGTCCACAATTGAACCCATTACAATATTATCTCCCGGGCTGTAAAACCAATTGTTCCGCGGATGTAAAAATCCGGGCCCGAATCAGCAGCGTACTCACCAGCGAGGTTAGACCTGAGGCGGCGAAGATCATCGCTAACACAACAAATTGATAGATCGCGGCATATACCGGCCTCGCTCCGGAAAGCAGCATTCCCGCCATCAAACCTGGAATCCATACGATCCCCAGGGAACGCAGAGAATCGATGGCCGGGATCAGGCTGGCCTCGAAAGATGCTTGCACATAGGGTGAGACGCTGTTACTGGCCTCCGCTCCAAGGGCCAGGGCGGTCTCAATTTCGCCCACGTGGGCCAGGACATCGGAGCGGAAGCGGTTGAGCGCCAGCCCGTTCGTATTCATGGCATTCGCGATCAACATGCTGCCCACCGGAACCAGCGACGTAATCGCAGTATCAATCACGCCCAGCCACGTCATCAGCGCAATCACCGAACCCGCACCAAATGCGATGGCCCAGGTAGAAACCCGAAACGCACCGGGCATCCCTTTTGCCCGACGCGCCGAAGTCGCGCCCGCAGCCACGATCATTCCCGCCAGCAGAAATCCGCTGGTCCAGCGTGGCCCGCGCAGCAAGAGCGACAGGATTGATCCCACGGCCACGATCTGCACGATTCCACGAAGCATTGCGACCAGGGTTTCACCTTCGAGATGAATACCACGTTTGCGGGCGAGCAGGACAACGAGCATGGCCGCGAGCGCTGCAATTGTGGCCTGAGCCAAGCCTAACTCCAGTTGATTGCGGAAGAAATGTTCAAGCATGCAACACCTCGTTGATGGGACCGCTGCGGACAACGCGTCCTGCCGCGAGCAGCAAGGCCCGCTGGGCAAGGCGCGCCGCCTGCGCAGTGTCGTGAGTAACGATCACGGCGGTGAGCTTCTGGTCTCGTACGATCCTCTGGATCAGCGATTCGACCTCGAGCTTGGACTCCTCGTCCAGAGCGGACGTGGGTTCATCGAGCAAAAGAACGAGCGGCGAGTTGGCCAGTGTGCGGGCGACGGAGACGCGCTGCGCCTCGCCTCCAGAAAGATTGGCGACATTACGGCTGGCATAGCCTTTCAGGCCGACGCGGACCAGCAACTCTTCGAGCGCATCCTGTGACAAAATCTCCCCACGCTGCAATGGACCGTAGCGCAGGTTCTGCTCCACCGTTCCTGGAAACAGATAAGGCCGTTGGGTCACCATGCCCAGCTTCCGGCGCAACTCGCGGGGAGCGGCCTGCCGGTAATCGCTTCCCTGGAAGTAAACCGTGCCGCTGGTGGGCTCGTCGAGGCGGTTCAGGAGTCTGAGCAAGGAACTCTTTCCTGAGCCGCTGGGGCCGACGATAGCCAACACCTCACCGGTTTGCACCTCGAAATTGGCATCTTCGACGAGAACTTTGTTTGCGACCACCCGGCCCAGGTGCTCGCTGCGCAAAATGACGGAATCGGAGGTCGGGCGCGTGCTCACGTAAGGTCAGTGATCAGTGTCAGCGGTCAGGAGATGCTGAGCTAAAGCGACTCGCCCCTGACTACGTTCCGGTTCCTTCGCTGCGGCCAGGATCACTGCCTCTGCTCGCGCACCTTGGCCCGCAACTCATTCACAATTTCCCCTGCCGCCTTGCGTGCCGCTTCCTGCTGGCTGACATCGAAAGAAACGGCGCCGACGCGTGCGTGTCCTCCGCCGCCGTAGCGTTCGCAAATCCTGGCCAGATTTACCACCGGCTCCGACGGCGCCCAGGGATTGGATCCCACGGAAACTTTTACCCGGAAACTGCTCTTGCTCAGGCCTACACTGTAAATCGATTCCGGATGGAGATAGTAAGGAATGAATTTGTTATAGCCTTCGAGTTCGTGGTCGGTAACATCGAAGAACAGGGTGCCGTCCTTCGACTCGATGCGCTCACCCAGGATGGCCATAGAGCGCTGGTGACGCTCCAGCAGGGGCGGCAACAGCGACGCCACGAATGGCTGTCCGACGATCTCCGCCAGAGGTTTGGTGGCTAGCAGAGGGATGAGTCGAGGAACAAAATCGTGCGTCTGATTCGACTCGATCGCCATGGTCAGCTTCATGGCCGGCGCCTGCATTTCGACCGCGGTACGGGCATCGGGATAAAGGGCGCCATCAATGATGTCGGTCCAGTGCACCAAATCAGCCACCGGCGTAGGATCGAACCCAAAGCGCTGCTCAGCCACGGCGGCGATGAAGCTGGTGCAGGACTTGAAATCCGGGTCATAGAATTTGCGATTGCTCTGATCCTGCTCGAAGTGGGCCGCATCCTCGGGCGTGAGAAACGCGCTTTCATGGTGATCGAACCACCAGGTAATCTTGGGGGAACTGGAATACTTGAAGTCCACAATGGCGTTTTCGTCGCCGTCAAAATGGCTTTCGTTGAAAAGGGCGCCGGCGCGGTGCAGCAGGCCGGAGAATACAAACTCCACGTCGCCGCGGATCCGCTCGCGGTAGAAGCGGGAGAAAAGCGCCGCCGAGGAAGCCCCATCAAAACATTTGTCGTGGTAGAACACCCGAAGCTTCAAGCCATCCCCCCTTTAAGGTCAAGCCAAACAGACTACCGGAAACGGGCGCAAACCAAAAGCCCATAGGGGTACCATATGGCGGAAGGTGGTGTGAGGCGGACTGGTGTAGAGCGGTCTCCGCTTTCCGCGTGGCAAAGCAGAGACCGGGAGTATCTGTGCACACTATGCAGGATCGGTGGCGAACAAATCGTTGTGCACCTGCTTAGGCGTTGGCCTGCTTCTCAGCCAGATCTCCAATCACGGGCAGCTTGAACATCTGCCCTTGATTGGCCTTGAGCAGAAGAATGATCCAGAGCACCAGGCCGCCAAGTCCGAGCAGAGGCCAGATCAGCAGAGTCAACCACCCCAGCACTGGAATCATGCCCACGAAGCTAAGCGCAATCCAGAGTACCGTCCAAGCTACGGCAAAGAAGATGGACTGAAAAGCATGGAACCGGACGAACTTCTTTTTGTTATAGGGTTCCATCACTAGAAAGATGATCGCGGGAACAATGGTGACATACGCGAGCATGCCAGCCACGTTGTCAGTCAACCCGCCGCCGGCCGCTTGCGCAGTCCCTCCTGTCGGGGCAGCTGAACGGCTGCACGCCGCACAAACCGTTGTGCCGTCTGGTATCGAAGCTCCACATGCGCTGCAAAAAGCCATAGTGTCCCCCCTTGCGTTTCTATTTGACTGCAACCAACACACCGACGCCACTGCAAAACTGGTGAACGGGCGCACGTTAGCAGAATTGCCCTCTCAAGGCAACCGAAATCGCAACCGGCCCTGTTCCGCCGCGTGTTTACGACCTTTCGGCCCAGCCTCCGATCCATGGCAGCTTGAAAAACTCGCCCTGTAATGCCTTTATCAGCAGCACCATCCAAAGGATCACCCAGCCAATGGAACACACGACCACGGCCAGCCAAGCAAGCAGAGGGCCGAGCCGGGGAATCAGCGAGAGCACGGAAAAGACGACACTCATGATGATTCCAATCGCAATACCGGCCACCATTAGAAAGATGGACTGAAACGAGTGAAAACGAACGAAACGGTCCTGCTTAAAGCGTTCCACCAGCAGGAAAATGATCGCCGGAATGAAAGTGACATAAGCTAAGGCGCCGAAAATGTTGCCTTTCCCTGCACTCGTCGTGCCTGGAGCCGTCGACGGAACGGTCATGCTTGGGACAGTCATCCGCGGGACGATCATGCGCAAACCGCAACCGGGGCAAAAAGCAGCTACATCGGGCATTTGGAAACCACATTGCGGGCAGGGTTTCGGCATGATTGGTTAGATTACCGGGTGCGAGTGGTTCTTCTTGCGGCAATCTTCACACACGCCGTAAATCTGAAATGTATGGCGGGTGGTGGCGTAGTGGTATTTGCGCCCGATCTCCTGCTCCAGGCCGTCCACCTCGGGCGAGAAAAATTCCACCGAACTGCCACATTGGGTGCAGACCATGTGATGGTGGCTGCGGCGGTTGTACTGGTGTTCATAGCGCGCAATGCCATCGTGAAACGCGACTTCGCTGGCCAAGCCGCATTCGGCCAGCAGTTTCAGGGTGCGATACACCGTGGTAAAGCCGATGCGCGCATCTTTTTTCTGCACCAGCCGGTGCAGTTCGTTGGTGGAGAGGTGCTCGCGGGTTTCCAGGAAAGTGTGCAAGATGGTATCGCGCTGGGCGGTATGCTTCAGTCCCACACGCTTGAGATGCTGGTGAAGGATCTGTTGAGCCTCGCGCATCATCTCTCGCGAGATGCTGGGCTGATCGTCAATGCGCTTTTGCAGCATAGTCTCCGTTGTGATGACCCGCCCTAAATGGGCCTTGGTTTGCCCGGCTGTGACTTCAGTCCACCTTGGCACACTCTTCAGAATAATACCGGGGTTTGAACTCGTCGCCAATCGGTTTGCCGCCGTACACCGCGAACCGCTCAGCCACGCGCAGAACCGGCGTTCCCTTGATCTGGACAAGGACCGATAAAACAGGTGCGACGAAACTGAACTGTGGGTTTTCCACAGCCGCAGTGATGCCAGACGGCGGACCACCTGTTCCCAAATTGGCTTCTGGATTCGTTGTTCTAGCGAGATACCTCATCACTTGGCCGTAGATAACCCTAGAATGGCTCTGATTACATAGCAACTGAAATCCTGCAGCTTCAAAGGAGCCCTATCTATGAAACACAGCAATATCCTCATCGCACTCGGCACAGCGATTGTGCTCGTCCTTAGTCTGACAGATGTCGCGGTCGCCCAGGACAAAACAACCGCCCCCGAGATCATCAAAAACGTACAAGCCGCTGCAAATGAGTTGTCAAAATCGGGGGAAGCCGCCTTGGCTGATTTCAACAAGAAGCAAGCTCCGTGGGTCTGGAAAGATACTTACATCTTCGTTCTCGACTGCACCAAAGGAGTCATGGCGGCTCACCCCATGAAGCCGGAGCTTGTGGGCAAAGACATCATGACCGTGAAGGACTCCAAAGGCACCGCCTTCTTCGGCCAACTCTGCGATGCGACCAAAGCAACTTCTGGTCTGTGGGTAGAGTACTGGTGGCCGAAGCCCGGCGAAACCGCCGGTTCGCGCAAGGTCAGTTATGCGTTAAAGGCGACTGGGACACCGTATGTCGTGGGAGCTGGTATCTACGACGACAAAGCAACTATCGCGGATCTACAGAAGCTCAGCGGAAACTAGATAGGATGGATAGGCTGAGTCGGACCTAAGGTCCAGATCCTGCCCGCATCGCGAGCGTGGGAGGAATTGCTGTCTTCGGCTCGATTGTCTTCGGCGCCTGGAGCCCCTAGAATCGAAACTCGGACATGGCAATTTCTCCCATCACCCTTGCAGTTCGCCATTCACGTCCGCGTTACTGGTATTTTTTCCTCGCTGTGCTCGGTATCTGCGCACTGGCGTGTGCGGGCGCCACTGGCTGGTTGTATTCCATCGCTCGCTCTTCCCTGCCCCAGCTGGACGGCAAGCTTCAGGTGGCGGGGCTCTCGGCGCCAGTGACCGTAATTCGCGATGCGCATGGCGTCCCCGTAATCCAAGCCACCAATTTCCAGGATCTCTTTTTCGCCCAAGGTTACGTAACGGCTCAGGACCGGCTGTTCCAGATGGATGGCATGCGGCGCTTTGCCGCCGGAGAGCTTTCGCAGGTGTTCGGCGACGATTTCCTCGAACACGACCGCCAGCAGCGAATCCTGGGCTTGAGGCTCGCCGCGCAGAAAACGCTAGAGGCCGGGTCGGCCGACGTCCGCTCCCATATCGAGGCTTATGCGCGGGGCGTCAATGCTTACATCGAATCTCATCGCGACCGGCTGCCGCTGGAATTCCGCATTCTGCGGTACTCGCCTCGGCCATGGACGGCTGCGGATTCGGCACTGATTGCTACCCAGATGGTGGAAGACCTCAGCACCAGCCCCCGGCACGCCCTGACCCGCGAGAAAATTCTGGCCAAGTTGGGGCCCGAACTGACCGCTGACCTTTACGTAAACTCTTCCTGGCACGACCGGCCGCCTACTGTATCCCGGCCTAATCTGGAACAAGACAGCAGTGGCGACGATGAAGACGACGAGGAGGACGACGACTCGGGCCCGGATAGTTCGGTCGCCCGCCTTACGCCCGATCCAGCTTTTCCTCCGGAGTCTGTCTTCGATGATCGGCCGTGGGTGCTCGGTTCGAACAACTGGGTGGTCTCAGGCGCGCACACGGTTTCGGGAAAACCCTTGTTGTCGAACGACATGCATATGCGCCACGAGATGCCCAATCTGTGGTATGAGGCCTATCTTCGCTGTTGCAAGTCCGGTGACAATAACTTCAATGTCACCGGCGTCACCTTACCTGGCTACCCTTATGTGGTCGTAGGACACAATGAACGCATCGCCTGGGGATTCACCAATCTTGGTCCTACCGTCGAGGACGCGTACGTCGAGACCTTCAATTCTGCTGGAGAATATCTGACGCCCGATGGCTGGAAGCAACCCGAGCGCCGCCGAGAAGTAATCCATATCAAGGGCAAGCCAGATGTTGTGATGGAAGTCGCGGTCACACGCCATGGACCGATTGTCACCGAGTTGGTCCCCGGCGAGACGCGTCAACTGGCGCTACGGTGGACTTTGTACGACGGCATCCGCAGTCCGTTATTTGACCTGGACTCGGCTCAGAACTGGGGACAATTCCGGCACGCTCTCTCTGAATTCGATGCGCCCGGTCAGAACATCGTGTATTCCGACGTGGACGGCAACATTGGCTACCAGGCTGCCGGAAAGATTCCCATCCGCGCGTCGGGCGATGGCAGCTTGCCGGAAAACGGCAGTGACAATGCTCATGAATGGACCGGTTACATTCCGTTCGAGAAAATGCCCAGCATATTCAATCCGCCCTCGGGAATCATTGCGACCGCAAACAGCCGCATCACGCCTGATGGCTACCCCTATTCCATCAGCACCGAGTGGGAACCGCCTTGGCGAACCGCTCGCATCTACCGGGTGCTGGAATCAGGAAAGAAGTTTTCTGCGGCGGACATGCTGGCGCTCGAAACTGATATCTATTCCGAACCGGACCGCTATTTTGCCGAACGCTTTGTGTACGCCGTCGACCACGCGAAGGACGCGTCACCCCGGGCGAAAACGGCAGCCGAAATCATGCGGCAATGGGACGGACGGATGACGGCGGACTCAGCCGCGCCCACCATCGAGTATCGAGCCCGTGCCGAGCTGGCGCGCCTGCTGCTTGAGCCCAAGCTGGGCGTCACACCCACCGACCAGCAGCAGCTGCAAACGACTCTTAGCTGGCGAAGCTATAGCTGGATGATGAACTCAATTTGGTTGGAGAACGTCGTCCAGCACCAACTACAACGCTGGCTGCCGGCAACCTACGCGAATTATGACGAACTCGAGGCCGCTGCCGTGGAGGCGGCCGTTAATGATCCGCATACGCCCAAAGATCTGAATTCCTGGAAGTGGGGGAAATTCAACCCGGTGGAAATCCAGCATCCGATTTTTGGCCGCATTCCTCTTCTGCGGCACTGGTCCGGTCCCGGATTGCAACAGCAGTCCGGAAGTGAATTCACGGTCGAGGCCGCGTCGCGAACTCATGGTCCGTCGGAACGGATGACGGTTGATCTCGCCAATCTGGATCAATCAACTCTGAATCTTGTGACCGGAGAGGCTGGAAATTTCCTCAGTCCCTATTCCATGGACCAATGGGATGCCTGGTACAAAGGCTTTACTTTCCCCTGGCCGTTCTCCGAGCCCGCGGTGGAGAAAGCGCGGGTGCACCAACTGGCGCTCGAACCGGGAAGGTAAGGATTTTCTGGCCTCAGCGGAATCTCGTTTCAATGTAGGTGAGCAGTCAAGAACGTAATCACGCGCTTATTGGCATCGGTTAGCGCATCGCCGCTGAAGCCATGTCCCTGATGAGGGTATATCTTGCTCTCATAAGGAATCGACTTTTTATCGAGCAGCTTCTCCAAATCGTGGGCGCGGCTCACCGGAACAACGTCATCATCTTCGCCATGCAAAATGAGCACCGGCGGCATCGTGGTCATGCGCTCGATGGCGAAATCCGGCATGCCGCCATACATCTCGACTACCGCTTTGATTTCCGGCGCAGGCAGCGGAGGAGGATGGCTCTTCACTTCCTCAGCAAAGCCGAGCACCAGGTATCCTCCCAGCGAGAAACCCACCAGGCCAATTGCGCCCGCATCGATTTCGGATTGTTGTGCGATGTAACGGCTGGCGTCGTTCAAGGTTCGAATGTAGGCAATAAACTGGGCGGGATTGCTGGAGGAGGGCGTCCACTCGCCGCCGCCATCAAAATAGTGCGGCACAAAAACCGAATAGCCCGTGTTGGTTAGGGCCTCGAGAATCCCGCTCTTTCGCCAGTCCCCACCCGGCCCACCCCCACCGTGGACCAGCATCACTGCCCGATGCAGACTTTTGGTCTTGGGATCAAATCGCTCAATCGTCACCGGCTTGTTATCGCTGCGAAATACGTCCACAGTTCCAACCGGGTTCTGCGGGTTCGCCGACAGGCTTGCAAAAATCGTGGCCGCAGCGACAATGTGTGTCAAAGCACGCATGGAGAAACGAGAGCACCAGCAACTCGCCTCCGCTTACTGGGGAGGGTCCACCAGTTTCAAGTCGAACGGCTGCCCCACAATATCCACTTGGCCGCTATTGTTCAAGCCATTGTTGGGACTGACTTGTAGCTTGTCGGTCGTCGTGTCGTAGATAGCAAGACTGCCGTTCTGGATCACATACACCACTTGGCGACCGGGGATGGGCTGTATCGCTGTCACATCGCCCTCGCTTGGCGGCACCACCACGCCGGAGGTATTGGTGTTGAAGATGGAAAGACAGCCCCGAACTTCGGTGCCCGAATTAACATTGCTGCAGCTATGGGCGCCGATAAAGAGCTGCCCGTCCTGGCTCAGCTGCATGCGATCATGATACCCGTCGGTAATGATGATCGGGCTCGAGTTTGTCACCGTCATGGAACTTGTATTGACGATGTTCAACGTGCCGCAGCTCTTGGCTGCGGTCCCTGAACCGCAAGGAGTGTTCGGGGGCGTGCCGGCGACATAGAGCGTATTCCCGTTGAGCAGACCGTAGGTGGCGGCGCTCACCGGAACTGTGCTCCCGGCCGTGGGCGAACCGATGTTCAGGATGGTGATTCCCGCTGCGGTGCCACCACATCCCGGTTCCGGGCCGCAATCAAAAATGTACGCCGTATGACCCCCATTATTGAAAACGCCCCACACCGGATGATCGAAGCAGCACACGGTCGAGCGCGGATCTTGGTTGCTGCCAATCAAGATTGTAGTGATAACGGTCACCGAGTTGGGATTATCCCCGAACACCAGGATGTAATTGCCATCGGGGCTGGGTACGATGAACTGCGCACCTGACACCGGAATCGTGGCCGCGATCGACCCGGTCAACAAACTCATGGCGACCACAGCGCCGGGAGGCTGCCCAATGACGGGCGCGGTGGGCACGGCGGCGTAGCCTGTGGCATTGTCGTTCGCAATAAACATGCTCTCGGTGTTCCCGGGCAGGGTGATCGGCGGGACCGAGGTGCTGCCATCGCTCTGCAAAGCGGTACTCTCGGTCGTGTTGTCGATCAGTGCGATCGCGTTGCCCGAAGGGCTGAAAACCATCGTGTACTTCAGGCTTGGAGAGACCGCCATCAGCCCCGCCTGCGGCGTCGTAAGGAGCAAACTGATGTAGCTCATAGAAAGCGCGTCCTGTGAGGCATCTACGATGTTCAGAACCGATTGATTGCCCGCCGCGGTGGGAAACAGGGGGTTGGAGACGAAAACACGGAATTTAAGCCCACTGAGGGTCTGTTTGTTACTGGAAGAATTACTGCTTCCGCAGGCAACAATGGCCGCACTGGCAGCCACAAGGACAGCCATACCGATCAAGGTTCGCTTCAAACCTGGGACTCCGAAGAGCATGAAGGACAAAGATTTAGATGCAAGAAAACGGAATTATAGCAGAGCCAATTCCTAAGGATCGCCGGCAAGCGGGCCTGCCTCCCGGTTGCTCGGGGGCCTGGGATCGTTGCCCGGATGCAAAAGCACCAGTCATCTTGTATTCTCAAGACATATTGTCAACACTGTATTCTCAATACCATGGCCACCGACTTACTAGCGCGGCTGCAGAAGTCTCCGGTTCTGTGCGATGGGGCGATGGGAACGCTGCTCTACGCCAAGGGGATATTCATCAACCGCTGCTACGACGAGCTGAATGTGTCGCAGGCGGAGTTGATCCGCGGCATCCATCACGAGTACCTGCAGGCGGGCGCAGAGATCATCGAAACCAACACCTTCGGTGGAAATTCCTTCCGGCTGGCGCGGCACAGCATGGCGGACCGCGTCCACGAGATTAACCTTGCCGGGGCCCGAGTGGCACGCGATGCCGCCAAGAGCTTTGACGTTTGGGTGGCTGGCTCGGTCGGCCCTCTCGGAGTGCGCATTGAGCCGCTAGGCAAAACGTCGTTCGAGGAAGCCCGCATCGCCTTTCGCGAGCAGATCGCGGCACTGGTTGAAGGTGGCGTGGACGTACTCGTGCTGGAGACCTTCGGCTATCTGGAAGAGCTTCATCAGGCGATGCTCGCCGCCCGTGAGGTGAACTCGAAGATCCCGGTGGTGGCCCAAGTCACCATTGATGAGGATGGTAACTGTCTCGACGGTTCGACTCCGGAAACCTTCACGCCGCGGCTGGAAGAATGGGGAGCAGATGTCATTGGCTGCAATTGCAGTGTGGGTCCGGTTGCTATGCTCGATGCCATGGAGCGTATCCGGGCCGCCACCTCCCTGCCTCTGTCGGCGCAACCGAACGCCGGCATCCCACGTTCGGTCGAAGGACGCAATATTTATCTTTGCTCGCCGGAATATATGGCCAGCTACGCGCGCAAGTTCGTGGCTGCGGGTGTGCGCCTGGTCGGCGGCTGTTGTGGTACCACTCCGGACCATATCCGCGTAATGAAGTCTGCGTTGCGAGCGGGCGACGCGCGCTCCAAGGTGGCCTCGGCTCCGGCTAGGGGCCAGGCGGCACCAACTGCAGCCCCGGCCGTGCCGCTGGAACAGCGTTCCCGACTCGGCGCCAAACTGGCTGCCGGGGAGTTTCTGACCATGGTTGAAATCGTCCCACCCAAAGGGACAGATATCCGCAAGGAACTTGAGGGAGCCCGATTCGTCAAGTCGGTGGGCGTGGATGGGATCAACGTGCCAGACAGTCCGCGCGCGTCGGCTCGCATGAGCAATCAGGCCCTCTCCTTGCTGATCCAACAAGAAGTTGGTATTGAGCCGGTCCTGCATTACACCTGCCGCGATCGCAATGTGCTTGGCATCCAGTCGGACCTGCTGGGAGCGGCCGCGACCGGAATCCGCAACCTGATCTGCATCACCGGCGACCCGCCCAAAATGGGCAACTATCCCGACGCCACCGCCGTTTTTGACGTGGACGCGATTGGACTGGTGAATATAGTTCATAACCTGAACCGGGGCCTCGATCTTGGAGGCAACCCCATCGGCGCGGGTACGGCGTTCGTGATTGGAGTGGGCGCCAATCCCGGTGTCCCAAATCTGGACGAGGAGATCCGGCGGTTCGAATTCAAGGTGGAAGCAGGAGCAGAATACGCGGTCACCCAACCGGTATTCGACCTGGGATTGCTGGAGAAATTCCTGCGCCGGGTCGAGCACTGCCGGATTCCGGTTGTAGCCGGGATCTGGCCCCTGGTGAGCGTCCGCAATGCCGAGTTCATGAAGAACGAATTGCGAGTCTCCGTCCCCGATTCCATTCTGGAACGCATGACTCGGGCCAAGACGCCGGAGGCGGCCCGGGAAGAAGGGGTCGCTATTGCGCGCGAAATGCTGATCGCCGTGCGCGAGATGGTGCAGGGTGCCCAGATCAGCGCCCCCTTAGGCCGCTATGCCTCGGCGGTGGACGTGCTGGAAGCTTTGGGCACATCCCGTCCCGCTTCGGTATAAACTTCTGTTAATTCTTCATGAATCGCAAATTTTGCTGGACACATTTCACTCCCAGCAGGACTAAAATAAATTCCAGGAGCTAAACCCCTGTGGCAGAGTTTGAAGATTGCCTTCAGCGTCTAGAGAAAATTGTGCAGGAACTGGAAAAGGGAGAAGTGCCCCTGGAAAAATCTCTGACGCTTTTCGAGGAGGGAATGCAGCTTTCCTCTACCTGTCATAAGGAACTGCAACAGGCCGAGGGCAAAGTGGAAATCCTGCTGAAGCAGAACGGGAAGCTCCAGGCTGAATCGTTTGAGCCGATGGCCGCAAAGGCCGCCGAGACGGCGGCCGTAAGGAAATAAGGCGCCGCGAGCGGTCGCTCGCCGCTCATCAGTATTAACGTCTGTGCTAGCGCTCACGCCTGTGGGAGCTGACATGGCCAGTGTCACCGTGGACAGCGGTAGAAGCAAGAGGGAAGTATGCAGCCTCGCAACGTAGTCCTCCTCCAGAGTAATTCGGAGATCGCACGGTCTTTGGTCTCCGCACTATCCACCAATTTTGGCTCCGTTCAAGTAGTACGCTCACTGGGCGAGCTGCGGGCCAGCATCGCCAAACAGCGTGCCGGCATAGCGATTCTGGACATGGAGACCGCCTCCATTCCCGATGTAGAGCGCCTGTCTCGCGACTTTCCAGGAGCAAGCATCGTATGTACGCATCGCTGCGCGGATGAAGAGATGTGGACCGCAGCGCTCAATGCTGGCGCTTGCGACGTCTGCCCTTCGTCAGACACCCGGGGCATTCTCCGGGCAGCGATAGGGAACGCCAACGTATCGCAATCCGCAGCCGCATAAAATCTGTCGTGACTTAGATGAGGACGCCTGCAGGCGTCCTTCTTCTTTTCTTCTTGCATTTCTCTGCGTCCTTCGCGCATCGCGACCTCTGCGGTCAAGATCTTTTCTAGAATCGGTGGCCGCCGAGAGTGCCAGGATCTGGCGAAGGACGCCGCGAAACCGGTGGTGATGAGCCACCATCCACGCACTTGCTATACTCACCGTCATGCTCAAGCAGACTCTGGACGAAGGCCGGGCGCTCACCGACCAGGCGTTGGAACGCCTGCTGCCGCCTGCGACACAACATCCAGCCTCCATTCATCGAGCCATGCGCCACAGCGTTTTTGCCGGAGGCAAGCGCTTGCGGCCCATTCTGTGCATGGAGTCAGGTCGCATGGTGGCCGGGAACGAGATCGCTGGTTCCCTTCCCACTGGTATCGAAGAACTAGGCGCCGCGCTGGAGATGCTGCACACCTACTCCCTGATTCATGATGATCTTCCCGCCCTCGATAACGATGACTTGCGCCGCGGCCGCCCAACTTGCCATAAGGCTTTCGGCGAGGCAATCGCGATCCTGGCAGGTGATGCGCTGCAAACCCGGGCCTATGAGGTGCTGGCCCGGCTACGGTGTCCGGCCGACGCGAGGGTGCGCATTGTCGAAGAGGTCGCTCGTGGCACCGGCACCGTAGACGGCATGATCGGCGGCCAAGTGGTTGATCTCGAAGCCGAGCATGTAAAACCGGACCTCACGGTGCTGGAATTTATCCATCACGCCAAAACCGCCGCCTTGATCACAGCCAGCGTCGTAAGCGGCGGGCTGTATGCGGGCGCCAGCGATGATGCGGTCGAAAAGCTGAGAGCGTTTGGAAAATCCATCGGCCTGGCTTTTCAGATCGTGGACGACGTGCTCGATGTCACTCAGACTTCAGAACAATTAGGTAAGACAGCAGGCAAAGATACGGCAGCCGAGAAAACAACGTATCCGGCCCTGTTCGGCATAGACGAGTCGTTGAAGAAAGCCGACACCCTGGTCGAGAGCGCCCTAACATCACTGGACAGCTTCGGATCGCGGGCGGACACGCTGCAATCGCTGGCGCATTTCCTGGTGGAACGGAAGAAATAATTGAGCGGCTGTAGAGAAGTTGCTTGCAACGTCTTATTTCCTCCGTGTCCCCCGTGTTTTCTGTGGTAAAAAAGAATTGTCACGGCGATGGAGTTCGCCACAACCGCCTGAGTCCGCAGTGTTAGGATCGGGCTGATGACTCCTACCAAATCAGTTGGGAGAACTCCATCGTGGAAGAGCTATTGACCATCTCTGTTGGTGCCATCGTCGGCGCCAACGCCCGTTACTTGATCAGCCGGTTTACGGCGAAAGAACTGGGGCCAATCTTCCCTTACGGCACGCTGATCATCAATGTCGTCGGCAGCTTGATGGTCGGCTTCTTCGTCATCTGGACGACGGAACGCGTGCTGGCCGACCCGCGCTGGCGCCTGCTGATCGTAGTGGGCTTCTGTGGATCGTTTACAACCTTTTCCAGCTACGCATTTGAAACCATGGCTTACTTCGAACAAGGACAGTGGCTGCTTATGCTCATGAACGTGCTCAGCAATAATGTGCTGTGCCTCGGCGGGGCCCTCGCGGGCATGGCTTTGGCCCGGGTGCTGTAATGCTGCATGGCTCACGTAGGGGCGAACGCCCTCGTCCGCCCGGTCGAGCGAAGCTCGACAAGCCAAGCTCCGGCTTCCATTTCTGAAAAGACAGGATTGCAATTAGAATGCCCCTGAACATGGCAGTTCAAGTCACGATCTATCTGAACGAAGCCGACCAGTGGCATCACCGGCCGCTGCACGTGGAGATCCTCAACTACCTGCGGAAAGAAAACGTCTACGCCGCAACCGCGATTCACGCCGTGGCCGGATTTCTGGGGCGGCACCGAGTTGAAACCAGTCATCTGGTGGACGCGGGCGGCAAGCTGCCGGTGATCATCATCTTCGTGGATACGGACGAGCACGTGAACCGAGTGTTGCCAACGCTGAAAGAGATGGCGGCCCACCGGCTGATTGTTCGGGAGAATGTGGTGCTGGAGCAGGGAAATCTGGACTGACATGTCCACACCGCCACTCGACATCCTGGCCATCGCCGCTCACCGTGACGACGTCGAGCAAACCTGCGGTGGCACGCTGCTCAAGATGGCGCAACGCGGACATCGCACCGGCATTCTCGACCTCACGCAGGGCGAAATGGGAACGCGAGGCACGGCAGAAGACCGCGCCCAGGAAGCCGCGGAAGCCGCCCGAATACTGAGCGTTTCCTGGCGGCAGGCGCTGGACATCCCCGACGGCCGTGTCGAAAACACGTGGGAGAATCGATTGAAGGTTGCGCGGGTCATTCGGGAGCAAAGACCGCGAGTCGTCATACTTCCCTACTGGCAAGGCCGCCATCCGGATCACTACACCGCGTCGGTGCTGGGATACGAGGCCTGCTTTGTGGCTGGATTAGCCAAAGTTGTGCAGACCAGCCAAGGCCCGAAGGACGACCCGCTGCCACCCCACCGCCCTTTCAAAATCATCTACGCCACGCTCTACTACGATATCCGCCCTACGTTCGTCGTGGACATCACCGAACAATTTGAAACCCGCTTCCAATCGCTGATGGCGTACAAGTCGCAATTCAGCGATCAGGAGGCGGGTAAAGACCTCTTCCCGGCTCACGCCGAAATCCGTTCCCGCATCGAAGCCATGGCGCGTTTCTACGGCATGCTGGGCGGTGTGACCTACGCAGAACCATTTCTGCAGAAGGAAGTGGGGCTGGTGGAAGATCTCACGTTGATTCCGGTCAAGTCGATCTGAGCGCTCGGCGGCAGGAATATTCAATGGCTTCCTCAAAGAACATTTTGCGCCGCCTGGCGGGAGGTGACCGCCGTTCTATAGGGCAATCGAACCAAGTCGCCACACTGGTCCTGAAGCGCCCGGCACTGTTCGGAGAACTGATTCGCGGCCTTGGAGCCCCAGATCCTCTTGTGAGGATGCGTGCGGCCGATGCGGCGGAGAAAGTCTCCCTCGAAAGACCGGATTTGTTGGTTCCCTTTAGGACAGACCTGTTGCGCTTGTTGGAAGCGGCCACCGAGCAAGAGTTGCGTTGGCATTTAGCACAAATGGTGCCCCGGCTGCCGCTTACCAAAAGCGAACGCTTGCGCGCCTTTCTCGCGTTCCAGCGGTATCTGCAAGATCGAAGCTCGATTGTCAGGACCTGTGCCATGCAGGCGCTCGCTGATCTGGTATCGACTGACGCCGAACTGGTGCATCAGGTGGCGCAGTTATTGCGAAAACACACGCAGAATGGCACAGCCGCGATGAAGGCACGCGGTCGCAAGTTGCTGCGACAACTGGACCGCGGATAAACGGAGTCACCGCTGCGTGTGCGTGCGACTCGACCACGGCGTGCCATTCGGAAACAGACCATCAATAGATGGGCAGAAGCTACTTCTTGATCGCCACCGCAACTCCATCCCGTATCGGCAAGATCGTTGTGAACAAATCTGGCGAGCCGTACAGCAACCGGTTGAACTCCAGAATGGCTTTGGTCGAGGTATCTTTGTTTTTCGGATCGGCGACCTTGCCGCTCCACAGAACATTGTCCGTTACGAAAAGGCCGCCCTTGCGCAGACGCGGCAGCGCCAGGCGGAAGACGCGGGGATAGTCCTCTTTGTCCACATCGTTGAAGATGATGTCGAATTCCTGTTTCTGTTCAGACAGCAGCTCCAGCGCGTCGCCGATCTTCATCGTGATGCGCGAGGCCACCCCGGCTCTCTCGAAATATCCGCGGGCCTCGTCAGCATTCTTGCGGTCGCCGTCCGTATAGAACACGAGGCCACCTTCACCGACAGCTCGCGCCCACCAAATGGTCGAGTAGCCGATCGCCGAGCCCATTTCAAAGACGGTCTTAGCACGAGTCATGAGCGCCAGCTGATGCAGAATGCGGGCAACCGCCGGGCCAACGATGGGAATCTTGCGTTTCGCAGCCTCGGCTTCCATCTCCGCAAGAACTTCATCGCGCGGCGGAAGCATGGAATAGAGATAGTCTTCGACCGGCTCGGCAGTAATGCCGTGCATGCGCCAGCGTGGCTTTGTGTCCTTTGATTTCGGCACTTTTGATTTCGGCACTTTGGTTCCTCTCCAGTGGGCTGTCGAACTACGCTCGATCGGACAGCCGGGGGCGACTGTCCCCACGCATTCATTACCGGGTTATGTGATAGTCTCGCCCGGCTTCAACTCTTTCACTTCCACCCCGGGCGCGAGTTTCCGCAGGTCAGCGGGCTTACCGGTCAAGACCGGAAAGGTCCCGAAATGCATGGGAATGACAGTTTGCGGCTTCAGCAGTTTGCAGGCATATGCAGCTTCGCGCGGGCTCATGGTGTAGTGATCGCCGATGGGGAGCATGGCAATCTCCGGCGCGTAGAGCTCACGGATGATCTGCATATCGCCGAACACATTGGTGTCGCCCGCATGGTAGATCTTCACGCCATTCGAAAATTCGACGACGTAGCCGCAAGCTTCCCCGCCGTACACCATTTCGTCGCCGTCTTGAATGCCGCAAGAGTGGTCGGCATGCACCATGGTGACTTTGATGTCGCCGATCGTTTGCGTGCCGCCCTTGTTCATCTCCGCAGTCTCTTTTACGCCCTTTTTCTGCAACCAGTGGCAAAGTTCGGGAATGCCGACTACCTTGGGGTTGTGTTTCTTGGCGATTTCCACGGCATCGCCGATGTGATCGCCGTGGCCGTGAGTAACCAGCATAACGTCGACCCTCTTGACGTTCTTTTCCTTCTCCGGACACATGGGATTGCCCATCACCCAGGGGTCAATCAAGATGGTCTTGCCGCCCGGAGTCTCGGCACGAAAAGTAGCGTGGCCTAACCAAGTGAGTTTGATACCATTCAGATTCATGGGCTGCTAGCTCCTAGCTTCTGGCTCTTGGCACTCAGCAGTCGGCAATCAGCATTCAGCCCCGATAGGCGCTCGACGGACTAAATGCCAACTGCTGAGTGCTAATGGCTGATTGCAAGTGCTAAATGCTAAGTGCTTAGTTTAATATGAACCCCCATGTCTGAGTTGAGGGTTCTAATTTCGCGCGAGCGCATCGCCTATCGTGTGGCTGCGCTCGGCGCTGACATCACCCGCGACTTTGCCGGGCAAGCAGTGATTTTTGTGGGGGTGCTCAAAGGCGCCGCTATTTTTCTCAGCGATCTGGCGCGGTGTGTGCAACTCGACGCCACCTTCGACTTTATCGGAGTTTCCAGCTACGGCAATCGCCCAACCCCTGCTCAGGAATTACAGAAGGGATGGGATTCTACAGGCGAAGTCCGGCTTACCAAAGACGTGGATCAGTCGATGAAAAACCGCAACGTGATCCTGGTCGAAGATATTTTGGACACTGGGCTTACCCTCAACTATCTAAAGCAAATTCTACTGGGACACCAGCCGAGATCATTTCGCATTGCCGCGCTTCTGGACAAGCCGTCGAGGAGAAAACTGCCCATCGAAGCCGACTACGTGGGATTCAGCATTCCGGATGAATTCGTGGTGGGTTACGGCCTGGACTACGCTGAAAGATACCGCAATCTGCCAGACATCTGCGTGGTACCTAGGGAGGGGTGACTAGCTCACGTCCGCCACTAGGCGCGGGTAGTGAGGCTGGTCCAACTTCACGGCGCAATGCTTCAATACCAAACGATGTGAGAGCGGCTGATATCATAGAGGTGTGGAAATGGTCGCTACTCAACCCGACCTTCAATCCAAGGTCGATCCCCTCCTGCTTGAAGTGGCGGACGTGGTCAACACCACGCTCGACCTGGACACCACGTTGCGCCGCGTGGCCGAACTGGTGCGCAAGGTCATCGACTACGAGATCTTTGCCATCCTGCTGCTGAACGAGAAGACCCAGGAACTGTACTTCCGCTTTCAGGTGGGGTACACGCGAGAAGTTGCGGAGCACACCCGAATCAAAGTCGGTGAAGGGGTCACCGGGGTTGCGGCCCAGCGCCGCGAACCGGTTCTCGTCGGGGATGTTTCCCAGGACCCGCGCTACATTTCTGTCCTGCCTAACGTTCGCTCCGAGTTAGCGGTTCCGCTCATCGTGAAAAACCGCCTGATTGGAGTTATTGACATTGAGTCTCCCCAGCCCGACCACTTCACTGAAGAACACAAGTGGCTGCTGACGCTGATTGCTTCGCGAATGGCGGTCGGGATCGAGAACGCGCGCTTGTACACGCGTACCACGCGCCAGGCGCGGACTCTCGTCCTGCTGAATGAGATCGCCCGCGAGCTCACGTCGATTCTGAATGTTGACGAGTTGCTCAAGCGTATCGCTGAATTATTGAGCCGGCTCATTGATTACCAGATGTTCAGCATCCTGCTGCTGGATTCGACGGGCGAAAAACTCCAGCATCGTTTTTCCCTGCGCTTTCAAGAGAACATCCAGCTCAAACATGAAATTCCCCTGGGTCGAGGGGTAGTGGGTTACGCGGCGCAACACCGGGAAGCCATCCTGGTTCCCGATGTCAGCAAAGATTCTCGTTATATCCGCCTAAACCCGGAAACCCGATCGGAGTTGGCGGTACCGCTGATTTACAAGGACAAAGTCATCGGAGTGCTGGACCTGGAGCACACCCGCCGCGGTTTCTTCACGGAAGATCACAAACGAACCGTAACCACCCTGGCGGCGCAAGTTGCGATTGCCATCGAGAATGCTCAGCTCTATGAACAGATCGCGCGTCAGGAAAAGCGTCTGGAACGCGACTTGGCGCTGGCGCGCGAGTTGCAGTTCCGGCTTCTTCCCCAGTCAGTACCGAAACTCGCGCACCTGGATATTGCAGCCAAGTTCCTGCCGGCACGCGCGATCGGGGGCGATCTTTACGATTTTGTGAACTATTCCCTGGGACGCACCGCCATTGTGGTCGGAGATGTCAGCGGCAAGGGCGCGCCCGCCGCCATTTACGCCGCGCTGGTCAGCGGAATTCTGCGTTCGCACGCGCCGATTGAGCCCGCACCCGCCGAAATGCTCTCCGCCGTGAACTTCTCGCTAGGCGAGCGCCGCATTGAGGGCCAGTTCGTATCGCTGATCTATGCCGTATGGGACGATCCCAGCCGGACCTTGCAGGTGGCCAATTCCGGGCTGCCCCGGCCAATTTACTGTCACGGGGGAAAGATTGAGGTGATCGAAGCCACCGGATTGCCGCTTGGATTGTTCGAAGACGCTGACTACGACGAGTTTAGTTTCCAGGCCAAGCCCGGTGATATGTTCGTATTCTTCAGCGACGGCATTCTCGATGCTACCAACAAGGCTGGGGATCTTTTTGGCCGGAAGAAAGCGGAGGAAATTGTCGCCAAGTGCGCCAACACTTCCCCCGACTGTGTGGTGAAGTCACTTTTTGAGGCGGTAAAAGCACATGCCGCTGGCGAAGAGACTTTCGACGATCAGACTGTATTAGCCATTCGAGTCAAGGGTACGCCCGGGAAACGCAAGTGAGCCGCATTCGAAGCCGGGTTCCAGGCCGTCCACCAGCTTTTTCCTACCGCCAGATCATAACCGGACGGGCTTTGAATTCTTCGCCCGGCTCGATTCTTCACTGTGACGAAGTGCCGCTGGCGCGTCTGGCGGAACGCTTCGGCACACCACTCTACGTTTATTCGACAGCTATGATCCGGCAGCGTGTCCGCGCCTTCGGGCACGCCTTCCGCAAGGTTCCGCACACCGTCTGCTACTCAATCAAAGCGAACTCCAACCTTGGAATTCTCCGGCTGCTGGCGAGAATGGATTGCGGTTTCGACGTGGTTTCCAGCGGAGAACTGGAACGCGTGTTGCGCGTGAACCGGGCCTCCGGAAGGAGGGTGGTCTTTTCTGGCGTGGGCAAAACGCCTGACGAGATGCAGGCAGCACTCAAGGCCAACATTCTGCTATTCAACGTGGAAAGTGAATCGGAGTTGTGGTCGCTGGCGGAATGCGCAGCCCGGGTGAAGAAGACAGCCCGCATGGCATTGCGTGTAAACCCTGATGTTTCCGCTGAGACTCATCCTTATATTTCCACTGGCTTGCAGCGGCACAAATTCGGAATTCGGATTGAGGAAGCGCGCAGTTTGTACGCCCGAGCTTCGGAAAAGAGTTGCCTCAAAATTGCCGGCGTGAGCGTGCACATCGGCTCCCAGATCACCGACATGAAGCCGTTCGCGGCAGCCATGGAGCGGGTCGCGGAATTGGTTCGGGCGCTGCGAGCCGACGGCCACGCTATCGAGTACGTGGATGCCGGCGGCGGCTTGGGCATCGATTACAAGAATGAAGATTCGGCCGGATTTGCTGAATACGTTACCAAGTATGCCGAGGCGATCCTACAACCGTTGCAGGGGCTGAAGTTGCACCTTTTGCTCGAACCCGGCCGCTGCATCGTTGGCCCGGCGGGCCTGCTGCTTACGCGCGTGCTGTACAAGAAAACCAATAATTCGAAGAAGTTCCTGGTGGTGGACGCAGCCATGAACGATTTGATGCGTCCCTCGCTTTACGATGCGTATCACGAAATCATCCCGGTCAGATTCTCTGCAGAGAATGCGCATGAGATCGTCGATGTGGTCGGACCGGTCTGCGAGACTGGAGACTTCTTTGCTCGCGATCGCAAATTGCTGGTCGCGCAGGAAGGAGATTTGCTGGCTCTTCTGGATGCGGGCGCTTACGGAATGGTTCTGGCCTCCAACTACAATACCCGCCCGCGTCCCGCGGAAGTGCTGGTCAGTGGAAAATCATTCAAAGTGATTCGGCGGCGCGAAACCACTGCCGACTTACTTCGCGGAGAAACCTGATAAAGGTCGGGGATGGCGACGGAAAACAAGATGCTCTGATCCGCCTTCCATTCTCCGTGTCCCCCGTGTCCTCTGTGGTTAATTCTCTTTTCGTTGCGCGTCCCAGACCAGCTTTCCGCCGACGATCGTCTTCAGCACTCTGGCTTCGCGAATCTTTGCCGGGTCAATCGAAAAGATGTCATCGCTCAACAGAACCATATCCGCCAGTTTGCCCGGCGTGATCGAACCCTTTTCCTTCTCCTGAAATTCTGCGTACGCCGAGCCCATGGTGTACGCTTCAACAGCTTCCGCCACCGTGAGTTTCTGCTCGGGGAACCAACCGGCGAGGTTTTTCCCATCCAGCGGGGCACGCGTGACCGCGGCATAAACTGTTAGCAGCGGATTCAGTGGCGCGACGTCCCAATCCGTGCCAAAAGCCAGGTGCACGCCGTGATTGAGAAAGGTGCGAAAAGCGTAGGTCCGGCTGGCGCGATCATGACCGATGCGCGCCTCAGCCCAGCGGCCGTCATCTATGGCTTGATACGGTTGCACCGACGCGATCACACCCAACTGCGCGAAACGAGCGAAGTCCTTCGCCGCCACGTGTTGCGCATGTTCGATGCGCATACGGCGATCCGCTTTGCCATGAGCCTTGATCACCGCAGTATAGAGATCGAGCACGATCGAGATGGCCCGGTCACCGATGGCATGGATACAGATCTGCAGGCCGGCAGCATCGGCGCCCATCATCCAGTCCTGCATCTGCGAAAGCGGTTGCATCTGCCTGCCGAGTAGTCCGAAATTCTTGGGATCGTCGCTGTACGGGTCGAAGAAATAGGCCGTACGCGAGCCCAATGAGCCATCCGCAAATCCCTTGAGCGCTCCGATGCGAAGAAACGACGATCCGAAGGCGTGGCGGACACCGACCTTGGCCTGGTCCTGCCAGTCGGAAATGGCGGGCGCAACGTAGACGCGCGCCGTCAGTTCGCCCCGCTGCAACAATTCCGCATAGGCCTCGATGTCAGCGAAACTGTCCGTGCCCCCGTCATTCATGTTCTGAAAACTGGTCACTCCCAACGATGCCGCATACTCCAAGCCGCGCCTAATGGCCCGCAGACGCTGATCGCGAGACAACGGCGGAATCACTTTGAGGACGAAATCCTTGGCTGCGTCTTTAAGAGCACCGGTAGGATTGCCCTGCACGTCCCGGACAATCACTCCTCCCGGCGGATCTGGCGTCTGCGCGCTGACCCCCGCCATGCGCAGGGCGACGGAATTCGCCAGCGCCATGTGGCCGTCGTAGCGATCGAGAAAAACCGGCTTGTCGGGAGTGAACGGGTCAATCAGTTCCTTCGTGGGCAGCTGGGCTGGCGTCCATTTGGTTTCGTCCCAGCCACCGCCTTCGATCCATTCGCCCTTCGCTGTCTTTTTTGCCTGTTCCTCAACCCGGCGCACGAATTCTTCGACGCTAGTGGCGTCGTTCAACTGGACCTCATCGAGATCCCTGCTACCCTCAACGAAATGCACATGAGCATCGTTGAAGCCGGGCAGCAGCAGCTTGCCGCCGGCATCGATGACCTTGGTTTCGGGACCGCGCAACACTTCGACATCAGCATTGGAACCGACAGCCACAATACGGTCAGCGAGTACGGCTACGGCCTGAGCCGCGGGATGGTCTTTTTCCACCGTCCAGACCTTGGCGTTGTTGATGATCAGGTCGGCGGCGGGTTTAGATTGCGCGAACATGCCGATCGAGACCCAACAGGTCGCTGAGATCCAACAAAAACGAACTGCGAGCGCGTGCCGTATGAGTTTCATTGCGTTCAGTGCTTCTTCAGCAAGCGGTCACCGCTGGCCCCACTTCAGCTTGGCACGCAGCACATCGAAGAATGTCCCCTGGATGCGCAGCAGCTTGACCTGGTGTTTGGACTTGCGGCAAACCACGCGGTCTCCGTCAAACATCGGCATGCCGACCTGGCCATCGACGCTCAAGTAGGCCTCGTCCTGGCCGGTGTTGACCACGATCTCGATCTGTGACGTGCCGGGCACCACCAGCGGGCGATGCGTCAGCGAGTGGGCGGCAACCGGGGTTACGATGAACGCGTCCACCGACGGCATCAGGATTGGCCCTCCCGCCGCGAGGGAGTAGGCAGTAGAACCGGTGGGTGTGGAGACGATCAGGCTGTCCGCCTTATAGCTGGAAACGAAGAGACCATCAATGTAAACGTCGCAGTGGTTGAGCCGGGAAATGGTCCCCTTGCCCACAACAATGTCGTTGAGCGCGTCATAGCGGGCCACCAGTGAATCTTTGCGGAGCACCTCGCAGTGCACCATGGATCGCGTTTCCACGTCGCAACGGCCGTCTTCAATGCCCTGTAGAGTGGGATAAAGCTCCGCCAGCGGCACCTCCGTCAGGAATCCAAGCGAGCCCAGATTCACGCCGAGCACCGGAGTTCCGGTCTTGGCCATGGAGCGAGCGGCAGAAAGCAGCGTTCCATCGCCGCCTAGAACGACCACAAAGTCGAGGGTCCGCGAAGCCATCTCCTCGCGGCTGAGGACCTCGATCTCCGAGGCATGCGGCGCCGTCTCGCGATCCACAACTACCTGGTATTGGTGCTGGCGAAACCACCGGAGAAGTTCGGCCACAACACTTGCCAGTTCCGCTTTACCGGCCTTGGAGACGATGGCTACGGCTTTGGCTTTCGAGGTCGGAGGATTCCTGGTATCCATGGCGGAAATTGAATTGTACAGAAAACTGGAGGAAAAGCTTTAACTGAAGCGTTCGCTGGCGGTGGTATCCCTTTGTCATCCTGAGCGAAGGGACTGCTTCGCAACGCGAAGCGGTCCTGCAGTCGAAGAGCCTGCCCCGAGCGAAGCCGAGGGGACCCCTACCAGGCTTGTACTGCACAGCGGCGTCCAGGCATTCTCCCCAACGGCGTGTTGCGTGCCGGCCCAATCATACCTGGAGACTACTGACTGTGCCTTAACATCCTCCGCAGTTTAGCATTCAGTAAATTCCACGCAGCAAGAATTCCCGATTGCCTTCCGCACCCAGTATCGGAGATTCGATCGCGTCGGTGCGAGTGCACCCCTGCGCCACGAGCGCTTGCCGAACTTTCTCCACCGCTGCTGCCTGGGCGGCCTCATCACGCACAATTCCGCCCTTGCCCACATGGTCGCGGCCGGCTTCGAATTGAGGTTTCACCAGCACCACGACTTGCCGCCCACGACGTTCGGAGGCAGACTCTGGAAACGCCGATGCAATCACCGCGGGAAGAACCAGCGTCGCCGAAATGAACGAAACGTCCATTACAACGAGATCCGCGGTTTCGCCGACCTGTTCTCGCTTGAGGTAGCGCGCATTCGTTTTCTCCAATAGCCGCACGCGCGGATCCTGCCGAAGGCGAAAATCAATTTGGCCATGGCCGGTATCCACCGCGATCACGCGTGCTGCGCCCCGTTGCAACAGGCAATCCGTGAAGCCGCCGGTCGAAGCGCCAACATCAAGGCAGACCTTCCCCGCCACCTCGATCTGCCAGTGTTCGAGCGCCTTCTCCAGCTTCAGTCCGCCGCGGCTGACGTACTTCAAATCTCCACCGAGCAGGCGGATCTCCGCCTCCTCTTTTACCGCCGTCCCAGCTTTTTCTATTTTTTGACCATCGACCAGAACTTTGCCGGCAATAATCAGCGCCTGCGCCCGTTCCCGCGACGTTGTCAGGCCGCGTTCGAGAAGCAGTTTGTCGAGCCTGACTCTCAAATCGGTCTCCGAAAAGCACCTGCGACTTCGCGAACCGTCCACCTCACCACCAAAGTGCCAGCAACGAACCCAGTGCAGAATGCTGAAGCGATTCGCGATGAGACACTTACCAAGGTAGTTTGCCGCTTTTCCACATGGTTTTCCACGGCAGTGTTGAAAAGTCTGGGATGGTGAGGTCTGGCAATTGCTAACTTGTACTATTCAGGACGCGACTTGGAAGCCTGAATAGCAAAGCCGCCCGCGAACGGGCGGCTTCGGTTCTGAGATCGCAGAACTCTATCCCGCCACTTCTTCGAGCAGCTTTTGATCGATATCGAAATTGGAGTGCACGCCTTGCACGTCATCGTGCTCTTCGAGCGCCTCCATCAGGCGAATCATGGTGCCCGCGGCTGCTCCTTCCAGCTTGATGTAGTTCTGCGGAATCATAGCCACGCTGGCCGAGGCCGGCTCGATGCCAGCCTTCTTTACCGCCTCGAGCACAGCTTCATAAGCAGAAGGATCGGTCAACACTTCCCAAGTCTCACCATCGTCGCGCAAGTCGTCAGCCCCGGCGTCGAGGACGATGGCCATCAGGTCGTCCTCCTTCGCGGCCGACTTTGGAATCACGATGTCGCCCTTCTTGTGGAACATCCAGTGAACGGCGCCGGCTTCCGCCATGTTACCGCCATTTTTCTGGAACACGTGGCGAATCTCGCTGACCGTGCGGTTGCGGTTGTCGGTGTTGATTTCGAGCAGCAACGCCACCCCGCCCGGGCCATAGCCGTCCAGCAGGAACTCTTCGTAGGTTGCACCTGGCAACTCCCCGGTGCCGCGCTGGATGGCCCGCTTGATGTTGTCGGCCGGCATGTTCTCCGCCTTGGCCGCCAGGATGGCAGTACGCAGGCGCGGGTTCGTGTCCGGATCGCCGCCACCATTCTTGGCCGCAATACCGATTTCCTTGATCAGACGGGTGAAAATCTTACCCCGCTTGGCGTCGAGTGCGCCCTTCTTGTGCTTGATTGTGGCCCATTTTGAGTGGCCAGACATGGAGATACCTCATTCTAATGAACTTTGAATGCGCTGATCCTGACTCCGCAGGACTCGCCCGTAGAAGAGATCATTGGACAGCCTCGGGATTGCCTAGAAACCAATGCAGGCGAACTGAGATTATAGCACGGGGACATGGGAATTCCTTAACCTGGAGTTCCGTCGCCGGGTTTCCTTCGTGCCCAGTTGTGTCCTTCGCGGTTCTTGCTTTCGCCGCCCCGAGCTGGGACCAAAGCAACCAGGAAGAATACGAAGTCACACGAAGGAACCACGAAACGTGTCACTAGCAGGTGTCCGCTTGCTTGGCATCATGAGCGCGATAGGCGTACACCACCGCCAGCAACGGTGGCGCCAACAACACTCCCCAGAACGGAATCAGGAAACCCAGCACAATCGGCGTCAGAATCGACGCCCACATTGGTACCTTCGCCGTCCGCTTCATAAGATACGGTTGCAGCAGGAGGCCATCAAGAACCACAATCCCGGCGTACAGGATCAGCACGTAAAGCGGATGCTCCCAGTCCGTCCATTTCACGGTCGCAGCCAGGACGGGACCGATCAGCCCCAGCACCGGGCCCAGGTGGGGTACAAACTGCAAAATCGCAGCCAGCAACGCCCACAGCGGAGCCCACGGAATTTTCAGGACGTAAAGGCCGGCCAGCCACAAGATCCCAACCGCAAGCGAGTCCTGACACTGAGCGATGAACCAGTTCTTCAGCGCGCCGCCCGTGAGGCGGGCATGTTCGCCCAAATTCATGCCTGTATGATGTACTCCGAAATACTAGGACACATCGCCCTTCATGTTAGACTCACAGCATACTCGCTACTGGGGCCAACTCGATGAAATTCGGTGTCATCATTTTCCCCGGATCCAACTGCGATCACGATGCCTACTGGACCGTCCAGAAGGTCGCGAAGCAGCCGGTGACGTTCCTCTGGCACGAGTCCCACGACCTGCAGAACTGCGACGCCATTATTGTTCCCGGGGGCTTCGCTTACGGCGACTATCTGCGCACCGGCGCCATCGCCAAGTTTTCCCCAGTGATGGAGTCGGTACGCAACTTCGCCGCCGGTGGCGGGCTGGTGCTGGGCATCTGCAATGGTTTCCAGATTCTGTGCGAGTCCGGGCTGCTGCCGGGAGCGCTGATGTGCAATGCAGGGCTGAGGTACGTTTGTAAGCCCGTGCAAGTACGCGTGGAGAACGCCGACACCCCATTCACTGCCGCCTGCCGCCAGGGCGAGGTGCTGACCATTCCCATTGGCCACATGGCCGGCAACTACTTCTGCGATGAAATCACCCTCGCCGAACTACGCAGGGACAAGAGTGTTGTATTTCGCTACACAACTCCGGACGGCCAAGTCACCGCAGGCTCTAATCCCAACGGATCCCTGGACAATATTGCCGGCATCTGCAATCCGGGCCGGAACGTGCTTGGCATGATGCCGCATCCGGAACGTGCCAGCGAACCAGAACTTGGCGGAACCGACGGCTTCAAGATCTTTGAGTCGCTGGTCGGCGCGATGGCGGAAAAGTAACGGCACGTTCAAACTGTTTTTCCACAAGATTCTTCTCACGAAACTGAATTAGTGCTTCCCTGTCGCGCTTTTTCTTGCTACGCTTCAATCCCCTTCGCTTACCGGACTGCGCGGCTCCTGAGTTCGTGTGTCTTTTTTCAGGAGGTGTCCGATGGCAGCAAGAGAGAGCATCGACCGTCTCTCTGACACCCTGTTGTGCGACGAGCGCATCCTCAACGTGTCAGAGAGGGAACTGCTTGCGAAGCTACTACAGCGCGCAAGAAGTCAGGTGAGTGTTTCGGGGAATGCGGTGGCCGAAACGATCACTCGTGTAGTTGGAGAAGTCATCGCAGAACGAGCCTATGGGGTATTAGGAGAAGGCATTGCCCGACGGTTGCTCCAGCAGCAGTCGGGGTTGTCTTCGAGCCGTCCCCAGCAAGACCCGGGGGTGATTCATGCCGGCGGACCTCCGCCGACCCCCGCCCCAGGTCCGGGTGACCCGAACCGCAGCGGTCCGCAGCCGCCCGGTCCGAGCCCGCCGGGCGGCGTGTGGGCACGTACGCAGCCGACCGGTGCAAGCTTGGCGGCTCGAACAGCCACAGAGCCTGCGCGCCGCGCCACCGGCGGAGTCGCCCTGCTTGAAACGCCGGAGTTTATGCCGGCCGAGTGCGTGGTGCTCGACGAGTTCCTGGCTTCAGCCGAACTGAACGCGCTGATGCAGGACACGCTCCAGCGGGAAATGGAGTTCCAAGTCAGCGAAGTGGTTTCGCCGGGCGTTGCCGGCGGAGCCGTTGACTATGAACACCGCCGCTCGCGCGTGCTCGTCGATCTCGGTAAACACCAGTCCGTCATCGTGGACCGTCTTCAGGCCTGCTTGCCGCGGGTTCTGCGGAAGCTCGGCCACCAGACGTTCCCCATCTCCCGTGTGGAAGCGCAGATTACCGCCAGCAACCACGGCGATTTCTTCCATTGGCATTGCGACAACGGAGCGGAAGAGATTGCCTCGCGGGAGATCACCTTTGTCTACTTCTTCCATCGTGAGCCGAAGAAGTTTCGCGGCGGAGAACTGCGCATCTACGATTCGCGCTGGGAGAACAACCAGTACGTGCCAACCGCAAATTATCGCGTCATCGTGCCCGAGCAGAACCAGATGGTGCTGTTCGTCAGTTCGCTGGCGCACGAAATCACCCCGGTGGAATGCCCTTCTGAAGCATTCCCCGATAGCCGATTCACGGTCAACGGATGGCTACACCGGTAAACGACGCAGATTGGCTGGCATGGATTGAGCGACTGGTAGGGGAGCCGGGGCCTTCCGCATCCGGAACTGAGCTACCCCGCTCGCTCTTCCATTGCCGCCTGGACGATCAGCCGGGCCACCTGGTCCCAGAGCGATTTCTCCTCCGGCCAGGCTTCTGGGAGGGCCTGACTGATCGTCCGCTTTTTGTAAATCCCCATTGCCGCTTCCCGGGCAACGGGGAGCCGCCGCAGGAAATCGACATTCCCTCTTGGCCACGCGAGAATTTCGCGGCGCCAAACGAAATACTTTGGGTCACCGACCCGGGAAGCGGCGCTGTGCGCCCGTTCTGGCTCGGCCCGAAGTTCGCTGCCTTGCTGTCGGGCGCGCAACCGGGCCATCCCGCACCGTCAGGGCTCTCGCCAGAGGCCCTCAGTGTTCTGTGCATGGCGAATCTTCTGGTGCTGGAGAACTACGCCTCCGACCGTCGCAAGCAATGGAATGCAATCGTTTCCGTTTGCAGACCTCAGTTCCAAACACGAGGGTATGTTCCTGTAGCCCGGCTGATTCATCCTTTTCACCTCGCGGCCTTGCGCCGCTACTATCGCCACCAGATCAGGACGGGAAAAATTAGTCTCGGAGACTACCAGAGTTCCCGCCGCTATGTCGTTCACAATGAAGGCGTCGCCCGCTTTTTTCACCAGCAGCTGACCGCAACCGTGGCCGCCATCGCAGGCGAACCCGTGAAGCCGTCTTATGTCTACCTGGCTTCGTACCAGCCAGGAGCGATCTTGAAAAAACACACCGACCGCGAACAGTGCGAGTTCAGCATCACCTTGTGCCTGGATTACGCGCCCGAGCCGCGCAGCGTCACGCCCTGGCCACTGCAGCTTCATACCGAGTCGGGCAAGGTCACCGTCCATCAGGCCATCGGCGACGCCCTGCTCTATCGCGGGCGCGAGATTCCCCACTCCCGCGACCCACTCCCTGAGGCCCACACTTCGACGTCTATCTTCTTCCACTACGTCCGGGAAAACTTCGCCGGAAGTTTGGATTAACCAGGCCAGTCAACCGCCCCAGGAAAAATCTAGTAAGATCGACTGCGGTATGCCGATTAATGAGTCCCCCAGTCATGAGCGCAGCCAAACTCTGACCCCGCAAGCCTTGGCGAAGCTAATTGATCACACGAATCTGCGCCCGGAAGCCACCGCGGACCAGATTGTCCAGCTGTGTTGTGAAGCGCGGGAGTTTGGATTCGCGGCGGTCGTGGTGAATCCATGTTATGTCAGTTTGGCTGCATCGCGAGTGCAAGGGAGCGGGGTCAAGGTGGCGACAGTTGCGGGGTTCCCGCTGGGCGCGACGCTGACCAGCGTTAAGCGATTTGAGGCCGCCGAAGCTCTGCGTCTAGGCGCAAGCGAGATCGACATGGTTTTGAATATCGGCGCGCTCAAGTCTGGAGACAGCGAACTGACCCTGTCGGACATCCGCAGCGTGGCGGAGGAGACCCATGCCCGCGATGCCATACTCAAAGTCATCCTGGAGACCGGACTTCTCACCGACGAAGAAAAGCGAATTGCGTGTGAACTCAGCGTGCAAGCCAAGGCGGATTTCGTGAAGACCTCAACGGGTTTTCTGGGTGGGGGTGCAACTGTGGCCGATGTCGCGCTGATGCGCCGCACCGTGGGGCGACACGTGGGCGTGAAAGCCGCGGGAGGCATTCGCAGCGCCAGCGATGCCCTGGCAATGTTCGCAGCCGGGGCCAACCGTATCGGCACCAGCAGCGGAGTGAAGATCGTCCGGGAATTGGGTGAACGGCTATAGGAGCATGCCCGCGATCGACGCTGACATCAGGTTAGCCATGGTTCCGGCGAGCATGGCCCGGAAGCCGAGGCGCGCGAGCTCCCTTCTTTTGTTGGGCGCCAGGGCGCCAATGCCGCCGATCTGAATCCCGATCGAGCTTAGATTCGCAAACCCACATAGCGCAAACGTTGCAATAGTAAAAGACCGCGGATCGAGTACCGCCTTTTGCGGACCCAGCATGGAAAAGGCAACCAATTCATTAAGGGCCATGCGTGTCCCCAGGAGGTTGCCGATGGCGGGGCAGTCCTTCCAAGGGATGCCAATGATCCAAGCCACCGGGGAAAACAGAACGCCAAAAATCCTTTCCAGACTCTGTGGGAACCAGTAGAAACCGAGGTGTGCCAGCCCACTGTGAATGCCGCCCATAATGCCGTTGGTCAGCGCAATCAGCGCAATGAATGAAATCAACATCGCCCCGACGTTGAGGGCCAGATACAACCCGTCGGTAGTGCCTCGGGCTACGGCGCCCAGCAGGTTCTCCTCCTTTTCCTTGGCCGCTTCCTCTGCGCTCATCACCACGCGGCCGGCGGTTTTCGGCGTTTCGGTTTCCGGCACCAGCATCTTGGAAATCAAAATCGTCCCGGGCGCGGTCATGATCACGGCGCTCAGCAGATGTTTGGGCTCGATACCGAAGGCGATATAGGCCGCCATGATCCCGCCGGAAACATGTGCCATGCCGCTGGTCATGACCGTCATCAGTTCGGAGCGAGTCAGGTCGGGGAGAAAAGGCCGGATGGTGAGTGGCGCCTCAGTCTGTCCCATAAAGATGCTTGCCGCCACATTGAGCGACTCGGCGCCGCTCGCGCCCATGAAGCGCGTCATGACCCGCGCCGCCTGTTTGATGATGAACTGCATAATTCCAAAGTGGTAGAGCACGGCGAAAAATGCGGCGATGAAGATGATGGTCGGCAGGACTTGGAAGGCGAAGTAGAAGCCCAGGGGGGAGCCCTGTTTGCCCAGATCGCCAAAAACAAATTGCGAACCGGGAAAAGAAAAACTGAGCAGCCATTTGACGCCGTCCCCGGCTTTCTGAAAAACGGCGCGACCCAGGTCAAGCTTCAACACAAACAAAGCGAAAGCGAACTGCAGTCCCAATCCCCAGCCCACTGTCTTGATGCGAATGGCGCGCCGGTTGGTGGAAGCGATGAACGCCAGCGCCAGCATCGTAAGGACGCCGAGAATCCCGGTGAAGCGGCCCATTTAGTTGTGCCTGCCCGAGGAAGAGATAATTTTATGGACGAGCGGGCGCTTACGCCGTGCAAGAGTGTCCCCAATCTGATAGCTCTCAGTCATCAAGGTCCGCGCCTGAGCCGCTCGCTCCTCCGAATTGTAATGAATGCTGCAGAGGGGTTCGCCGAGTGAAACTCGCTCGGTTACCTTCTTGTGCAACACCAGGCCCACCGTTGGATCCACCGAATCTTCTTTCTGGGCACGGCCACCGCCCAGAACGACACAGGCTTTGCCGATCGCTGCACAGTCCAGGCCTGCGACGTAGCCGTTCCCTGGGCTAACCACCTCCAGAGTGTGTTTGGACCGAGGGAGTCGAGACGGTTTCTGGACCGGAGGCGGCGGCCGTCACAACTCTACGACCTTATATATGTGCCCTAAACGAGGCTCGACCCGTGGCGGGATGGCCCGCATACGCGCGAAACAGGATTGCTCAGGTCTCTGGCGAAAAAGCGGATCAGCGTCAATAAACCGCTACTTGCTCTTGTAGCTGAATGTCACCTTGGTTTCCTCATCAAGAACAAGCGGCCTGACGAATTGGAAAGAAGTGCCCGTGCGCGGCACCTCGATTGCCACTGGCAGCACGCCCGCCACTCTTCGTTGCAGGTTCATCACATTGGCCGAGGCTGCGTTCTGCTGCTGCTTCTTCGCGTTCGCTTCGAGTTGGGCCAGTTGCAAATAATTGTTGGAACTGATGTTTGCGTTCTCCGTTTGAAACAACGGAGCGGAACCGGTGACCTCGATAGATTCTGCTGCGGCGCCCACATTCAGAGTCAGCGGATATTCCGCGGCTCGGCTGGTCTCGTAATTGATCCCCTCAACTGTAGACCTGAAGCCTGTTGCCTCAGCCGTAAGTCTTGCGGCGCCGCCAGGAAAATTTGAGACAACCCAGCGGCCAGCCGAATTAGTAACCGTACTTGCCGTGAAGCCAGTGCTCAAGTTCGTAACCGTGACGCGGGCACCCGATACGACCGCGCCGGTTGGATCCACGACAATTCCACCCAATTGTCCGGGTAATACTGGCGCGCTGGCGCTCGGAGCGCCAAATACACCCCCGCCCACACCTCCCATGACTCCACCCATTGTTCCAGCCTGTATGTTGCCCGGAGCTTCCTGCAGAGCGGGTGGTACCAAGTTCGCCGACATGACATCGCCGCCGAAGTCCTTCACCTTATATTGCTCGGGCAGAAACACCTCCCACTGCAGCAGATTGATGGGAACATCCATGCTGGGCAGAGAAAGCTCAGAGCCGCCTTTTTTAGCAAAGGGCGCCCCGGAATGCATGAACACAAAAGAAACTTCGTAGGCGCCCGTGGGCCGATAGCCAGGCCGCAACAATGGTACGCGACTTCCATCCGGTCCTTGTACCGGCTTGACCTTCTCTCCCCCCACGTCAGCTGACAAAATGTTCGCTCCCGCCGGCAGCGCCACTTTCATGAACGGTTGAGCCTGGTTCTTGACAGTGAGTTTTACTTCGGTGAGCGACCTGCCTTCCGAAGTCACGAGTGTTGTAACCACCGCGCTCTCTGCAATTGCCGCAAGCACGCTGCTGTCCGGAAAGCGAGTCCACTCCAGGGCTAAACTGGGCGTCTCGTTGGGCTGCCGGTGGAACCGAAATGCTGCTTGCGGCGGATAGTGCGCCAGCGAGCGCAAGAAAGGATTGGCCTCTCGTACGTCCATCCGCTTGAGACCTCCGCCTTCGGTTGCCGTAAGCTCCATCGTCCCCGCCCCTTCGACCAGAACCTCTCCAGTCTCGCGCTGCGCATTCTTGAAGCTTGGAAATGGAACGCTTGCCTTAGAGCCGTTGAGCGGCCGCTCCATCGAAATCAAGAACTGATGGCCGCGCTGATTGGCCCTGCGGACCTTCAGGATCAGGACGCCGGGTTTTGTCTCGCTCGATTCCAGCGACGGTCCGGTGACGCCCGTCACCTCGTATCCCTCTGGTACTTCAACTTCGAATTGAGAGGGTTCACCCTGCACGACGGTGACGTCGGCAAGTGCCGCAATCCGAAGCTCGGCTTCGCTTACCGACACCAGCGTCTTTACCTCAGACAGAAATCGCACTTCTCGCGGCACAGCCGGCACTGCGGTTTCCCGTCTTGCCCACCAGATGGTGGTGGGTTGTCCGGGCACAAGCGTTGCTTCGATCGCCGTGTGTCCTTTCTCTGAGCGCCGATCCGTAATCAGACCAGGATTGATGTTCGTGTATGTATTCTCGCCGGGAATCAGGAGCGAGAGTTGTACGCTACCTGCTGCCGGAACCGGCAAGGTGAACGATGCGCGTCCGGCCTCAATGCCCAGCGGCAACCCTGCATTCAGCGTGATGGAAAACTCAGACGGTCCTGCCAAAACAGCTGTTTGCGTCCCGTTTTCCTGTTGCAGCGGCAATGCTCTGTTCTCTTGATGCGCGTCCAGGATCGTGATGCCGGCCGTCAGTGGAACCTTAACTTCGCCCTTCTTGAATACTTCACCCTCCAACTGAATGCTCCCCAGCACGGATTCATTTTCCACTTGCAACTTCAGTTCCGCACGTTTGATCGAATAGCTGAGAGGAGGCGTCTCTGGTTTTTTTGCGGGCTTACTTGCCAACTCGACCAGCCGGTTGTATTCGTCCAGCGGAAGCGTGACATTGCCCGAATCGGGGAGGGGCAGGCCGCCCTTCTGCTGCGCGGCTGCGGACGCCAAGAGGATCAACACAACGACAAGGAGGTTTTTCTTCATCGCATACCCTGCTTCTTCTCACGCTGGTAGGTAAGTTCAGGGATTGGCGCCTGGTTTTCGCTCGTGAGTTCGGAAATCAGGAAAATGGAAGGCCCAAATGCAGGAAACGAAATTCCAATAGGAAGAATGCCAGCCACTTTCCCCTCTTTTGATTTGGCCTGGAATTTGTCGACAAGCGCCTGGGTAGCCTCATCATCTCTAAATTGTCTGAGGCGATCCGCCTCCACGGATTGCGGAGACGCTGTCGGTGGCGGAGGCGGTGGTGGAGCCGGCGTGTTAAACGCTTCCGATGTTGGCTGCGCATAGGACTCCGTTCGGAACGGGCCCGGCTCCGCCCACACGCGGAATAGAGGCGGGTAGTAGAGGAGCAGCCCAGTGCGCGAAATCGGCAGATCCAAAGCCGGCAAGGCAATCCGCACCTTCCCCTTCTCGTCCCACGGCGCCCCCCGACTTAGATACAGAACCTCCACAAGGAATGCCGCCGGGTCTTCCCCTCCACGAGCCTTCTCGAGCGGCAACAACAAGCTCCCATCTGGCGATTGACCCGGCCGGACCGGTTTGCCCGCCAACGTGGCGCTCCAAATCACAGCTCCCGGAGGCAGCGTGATCTTCACGAAGGTTCTCTGGTTGTTTCGCACGGCATATCGCGCCCGGATCAGACTCTTCCCTTCCTTGCTCATCAGGACCTGGTAGCGAGCTTCCTCGATGTTCGCCATCAGCACCGCTTGCTGCGTGTAGCGCGCCACATTCACCGTAAGCGATCGAGTTGCCCCTGCTTCTCCAGAACGAAAACGAAATGCTACAAGCGACGGCGACTGGCGGCTGGCGATCGTCTCGCCTAAATCGCTGGCATCGGCCTCTTCCATTCCCTGCGGCTTGAAGTCTTTGATCTCGCCCGCTCCAAGTACTTCCGCCGCCACTCCACCCGTGTCCCTCTCAGTGTTGAGAAGACGCAGCAGAGGCATCTCGATTTCCCCGTCGCGGGCAAGTCGGGTTTCGCCGTTGATCACAAATCTTGCGCTCTGTTCGATCGGCTCCAAAAATTTCACCGCAAGTTCGCCACTCTTCATTTCCCAATCCGCCACCATCGCGCCCAGCACCTGATTCACCGTAACGGTTTCAGGAAGCTGGATTCTGACCTCCGCTGCGCCACCCTGGACTACCTCAAGATTCACCTCGGCATAGATCGATGTCGAGTCTTCACCGAGACTGACCAACTCAGTCAGAGATCCGCGCAGTCGCAGAGGCTGCGTCGTCCGATGGTCCTCCGTCTTCCTTCGCCAGCTAAAAGTCAGCGGAGTGTTCCCCTGTCCGTAGGCAACCCACTTGCTTTCGCCCGCCGTCTCCGACTTCTCCGACAAAAGGCCACCGGAAACTTGAACGTCCAACCCCTGGCTAAGCAGTTGGACTGAGGCGCGAGTAATTCCTGAATCAGTGGATGGCAGTGCGATGCTTTCGTTCCCCGGACCAGAGGCAACAGGAAGAGCTATCTCGAGCAAGAGAACAGAACGACCAGCATGAGAAAGAACAGCAGCGAGCTGACTGTTACCCTTTCCAGTGACAGTCGGCACTAGGGATACAGGTTTGTTGTCCAGCTGTGCCTCACGAACCAGGAGTCCCGAGGGAATTGGAACACGCACCCAGCCGTCCTTCAGGACATCGACCGTCAGGTTCACCCGGCCCTTTGCCAGCTCACCACGGATCTGCAAATCGTAGTCGACGCGCGTCAGAGTAGCTTGCACCGGAGAGGCTTCCGGTTCAGGCTCGACCGGATAGGCCTTGGCGTGAAGAGTTCGGTAATCTGCGACCGGAATTACCACCCAACCGGGCGATCGCGATTCCTGAGCTTCGGATGCGGCCGCGATGAAGAGTACAAGGCAAAGAAACGACAGCTCGAATGCAGATCTCTTATGCTGCCGAAGCACTGGGTTGCTCGACACTCTCATGGGTTACCTCTCGTCTGGCTTGGAAACTCTTCTCGGGAACGCTCCTAAGGCCCAATCTTGCTGTCGAGGTGGGCGGCAAGCTTGACTCTGCGTCTTCGGTTTCGCTTGAAAGGAGAACCCAGAAAGCATCGAGAGGCGCAACTAGTTCGTCACGCATCGCCCGTCGCCTCCTCCATTCTCCACAAAATAGGTTGGAACAAGGAAGAACATCTGATTGTAAGCAGAATATGAGTCGGACAGGGTACAGGCTTAGTTACCTTTAAGATGCAACGCCTTATCGCTACGTTTTCCCTTATTCTGGGCTGAGAGGGACCGCGTTATCCAAGGCGGATTCCCTGAGATTCGTACCTTCCCGCACGCCAGCATCGGTCGCTAGTTCAGCCCCGAAATCACGTACAGCACCGACAGCGTCTGGTAGTAACTGTAGGCGAATTCCGAGGCATCTCCGTTGGTGACCACAGGAGCAATCGAGACCACGCCGGCGCGATCCGCAGGAACCAGTTCCCGTACCAAACTCATCTTCCCGCTGGCGATGTCCACGCGCTCGATCTTCATGGGCACTTCTCCGGCACGATAAGCGTACAATCCCTGGCTGTCGGTGGACCACTGCGCCAGGATATAGCTGTCGTCCATACCGGGGACGGGACGAACCGGACCACCGTCCACCGGAAACAGCATTTGCTTGTGGTCTGCCGTGTTCACACCCGCCACATACTTTCCATCCGGCGAAGGCAGCGTTGCGTACACACCTTCGGGCGTAAGCGCCTCAGGCTTGCCTCCGGACACATCCACCAGGTAAGTGCGTCCCGGCCGTCCCGCTTCATTGCCATTGACCACGAGCCGCTTGCCGTCCGGCAGGAAGTGCGCGCCCGTCTGCAGATGTTCCAGCTCGGGCAATGGAATCTGGCGAGTCGGCCCCGGACCCACGGGAAACAAGGTGATGTGTGCGGGTGTTCCCTGCGAAACCGAGATCGCCCACTTGCCATCCCGCGACAAGCCATCCACCGTGCCATCGCCCAAATGAATCGGAGGCGAACCATCCACCTTGCGAATTGCGATGAGATTCTCCGGCCCCATCCCTCCACCACTCTCTCCGACGGGTCCACCACCCTCTTCAAACAGAACCGACTGGCCGTCGGGCGAAATGTCTTTGGCCACGCTCCAGTCATACCAGGAGAGGTCCTGCACGTCTTTGCTATCTTTGCCGGTCCACTCCATCGCCAGCCGCTCGGTATCGAGGGTGACCAGGATGCGGCCATCGGGAGCAATGTCCTGCATGGTGAAACCGCCGGGAACGCTCAGGATTTTGCGTTGCCGTCCTGAAATATTCATGGCCCACAGGCTACGATTCGTGGCTCCGCCCTCGGCCGCCGCAAACCAGATTTCATTACCCTGCGGCGACCATCCCAGGCCTTCTTCGGATTCCCAGTCGCCAGATCGGGCGGTGACGTGCCCGGCCAAATCCATCACGCTGACCGAACCGCGATCATTCCAACGCTCCGGATGATCCATGAAAGCGATTCTGTCTCCATGGGGCGAAAACCGCAGATGGCTGATCCATCCGTTGGTCGCGTACAAAACCTTGCCGATGGGAAACTCGAGCTGGTCACGAGTCTTGACGTGGTGCACTACGGCCAGTTCCCCGTCAGGACTCCAGTCGGCCCAGCGGACATCCTGGAGAATCTCGCGGGGAGTGCCGCCCACCATCGGGGCGCGCGCCAGCATTCCATGATCGAACGTAAGGCGCGAACCATGGACTGCCCGCAAGGCCAGCGCCAGTTCATTGCCGCGCGAAAGCGCCAGCAGGTGAGCGGAGGTCAGACCCAGCGGGCGCGCCAGCAAGGAATCGGGGATAGTGGAATAAATCTGCAGCGGCCGCCCATTCCACGCGGCGCCGTACACCACGGTCCGGCCATCCGCCGTGAATCGGCCCGAATAAACTGTGCCGCGCTCAAACGTGAGACGCCGATACACCGGTTCCGGCGTGGCCTTAAGCCTGCGACCCAGAAATATCCCCAGCCCCGCCAGCAACACCGCCGTCGCCAGGATTGGCAGCCACTTTCTGAGGCGCGACTTTCCCAGGCGAAATGCCGGTACCTGCCGGCTGCTGGACACATTCGACAACGTGCTGAGGGCGAACGCCAGATCTCGCGCCGACTGGAAACGGTTCTCCGGTTCTTTCTCCAGGCAGTGGCGGACGATCTGTTCGAACGCTGGCGGGATGCCCTGCCGCGCCTCAACCATCCCGGGAGGATCCTCTTTGAGGATCGCGGTCATGGTATCCACCTGGGTCTCGCCCGAGAAGGCGCGTTTGCCGGTGAGCATTTCATACAGAATGGCGCCAAAACTGAAGATGTCGCTGCGATGATCCACCGTCCTGCCCCGCAGCTGCTCCGGAGACATGTAAGCGACTGTGCCCAGCACCGATCCTGCTTTGGTCTGGGTGGTCATTGTTGCCGCCGAGCGGCCGTTGTCGAGTTCAGGGTTGGTCAGCTTCGCGATGCCGAAATCGAGAATCTTGACCCGGCCATCGCGAGTGATGAAAAGGTTTTCCGGCTTGAGGTCGCGATGCACGATTCGCTTTTCATGCGCAGCTGTGAGCCCCTGCGCAATCTGCCAAGCGTAATCGGCTGCCTGTCGCGGCGTGAGCGGACCCTCGAGCAGGCGCTGGCGCAAGGTTTGCCCCTCCAGCAACTCCGAGACAATGTAGGGCGCGCCATCGTGCATGCCGATGTCATAAATGGCAACGATGTTGGGATGGCTGAGGGCAGCCGCCGCGCGGGCCTCCTGCTCGAAGCGCCGCAGGCGGTCCTGATCATGGGCCAGGGAGGGTCTCAATATCTTGAGGGCAACGTCCCGCCCCAGCCGGTCGTCGCTGGCACGGTACACTTCCCCCATTCCTCCCGAGCCTATTTTTTCCCGTACTTGGTAGTGCCCGAGGATTTGGTCAATCATCGTAAGCGAGGGAGGTTGCAGGGCATGTTAGGGCGGCGCGCGGTGGAAGTCAACTACATGTAGGGTAGGTGTACAGCGACGGCAAAAGTGCTACACCGCTACCTTTCGAGTTAGCCTCATATACTGATGAGTTAGCGTGCGGGAGCGTGCTTACCCGAGCGGCACGCGGGGACCGGGGGTGGCGGGGCGGGGACCCAAAGTCCTCCCGGTTCCGTGGTATACTCCATTCCGCTGTGAGGACTTGGCAGTAGCTCCCTCCCACCCATTGCCCCGGCAATGCCCCCGAAGTGAGGTAACGAACATGCGACGAAAATCCGGCCCGAAAGCAACGGCGATTTTCGCGATTCTGATGACAGCTCTGGCGGTAGTGCCCGGCGCTTGGGCTAGTCCCAAGTACCGCGTTCTTTACAACTTCAAGGGCGGCAAGGATGGAGCCGGTCCGACCGGCGCGTTGATCTCGGATGTCGCCGGAAATCTTTATGGCACAACTGCGACTGGGGGCCGGGGCTGCCCTCAAAGCGGAGGATGCGGCACAGTATTTGAGTTGAAGCGTGTCAAGAACGGCTGGCAGGAAAAAGTGCTCTACCGCTTCCGTGCCAATCCGAAAGACGGGTTGAATCCCTATACCAACTTGACGTTTGACACAAAGGGTAACCTCTACGGCACCACCTATGCGGGTGGACGAGGGAACTGTTTTGGAAAGAAATGCGGCACAGTGTTCGAGCTGAGCCCAAGTGCAGGGGGCAAATGGAAGGAAACCGTCCTCTACCGCTTCGCCGGCGGCAACGATGGGGAGATTCCGAGCTCGGGGGTAGTCTTTGACGCGGCGGGAAACATTTATGGCACAACAGAGGACGGGGGTGGCACATCGTGCGGTTGCGGCACGGTTTACGAATTAACGCCCCTGGCAGGCGGCGGTTGGCGGGAGAAAATACTCTACAGCTTCTCGGGAACCGATGGAGCGGGTCCCTATGGCGTGATTTTCGATAATGCCGGAAACCTCTATGGCCTAGCCACCATTGGCGGCACCTATGACGAGGGTGTGGCTTTCGAGCTGGCGCCGAGCTCTGGGGGCGGATGGAACGAGAGCACTATCTATGACTTTGAGGGCTTCGCTGACGGTGCCTTTCCGGGTTTCGGGCTGACCTTTCGAGGACAGAATCTCTACGGCGCTACAGGTCTAGGGGGCAGCGACGGGCATGGCACGATTTTCGAGCTAAAGCCGGGGTCCAACGGCAACTGGACGCACAGCGTTCTGTACAGTTTTACCGGAGGCAAGGATGGTTTTGATCCACTCAGCCCGTTCATCTTTGACAAGTCGGGGAATCTGTACGGTAGCACTGGCGGCGATGTGACTTGCACGAAGGGCAACCGTTGGGGATGTGGAAACATATTCGAGTTGATGTCCCAATCAGGCGGCCAGTGGAAACTACGGGTTCTGCATACATTCCCCGGCGGGACTTCCGGCGCGTTTCCGAGTGAACTCATGTCGGATAAAGAAGGTAATCTCTATGGCGTTGCTGAGGGCGGGGGCAACGGCAATTGCCCCACCGGAGGCTGTGGTGTTGTCTTTGAACTGACGCCGTAACTAGCTTCCAGATGTTATCTTCCGAAAAGGAATCCTTTCCCCTCGCTGTCTGTTTCCGGTTCTTATAGGCCATTTATCCACCGTTTCCTTTTCGGGTCGTGCATTTTCTTAGCAGACGCGGATTTCGTCTCCTTCCAGTTGCTCTTGAATTCTCATGGTAAATGCCGCCCCCCCTTGGAATTAGCTATAACTCACTGAAAATAAGGGGTAATGTTTAAAATAAAAATAACAGGGTCGGGCGAGAAATGAATTAAAACAAAGATTACTAAATCACCCAGAATCAGGCGATTGCGCCAAAAGCGGGATTGGCGAAAGTTCTATTTCCTCCTCCAAAGAAACTCGGACCGGTAAAAAGCGGACTGCCCGCCCCGTTTAATCCCCAACTCGCAGCCCGGAAGACCGCCATCTGCATGATCCAATTGCCATTCGCAGAAAGGCCTGCGGTCGCCCTTTGAAGAGTGTTGTTGGTCGTTATGGGAGTGGTGTTCTGCTCGACAATGCTCTGGTTACTTATCCCAGTAATGCTCATGAATCCGGTCCCCGCTGACGCCGTTCCAGTGTCATTGGTCCCACCGCCGAACAGCAGTATATTTGCGTTCGCCGGAGCCACGGTACCGCTGTCCATATTGGTACCTTGGCCGTTGCTGATGGCCTCCGACCCGCTGTCCAGCGGGTACAGCGTGTCCGCGCCTTGATACTCGACAAACACGCAGCCCGAGGCGTTCGCGCTTGTTTGCACGCCGTTAAGATAGTACTTAACCGTAACGGTGTCGGTCCCGCTTCCCTGGATATACTTCGCGTAGAAAATCTGGGCAGCGCTGTTCGACGCCGACTGCAGCGTAGGCCCTACCGCGCTCACCCAACTGCTGTTGGGGTTGTTTTGGTCCGTTACGACAGCGGTAAGGTTGTTCGACGACGAACCGGTGTTCCAATAAGTCCAGACCACTATCAGATCGCCCGCAGTGTAACTTGATCCCAGCATTGCCGAGCAGGATGACGCGCTGCCGTTCCACTGAGAAACCGGGCTTTGTCTTTGGGATATTGTCCCGAAAGCAGGCAGGGCCAATAGCAGGAAAGCGCACAGAACATGTTTCATACCGCACCTCATTTCCGACATTGAGCCGGTACCGATGTCCTGTCAATAACTGCTGAGGTACGAGCGGATTTTGCGTCGCATGTCCGAAAAACAGGAAGGCTCCGTGACAGACAACTCTACGGGAACGCGATTTCGCTTTTAGATAGAGAGCTGCGCGACGACACTATGGGATAATCTTGAACACTGTCCCACAGCCAGGGACGCCCGAGCCAGACTTACATTTAAGATCGCCGCCTAGTTGGGCCGCACCGTACAGGATACCCGCCGGCCCATCTGTCAGCCCTCCCCAAGGAAACGCTCCGTCTGCTCCACCTGTAAAGTTGTGGAGCACGGTTTCTTTTCCCGCCGTATCCAGCTTGAAAACGACCCCGCAGCCCCCTCCGTTGCAGTTCCGGTAGGTCCCTCCGAAGTACGCCGTACCGTAGAGATTTCCCGCTGAATCCCTCACGAGCGGGCCTCGGGCAGGCGACAAACCGTCGGTGCAGTCCGAGAGTGAACAGAAGTTGTAAAGCACGGTTTCCGACCAATTTCCGTTTTGTGGCGAAAGCTTAAACACCGTCCCGCATCCCCCGTCACAGACTTCGCTGCTACCACCATTCGCGGTTGTTCCATAAAGATTCCCCTGTGAATCGAAGAGCAGCACCGAATCGGGACCCGATCCGTCCGCTCCCTCGAAGGTGTGCAGCACAGTCTCGTTGCCACTCGCATCCACCTTGAATACCACTCCGTACCCATTGCAGCCGCCAGCGCCCCCGCCTGCGACACCGTACAGATTGCCAGCCGAGTCGAGGATAACACCGGGATCGGGACCACAGCCGTCTGTGCCGCCCGTGAAGTCGTATAGGGTCGTATAGTTGCCAGCCGCGTCCAGCTTGAATACAGTTCCCGCCCCATTCGTCCCACCGATGTATGTGGTCCCATAAATGTCCCCCGCCGGGTCCTCGACCAAAAGCGACTCGGGGAAGTAACCGTCTGGGGGCCCAGTGAACTTGTGCAGCACAGTCTCCTCTCCAGACTCGTTCAACCTGAATACGACACCACACCTCGACCCGTCCGGGCAGATATGATTGTTGATCTTGCCGCCGTCGATGGTAGTTCCGTACAAATTCCCTGCCGTGTCTCTCAGCAGCCCCGCCTCCGGTTGCTCTCCGTTCGCACCATTGAAGCTATGCACCCATGCCATCTTGCCCGACTTGCTCATCTTGAATGCGGCTCCGCAACCACCTTGACATTTGCCCGCCCCGCCAAGGACTGTAGTCCCATACAAATTGCCAGCCTTGTCTCGCACTAACTGGCCGACGGGAGCAGCCCCGTCCTTTCCGTGAAACGTGTGCAGCACCTTGAACGTCTGCGCCTGCGCCGGGGCCGCCAGCGTTAGCGCCAACAACAACGTCAGCAGGGTCGCGAGAATTGCCTTGGCTGTTGGGTGGGGTAAGTCTAATCGCATGACTCATTAACCTCTTTTCAAGCGGTGGGCCGGGGAGGAAGGGAAAAGCTGGGCCCGAATCCTGCGGGCAGTATAACACGGGGCTATGGCTCTCCGGGCCGCTTTTCACTGCGGCGGGTGCGCGGAACTGGGGATCCGTCGTGGTCCGGCACCGACCTCTTTCGTCATCCTAAATCACAAGTGGTGACGTTATAGCATTCCCGCCTCCCACCCTTTCGCAAAGAACGCGAAAGAGTGGGGCACCCCTCAGTCTCGCGCTGCACGCTGAAATCTCGGGACAGGTTGGGCCAGCCCCCGTTGCTTCGAGAGATAGAAGTTACAGAAAACCCCAAGTCGAGCGAGACTCCTCCGTTTTGCGCCCAAACACCATCGTAGCGACCGCCGACGTTAACTCATCGGTACATCGGGTGACATCCGAGGTACTGGGGTCACTTTTGCCGTCGCTAGACACTAACCCGTCAACTACATGTAGGGGTAGTACACTCCGGGAAAAATTCGGCTACACCCCCTGGGCGGACCGGGGTCGGGAGGCGGGGACCTGCGCGCGCGCGAATGGCGTGAGCGAATCAATTAAGCAACCGCCGACCCCCCAAAATAAGCAACACCACTGCGGATTCATTTGTGCATACGCAGTTCACCGTAGAATTCCGGTTAGAACACGTTCCGGTCTAGGTTGGGTCGTCCTGCGGCCATCGAGGATCGCTTCGATCTCCTCGTACTTCGCCTCGACCCTTGTTGATGCAAAGGCGCGATTGATGAACTCGATGATTCGCTTGTCCTTGGCACTGTGAGAGATGAAGATTTGAGCCATAAAAAGGAGTAGATGCAGAAAACGGAAAAAATCGCAGGTTCCCCCTTCCGCATATCACCGTTTTAGCAGCCCGCGATCACGAGCCCACGTAAATATACCGCCATCCAATTCAGCCAGGTTGCGCGCACCGGCTGGATGATGATCCCGAACAACAAACCGCAGCGTCTGAGCCAGTTCGGTATACCGCTGGCCTTCAGTCGCCCCTCGGCGCCACCGCAGCTTGATCGCCGATAACCATTTCTTTACAGGCTTATTCATCATCGGATACTGTTCAGGAAAATAGTGACATAACATCTCGCTCAACCACGCACCACGCGTTGGGTTTTTGAGTTTAGCCAGGTGGTCAATTTCCTCACTTACGATCTGATCCAACTGCGCAATAGATGAAGACGATCCCCACTCGTCAAGAATCCGGCTAAGGGCGCCACAAGACTCTTCCCATTTTGCAGACTTGCCCGTCATCTCAAGGCCCTTGCCCTGGAATCGTGATTTGTGGTCTGCCCAAAGCTGCCAGAAGACCCGCCAAAAATCATCACGGCTAATCCTCTTCTGCGAACAACGACGTGCTGCCACACGTATTTTTTCACCGATTTGTCCAAAAGCAGCTTGTCGTTGGCGTTTCTCACGCACTCTGTCCTCGGACGCGGCTCCATGAGGCAAATCAGACGGCTTTATCTTAAAAACACTTATATCTGCGCCTTCCCCTCTACGAGACACGGGTTTTTCTTTGTAGTGATTATTAATCCAATCCTCACTGACCGAAGTTGCGACGACCGAATTGAGCCACTTCCGGAGTTGGTCAAATTCATAGGAGGCAATCTGCAAGAGTACGTTCGCTTCGTAGTTAATTGAGAAACCGCCCTTTGATAAGTTCGATGATCCGATGATGCAGTAGTATTTCCCGGAGCGGGCCTTCCATGCCACTATTTTCGGGTGGAAATCCACGTTCTGAGGGACAGCCCCAAAAGAGAAAGAGACGCCGCGTTTCGGAATCCAACGTAGAACGTTCAGCATGGCTGCCTTCCGTGTCAGTCCGAAGTTAGTACCGACGAGAAAAGTCACGCGCCTGCAGGTCGATCCGAGCTTATGAGTAACATCCCAATCGGTCAGGTACGCCGACGCTATGTAGAGTTCTTCCGCCTCTTTTAGTGCCTGATTGTATGCATCCCGAAGCTCAGTGCTCTCTTTGACATTCGGGCTAAGAAAAATTTGCACGACACCCCCCGTCAATACTAATACTCCACTTTGCCTACACACTCATCATCGTTGCCCGGTGCATAACTCAAGAATTATGCACCAAAACCGCACAATTTCGTCGTGCACGAAAATTTCTTTGCCGTAATTTATGCTGGGCAACCGGGGTCCCCGGCGAGCCTGCTTTTGGCTTGCTGGGGTGGAAACGACCTACTCTCCCACACACTTTCGCGTGCAGTACCATCGGCCCAGCGGAGCACGGAGTAGAATGAGCTAATGGCGCTTCACAATGACGTACGGTCCATGGCAGTAGAAGCGGTCGACGAATACCTCGACATTGCGGAACACTGCGTCAACACACGCAAGACGAACGACGGTGTATATGGCTATCCTGCCGTTCTCTTGCTCTTTTGCATCATCGACGCCCTTGGCAATTGGCTCGGCCAGGGGAGGAACACCTTAAGCGGAGCAAGCCTTGTTGTCCCAGGTCTGACACCGAAGCAGATCAAGGATTTGAAGAACTGGTACCGCAACCTACCTGCTCACCAGGCCATCATTATGCCTGGAGCGTTACTGTCGGATGACCCCAATGGTTCAGCCGTGGAATTTGGGCTGAACGGAGAACCGACCCATATCCGCCTGATTCCGTTTTGTCGCGCGGTAAGGAGCGCTTGGGAATCGTTCCCCAGGGACGCAGTTAACCCGAGATTCGAGCACAATCAGGCACCCATGGACTCAGTGCTCACGACGATTTCTCCACTTCCAGGGGTATCCGGCTGTGGCCCGTCAAGAAGATCGCGCTAGGTGATGGGAGCCTGTTTCAAGGGAAACGGCGAGCGTTATGGAAGCGGAGAAGAGCAGCAGGCGGGAAGCGAGGTGCGCGTTCTGTTGGCCACTGGAAAGTCCACGATGCAGTCTAGAAATTGGATCTGGCTTGGAGCTGTCCTCGTCGCTGCTGTACTGGTAGACACGGATTGCCATCGGCCGGAGCATGGCAAGCTTGACGGTGATGTGTTCATCGTCACGGAGGGCGCAGCAAACGTGAAGCTTGGTTTAGTCGAGGTGCGCGTCCTTCCCTATGAAGAGACCAAACGGTCGATAGCGCAAACTAAGGCACAAGCGGACCAGGAGATCGCTGCCTTGCAACCGAAGTTGGACGCGGCCCGGAAGGCAGTGGGGTCGGCAGAGGCTCGGTATCGGGCGTTGGGACGGGAATCCATGGCCGCTGTCAACCGGATCGAGGGGGAGAACTACGAGGCCGCTTACGACGCTGCGACCGCAGTAATAGATCGGGAAGCCGGAGCACAGAAAGGCGTTGGCTCTGCCAAGCGCGAGGTCCTCGACCTGGAAGAGCAAGTCCGGGCGCAGAACTCAGGTGCGCGCTACTTCGCGAATCTGCCCTCGCCTCTGGTCTCTGTGAAGTCCGATGCGGATGGCAAGTTTTCGATGCAGCTTGATAGTAGCGCCACAGTTGTGCTTGCGGCGCATGCTACACGTCAGGTGGTCGGTAAAGCCGAAAACTACTACTGGCTTGTCCCGGTGTCGCTTGATGGCCAGCCCAGTAAGAGAATCTTCCTCAGCAATGACAACCTAGCGACTTCTGACTCCAAAGACTCCCTGGTTCACGTCGTCGAGTAGGAGACAAGTCGGCGTGCGGAAGCCTCCATCATGAGAACTCTCATAGGCTATTCAGCCCCCGTTAGTCCGATGCATAAGCGGCGGTTATTTTCCTGTGTCGGCGTTCATAAATGTGGATTATCCGGGAAAGCAGATAAAAGAGAAACCTCCTCTGCGCCAGCGTGAAACATTGCTCGAAAACATTGGCGTCGTTATAAGGAAGCTCTTGATGAATGGCGATCCGAGCGACTTCATTGAACGCGTGTTCAAGGTCAACCCCATCTATTTGCCGTTTGTTCAGATGACCAAATCTGGCGGATTCATCCTTGGCCATTTTTTCCATCCGTTTTGCAATTGCTAGCTCGTCTGCACCAAAAGGATTTGCATTCGCGTTCTCTGCCCATTTGCGAACCAGAGCCTTTATATTTCGGCAAGAGCTGCATAGCATAACTTTCTTGCCGTAAAGCTTCCGGCCATGGTCTCCGCACCATGAGCAAGCAGGTCCCGTAAACAGTTGGTCCAACAATTCTTGGAGTTCGGAACTGTCGCACATCTGATTCCCCCGAAAATAGTTTATAATTGGGCAAATTGCCCGACAAAGGATAAGAGTCCCACTTCGACATCGTGGATTATTCAGCATGGACGAGAATTCCGTACAGCCTCGCCCTGCCGGTTCTAGCCTTCCTTAGCAGCGAACAGTTCTGTTTCGACCATGTTGCCGAACTCTTCATTAGCCTGCCGGAAGGCTTCACACCTCCGGTCGCCTATTCGTTTCACAATCTGGTTGGGCACAAGCCAGAAGCTAGATTTTAGGACAGGATCGTTGCGGTATCGTTCTTCCAGGAGCTCGGAGACGCTGGCTTCCCGCAAATACCCGCAGATCAACTCTAAGTCCTGGGCAGACAGCGAAAACAATGCAGTCACTGTGGTAGACACATTCTTACGCCGAAATGAGTTTCTGAACCTTTCTGCGAGGTACATGTTCATCACCAAGGAGCCCCCGATATCGTCCCTGGTAACCAACACGGGGAATACCTTTTCTATTCGTGAAAGGTCTATACTGTCCACAGCTCGCGGACATTTTCGATCAAACAGCTGTTCGATATTGACGGCTAGTTGCACGACTCCCTTGCGTTGCTCTGCCGTTGCCACCAGTTTTTCGTCAATTTCCGCCTTCAGCTTACTTACATCGCTACCGTACTTTCCCTCAGCGGTAAAAGTAGCGCCCTTTGCCTCTATGAGGACCGCACAATTGCCAGTAACGATGATCGCGTCACAAATCTCTTCCTGGCCGCCTGCAAATTTTGGATTCGGATAGAGACGGTTTATTGTTCCATCGACCGATTCTGCAAGGAGCCAGTTGATGTATTTCTCAAACGCCGCTCCCCAGATTTGATGAAATTCCAACCTTTCTTTCTTAGGAAGAGAGTTGTGGATTCGCCAAAATATCCCACTTTCAGCCTTTTCTGCCAGAAAAGCCGCGTCAATAAGAAATGACGTATCCGGGAGGCGGAAGACCGGCTTATCCCTAAAGCACGTAAAGTCGTTAAAACCTTTGTTCCTTGCCTGGAAGCACATGCTCAGATCCAGCCCTGTGGCCGAAATTTCAGCAAGAAAGCTCGAAATCTCATCTTGAGGAAGCTTGATGTTGCGAAACCAGTCGGCTGAGAGAAGAAAATCTTGCTGGTTATTCCGGTACTTTTCAAATGTGAAATCGTAGTAGCGCGTCAGCGCAGCGAAGCATAGTGCCTCGTACCTGTTGATGGACACGCCCACGGCATTTTCTGAACGTCTCTGCCACGTTCAGTGTTGTCTCGGGCAAAAAGCGGTTCAGCAGAAGATAGCTGCGAATAATCTTGTTTATTGGTCGATAAAACCCGCTTGCCTCGGCAACTGGAATCATCTCCGACATCACACTGAGCATTTGCTCAGTTACATTGGTCTTCGGATGGGTGATGCGTTTCGGAAGCAGATCGTTCGCCATCATCAGGACTATGCCGAGACCACCCCAATAGGGGAGTGCCAGCGGATTTCGGCCCGAATCTCCACATACCTGGGTTGCCTCTTTGCAGACGAACAACAATTGCTGCCGATGATAGAGGCCGCGGGGCCGGTCGCTATCATGGAACCGAGCAATGACGAAATTGGCGATTCGGGGCGGGAGCGAATCTCTCACCAACAGATCGTGTGTCTTCCTATCGGATTTGCCTTGCCAGTTGCAAAGGATAGCGTTGAGGAGACCACAAGAGTAGACAACCTCGGTTCGACTGAACTTTGCTAACTCCGTACGAAACTCATTCAGCGTTGTGCGTTCAGTTTGCGCAATTTCCGAATAGGTGAAATATGTGACGGTCGTCAGAGGCATTGTGCTGCTCGGCCTAGTCCATGATTATAGAAGACATCTGATTTGACAGACCGCCACGAAAGGAATAGCGGGCCAAGGTATATCGAATGATGGTTCGTTAACTACTACCATTCGGCGAAACGCCAACCAATTGCGCAAGAAGCTGCCAATGCCGGGGATGCGGGACGCGCTTACCTGCCTGTATAGCCGATGAGTACGGCTCGCTCACGCCTAGCACCGAGCGGATTTGAGACTTCGCAACGCTGGCCAGTGCAGGCACAACACGCTTTACATAGGTATCGCGGGTAAGCCACGCGGGAAGAGCTGAAGGTTTCCAGCCCTGAATCGCTCGCTTGTGCGTTCGCATAGTTTCCGCCCGTTTTGCAAGATGTTCCGGGCGCTGAGCCATCTTGCGGCCTGCGCGAAAGTTCTTAGGGGTCGCTCGCTTCGCGCACTTCGAGCAGAGTTTTTTCGCAGTCCGAATCTTGATTCCGCAATCGGAGCACACGTGTTCCGGTTTCGGCTGATTCACTGCGGGCACGCCGCTTCCCTTAACTGCACGCCGATGGGCTTGCGTAAGCCTGCTGGCCAAGAGTTGCTGGCCAAGCCTGGACGTAGGTTTGGAAATCGAGGACCAAAGTTCTTGTGCGACGTACTCTGCGACCGGAGCCACGAGCTTGCGCCAAGTGTCCGCAGTCTCGCTCAAACGGATTGCCAAGGCTGAAACCAGACGGCAGTTCCCATTACGATCTTCCCAAAAGTCCGATTTGCGAAGCGGCTCTCGCTGAAGCCAGTCAAGAACAAAAGCGTCACACCGAGGTCTGCAAACTTCCATCAGATCGCAGGCTAAGCTGTCGCGAAATGGGGTATCTACATGCAGGAATCCGATACCCGGATCAAGGCCCATTGCGACCGCAGAAAGGCGGGCTTCCGCCTCCAAAATTGAGTAGAGAAAATTGAGCAGGGCGTTCGGCGGATTGGCAGCAAGGCGCGGGCTGTGGGTCAGGGGTGAGATGCGAGAGCCGAAGCGCTGCCAGTGTTCGGGTACGCGCCGTTCGTCCTTGCGTGGCCAGCGAACCGGCACGTCAGACCACGCTTGCCAGTATAGCTTCGCTGCCTGGGCCTCAATCAGCCGCACAGATTCGATATTCTCCGTGCTCGGCAGCTCGGCTCTGAATCGAGCAATTGCGTCTCCTGCTCCGGAATCATGCAGCATGTCGCGAACGAGTAGCTCCTGCCCGGCGAGTTTCTGCGAAATGAGTTCTTTGGAGATTCTCAGCGCAGTCCCATTGCCAAGAGCGAGCGCCTGCGCCCTGCGGAGCCGTGCATCCGACGAAGAGACAGGCCCAGTAACAGCGAGCACCTTGCCTCTGCGGTCAAGCATCACGAATGCTGCGCCAACGTCAGAAATCCAGCGGAGAGCCTCCAGGGTGATAAAGCCATCGCTCCCGATCATTACCAGCCTCTTCAGGCCATGATTTACCCGAGGCAGGCGGATTGTCCGGCGCTCGTCTCCGATTCCATCGCGCAAGAACAAGTGACCGGCGCTCACTTGGACTCGGATTCCGAAACCGTCCAGAACGAGAACGCCTGATTTGCGGATGGCGTGCGACTGCGGTAGGGTGTGCGAAGCTGCCATTGGAGTATCCTTCCGATGGTGGTTAGGGCTGTTTCGTCTGCTCTAACAGGCGTTCAGCCCGCTTTATTTATGAACTACCCGTATCCCATTATATATCAATGATATAGGAGGTGGACGACATGGCTTATTCAATGCTTCTCAGAAACCACCGCACGCTGCGCCAAAAAGCGCTCCATCCGAACCCTTTGAGCGCAAGTTTCGCTGCAATAAATCTGCTTGGGTCTCTGATATAGAAATAACCGCCTGCACTCTTGCCGTTGGCAGACCCGGAGCCACGGGGCAACCTCAGTCAGTAATTCAAAAATCCGTGTCAGAAACAACTGCCTGAGATTGACCGACCCCACCCGGATGATCCGGCTGCGGTCGCGATCCCACTGAATTCCGTCCGTGAATCTCTCTTGAAACTTTGGCGGAGGGAGGATTTTCAGGGGTTTCTCACGCAAAAACGGTCTACCATCCCGTAACTCGTCGAGGCCCCAATGCACGATGCTTACCATCTCGCCCGTCGCACGTCCCTTAAACAAGAATCCCCAACTGATTTTCTCCTCGATGCCCGGCTGAGAAACCGCCAGAAACTTAGCAATAAGATCGGCACGAGCCTTGGTGTCAGTGCTTTTTCCCTTGTCATAAATCTCCATCAGCAAGTCAAACTTCATCTGTGCTTCGGTACTCGGTCGTGATGGTCCCCGCAATGGCCCCTCCCTTCGGATCACAAGAGATCACGTCAGACCATACGATATCACAACGCACAAAATAGTGCAACGTAGTAAACGGACACATGGTATATTACCGTTGATAGCAGAAACTCACTCGAAAGCACCTGTGGGGAGGTTTTATGTTGCGAGCTAAGCGACCAGTACAAGTGCAAGCGGAGCCCATTCTTTTGTCGTTGCGGGACGTGGCGGCGAGATTGTGCATTGCAGTCCCAACACTGCGACGGTGGCTGCGCGAGAAGAAACTGGCACACGTTCGTTGTGGACGGGCGGTACGGATTGAATCAGCAGAAGTACGCCGGTTCATACAGCAGAATCGCCGTCCAGCCCGCGATGAGCAGAAGGTGGACGGTCATCCACCACTAACCGCAACCGGGCACGGAGCGCAAGCCTCTCGCTGAGGAAATGTCCTTTATGCGCAGTCGCAAGGCCATTCCGGGAACCGCGCGCGAGCCAAAAGCCCGCCAGACGCGTCGCCAACAAGAGGCTCGGGTGCGTGGCCTTGCTGCAATTAACCGCGTTCGACAGGGAGAATCCAAGAGTCTTTCGCACGCCGCACGGGTTGAAGGTACCACTCTTAAATCCATCCGCCAGTTGTTACCTGCGGCGCTTATTCAGGGTCGTTCAGGGAAACGTGTTCGCGTCAAGGCTGGCGACCCGTATTCAGCGCGAGTCGAAATAATGACGGATCGGGGCCCGCTGCATGTGATGGCACGCGGTTCTCGCGAACGCCAACTTGCAGGCCGTCACCGGGCCACCTACTTGCGGGTGCTGCGAGGGGACGAATCCGCATCAACCCTGGAACAGTTTCGCGACAAAACCGTGGGCGGCCACGAGTTGATTAGCGACTTCGATCAACTTTCCATGTTGGCAAAAGCGGGTGTCATAGACCAACTCGACAGCCTCTATGTCAGCCCGGACACAAGTGCGTGAAGAACCCGAATCCCATCACGCGGGCACGGCGCATTGAAATGCGCCGCAAGGCCACGAAATATGCGAGTCGGTGCTTCTATTGCCCGGAGACCGATGTTTTCTGTTTTGAACTCGACCACCCTGTCACCGAGAAGCTAGACCCTCTCTTCGAAAGAACAGTATGCCGCAATTGTCATCGGAAGTTAGAGGCAAATAGGGATGTCAAGGCGTGCAAGTAAAGGCTGGTTCTTCTCTGCGGGCGGGACCTGGCGAATATCGATCCTGGCTTCCAAGTGAATGACAAGGATGGAATCCAACCAGCAGACAGCGACCCTTGTAGACGGCGCGATAGAACTTTTTGGGAACGATGCGGTTTGATTCCAATATCAACAGATCAATGTTTTCTGACGTGGCACGGGCACCCTACGGAGAAGAATACGCGGTTTCGGGTCCACCGTTTGAACCGTTTGCCCGATTGACGCAGAGCATTGCTGGCGATTTGTTTGACACGCAAAACCGCGAGTACCATCCTACACAAGGACGCTGGATTACGCCTGATCCAGCGGGATTGGCAGCGGTGGACCCGAGCAATCCGCAGACCTGGAACCGCTATGCTTACGTCGCCAATAACCCGCTGAGCTTCGTCGATCCGAGCGGGGAATTTCTGATGGTTTGCGGGGATCCAAGCGGGGACGGCGTTGATGAAGGCTATGTTTCAAATGATCCCTTGGGATATCCAACGTTTAACTGCGGCGACTTTTCTTGGTACCTCCCCATCATAGATGAAGGGGGCGGCGGAGGCGGACGTGGGAACGGAGGTGGAGGTGGCGCGGGAAGTGGTAGCCCTGGAGGCCCGTCTGGCCCTCCGCTGGGAGTTTGGCAGGAAAAGGATACTTTCGGGCTTCCGCCACGGGTGGTGTACGGGCCGCTTGATCTGGGCAGCTTGCTCGGTCTGACTCCAGGCACAGAGTGCGATTTTGGCGTGTGCAACCCGATTGGCAATGGGTTTCAGGACACAATTGCCCTCGCCACACCAGGCTGCTTAGCCAATCCCGAAGTCTGCGTGCTTGCCGGTGGCATTGCTCTGGAAGCTTTGCAGGTTTATCTGATACAACAAGCTGCCCATAAGATGGTCGAGACAGCCGCAGAAGCCCTTGACCCAAATTTTGAAATTTGTTATCTGCAGTGGGACCATGAGCGCGCGACCGGCTTTCACACTTGCTGGTATCAATGCGAGCCGAGCAAACGAGTGATAAAGAGCGTACAATTTGGGCGATGTGAGGGATTTATTGACTCCTTCTTTTGACAAGCTGAGTGGCCCCTCCCTTTATATCCACCCGGAAGCCGACTAGGTGTGGAATTACAGGAAAAGGAGACCGGTCCAGGCCATTATGAGCAAAGCCGACAAGAAACGCGTGAAACAGGATGTGAACAGGAGCCACTCACACCCACTGGTGCGGGAATCTAGATGGCTCCGAGTTTATCGTGGCAAGCCGAGTCTTGAGATTCTGAGTTCTAAGTTCCTCGAAGATGGGCTAGAATTGAAAGCCAAAGACTTCGAGAAGACGTGGGCAGATCTATCACCGCAAGAAAAACTAGATTTGTGCGCGGCGTATCGCGCAAAACCAAGAATCTCAGAAGATGATGAAAAAATATTGGAAGTTATCATGAGAAACGGTGATGATGTCACCTGGAGGAATATAGTCTCTGTCTTGGCGAGGCTCACTGATCGAGCGAAGGTGTC
>Ga0209415_10000491_pt1 | contig 73686 bp, 75 predicted proteins | sample PeaSoiSIISIP2007_FD_187696 | JGI IMG/M metagenome (GOLD analysis project Ga0209415, IMG submission 187696) | Peat soil microbial communities from Weissenstadt, Germany - SII-SIP-2007 (SPAdes) (version 2) | ecosystem: Environmental > Terrestrial > Soil > Wetlands > Peat | place: Germany...
CGCGCGACGTTGCCGGTGTTGGGCGGAATCTCGGGTTCGACGAGCACGACGTGCAGCGGCGCATCGCCGACCTCGCCGGTCCCCACGACGCGCTGCTCCGGCTGCGCGGCCTGTCCTGAGCGGAGTCGAATGGTCATGCGTTCGCGCAGCGCAGGAGATCGTCGACGCGTTCGGGCGGCGCGACGAGCAGCGCGACGCCGCCGTGATCGAGCCAGCAGCGCGCGAACGCGGCCCGCTCGTAGGTGTGCCGAACCTTCGGTTGCGCCGGATCGTTCACGATCACGTCACCGCTAGCGTCGAAACCGCGCACGACCACGATGTGCCCCTCCGACGCGTCGAGCGGTGCGCCCGGCAGCGCGTCGCCTTGCCACGAAACGCTCACCGCGACCGGCAAGCCGGCTGCGACAAACGCTTCGAGGTTCGCGAGATCGCGCAGATACGCTGCCGCGCCCGCGAGCCCGAGCGCGCCGGCGTAGGCGGTCGCAAACGTCCAGTTGCCGGTGCCGTTGTAGCCGCGATCGAAGACCCCGGCCGCGACCTCGGCGACGCCGGCCGCCCGGCCCCACGCACCAATCAGCATCGCGACCGATGCGGGCGTGCACCAGCCGCGCTCGGCGGGAAATTCGGCCACGTATTGCGACTGCTCGGGAACGTCCAACTCGCGTTGTGCGGCGGCGGCCGGCGGTGCGGTGCGCGGCGATTCGGTGGGCGGCGTCGAGGCCGCGACCCGGGCCAGCGGCCGGTGCGAGCGGACCTCGAGTGCCACGATCTCGCCCGGCGCGCGCACCACGTCGGTCTCGATCGCCGCCACCTCATCGAAGCCGTCGAGCGAGGCGCGCCGGCCGTTCTCGAAGGCGACGTAGGGCAGCGGTTTCGAGCGCCGGCCGTCGCGCGCGTGCACGGTGACCTCGAGCGCGTCGACGGGTTCGGCCGTGTTCCACGAGACGATGGCCCGCGTCGCCGGCAGCACGCGCAGCTCGGTGACCAGGTCCCGCGCCGTAACGAGGTTCAGCATGGTTCGACTCCGCTCACCACCTCAGAAGGACCATTGCCAGGCGTTCCAGTTGCTCGAGAGATACTGCGCGGCGCGGTAGTGCCGCAGGTCGCTGTTGTAGGCGGCATACGCGATCTGCCAGTAGAGAAACACCGCCGGCACCAGCTCGTGGATGCGCGCTTCCTCGCGCGCGTAGAGTGCCTTGCGGACCGCACGATCGAAGCTGCGCGCGGCGAGCCGGCTCGTCTGGGTGATGACCGGATCGTTGAGGAACGTCGTGTTCGCGCCGTGCGGCGGGATGAACGCGCCGCTCCACTCGCCTTCGTTGTCGGGATCGGGCGCGTTCGTGTCGATCGTCAGCGAGAGGTCGTAGCGTCCGCCGTAGAGCGGCCCGTCCTGCGCGAAGAGCAGGCTGGTCGGGTAGTTGCGCACGTGCAGGTCGATCCCGGCGGCGCGCAGCTCTTGCTGCATCACGACTTCTGCTTGCACGTTGGCCGGTTTGGCCGGCGTCGTCGAGACGTCGATCGTCAGCGGTACGCCGTTGCGCCGGCGGATGCCGCCGGCTCCCGCAATCCAGCCCGCCGCGTCGAGCAGACGCCGCGCCTGTGCGAGGTCGTAGGGATAGGGCGGAATCGCCGGCGCGGCCCACGAGCCCGGCATGATGTCGCTCGTGGCACGCTGGTTGTAGCCGTGAAAGACCGTCGCGTTGAGGCGGTCCCAGTCGACCGCCTCGGCGATCGCGCGCCGCACGCGCACGTCCGCCAGCGTGGGTTTCGCGCAGTTGAACGTCAGGTGGCGGTAGTTCGCAACCAGCCGCTTCTGCGTGGCGTAACCGGTTAAGGTGCCGAGTTGGGCGATCTGCGTTTCGGTGATGCTGTCGACGTCGACGTCGACCTCGTGCGTGCGCAGCGCGTTGAAGAGCGTGTCGGCGTTGGGAATGATGCGGTAGGAGAGGTGCGCGATCGCCGGTTTGCCGCGCCAGTAGCGCGGGTTGGCATCGAACTCGAGCGACGAACCGTGGTTCCAGCGCGCGAGCACGTATGGTCCGCTCGCCAGCGGATTGGAATTGAACGGCGCGTGGTTGAGGTCGGGCAGCTTGGCCAGCAGGTGCGCGGGCAGCGGCGGATAGCCCGCGCCGCCGAGGGCGAAGATACCGAGTATCGCGGCATACGGTTCGCGCAGGTGCACGACCGCCGTGTCGTCGTCGGGCAGTACGATCGACGTGATGTCGTCCCAGCCCGAGCGCAAGCGCGTGTTGTTGCGCGGGTTCATCACCGCTTGCCAGGTGAAGCGCAGATCGCGCGCATCGAGCGGCGCACCGTCGGCCCACTGCATGCCGCGGCGCAAATGCAGCACGACCGTCTTTCCGTCGCGGCTGATCCCGCCGTTTTGCAGCGTCGGCACGGTCAGCGCCATCTCCGGCACGTAGTCGCCTTTGTCGTCGTAGCGGAAAATCGGCGCCGAGATCAGGTTGGCGACTTGGTCGCTCGCGTCGCTGTTCGCGAAGAGCTTGTTGAGCGAATCCGGTTCCTCGGTGCTCGCGAGCCGCAAATTGTTAGGCTGGGTCCACGCGTGCAACCCGTTCGGGGCCGGCGCCGTCGCGACGCGCGTGCAACCGCCGGCCGCTGCCAGCGCCAAGAGCGCCGCTGCGGCGAAGCGCCGTGGGCGATCACCCATCCGTACGAACCGGCGTCTTCCCGAGTTGCGGCGCGATCGCAGCGTAGAAGGCGTCCGGGCCGAAGCGCACCAGGTCATCGCACGGCAAACCGGTTTGCTCGCGCGCGGCGGCGATCGCCGCGCGCGCCGCCGCATCGTCGATGCCGTGCGTGTTCAGCGCGATGCCGGCGACCCGCGCCGGCTTCACGTTCGCGCACAGCCCTTCGTAGGTGCGGATCAACGAGCGATAGCCCGGCAGCGGAATGTCGTAGCCGTCGATCTTCGTGCGCGTGACGAGGTGCACCAGCACCAGGGCGTCCGGCGCGCAGCCGTAAAGCAGCGCCAGCGTGACCGCCGCGTAGCCGGGATGTGCGATCCCGCCTTGGCCTTCGACGAACAGGATGCCGTCGCGCGCTCCGATGCGCCGATCGCCTTCGAGTACGAGTTGCTCCGCCGCGCCGCTCGCGAAGTCGGCGATGACGCGGTCGATCGACGTGCCCCAGCCGGCGATCGCGATGCCGGTTTGTCCGGTCGGCACGAATTCCGCCGCGGTGCCGGCTGCTTGCGCGGCGCGCGTCAGCTCGAGTGCGGCGGTCATCTTGCCGACGGCGCAATCGCTGCCCACCGTCAGCACGATGCGGCTCGTCACGTCGTATGCGGCACCGGAAAAGAGCGGCGCGGCGGGCGGCAAGCGCAAATCCCAGATGCGGGAATCGTGCGCGTCGGCGAGCGCGCGCAACTCCGCGTCGTCGTTGAGAAAGGCGTGCAGCCCGTTGACGATCTCGAGCCGCGCCTGCAGCGCGACGGCGATCTCGGCGCGATACGCCGCGGGCAGCGCGCCGCCGGGCGGTGCGATCCCGATCAGGAGCGCGGTCGGATGATAGCGCAAACTCTCGCGCACGGTCGCGACGATCGGCGCGTCCGAATCGAGATACGGCACGACGTCCCGAACGCGCTTACCGGCGAACTGCGGATCGACGACGGCGACGACCTCATCGCGCGAGTACCGGATCACGCCGTGCGCGGTTTTCGCTTCGCGGCCGCCGAACGCGCCCGGCGCGAACACGACGTAGCGCCTCGTCACGCGACCGCTTTCTCGACGACGCCCAAGCCCGGCCCGTCGGGCAGCACGATCTTTCCGCCGGCGTAGTGCAAGCCTTCGAACGGATCGTTCGCGACGAGAAACGGTCCGTCGAGATCGGCCCAGTCCACCAGCGGCGAGAGATGGGCGGCTGCGGTCGAGAGGATCGCGCTTTCGACCATGCAGCCCAGCATGATCTTCAGGTTCAAAGCGCGGGCGGTATGGATCATCGCGAGCGCCGCGCGAATCCCGCCGCACTTCACCAGCTTGACGTTGATGCCGTCGACGCAGCCGGCCAGCGCCGGCAGATCGCCGGCATTCTTCGAGTCCTCGTCGGTGACGATCGGAATCGACGTGCGTTCGCGAATCCAGCGCAGGCGTTCGGGCGTGCCGGCGGGGATCGGCTGCTCGCAGAACTCGACGTCGAAGCGTTCGATTTCGCGCAGGATCGTCACGGCCGCCTCGGGTGTCCAGCCCTCGTTGGCGTCGATCCGGATCGTGCCGCCGTAGAGCGCGCGGATCGCCGCGATCGTTTCGATCTCTTGGCCCGTGCCGAGCTTGACCTTGATGACCGGATGCGTTCCGACTTCGCGCACTTTGGCAAGCATCTCGTCGAGCGTGGCGATCCCGATCGTGAACGACGTCAGCGGCGTGCGCGCGGGATCGAGACCGAGCAGGCGCCACAGCGGCCGGGCGACGTCTTTGGCGATGCAGTCGTGCAGAGCGACGTCGAGACCGCAGCGCTGCGCGGGCGGCAGCCCGTCGAGCAGCGCATCGATCGCGTACGGGTCGTCGCCGAGCCGGTGCGCCGTTAAACCCGCGACGACGCTCTCGACGCTTTCGCCGTAGCGCCGGCTGGGCGAACTTTCACCGAGCGCGTCGATGTGGCCCCAGCGCAAGCGCACGAGCGCGGTCCGCGCGATGCGCTCCGATGAGCGTGCGATGGTGAACGCGTGAACCAGCGGCAACTCGAGCGGCGCAGCGGTGAGTTCGAGCTTTGTCAAGGGCTTGACGGCGGTGAGACAATGCGGAGGCGACAACGACTGCGGATGTTCGCGCAGGTACTCTGGTGTTGGACCAACGTTAATACCAAGGGAGCATCAGCTCCGGATACGATCGGTGTAGGCGTCCTCTGAGTGACGTTTCCCAAGCGCCCGGGCCGCACCCACCTGCTGAACGCAGGTCTTAACCGGGTACGACAGACGGCATCTGCGGTCGTTGTCCAAGCCGCTCGATCGAGCGCAATGCCTCCAGCGCCGCGCCGACGCGCGCGAACGGATCGTCGCCGCCGTCGCCTTCGAGGACGAACCAACCGCGGCGCCCGGCCAATGCGAGCGTTGCCGGGTCCTCGTCGAGGCCGATGCGCTCGACCAGCACGCGCTCGCGCCCGCCGAGGCGCCCGCGCTCGGGGCTGCCGGCCAGCAGATCGTAGCGCAACCACGCGCTGTCGACGTACTTCGTGAAGTTTTGCAACGCCGCAAGGTCGGGCAGCAAGGAGCCGGGGTCGGGCGCTACGGTCAGCGTCAGGTTGGCGGCTTTGGCTGCGCCGGTCAAGGTCTTGGTCGAGGCGACGGTCCGCGCAAAGGTTTCCGGCGGCAGCTCGCCCGGCGGACCGGCCGTGACCCGGATCAAGGCCACCCCGAGGGCCCCTCCGAGCGCCAGTGCATCGCCGCGCACCTCTGCCGGCCGGTCCGGATCCAGTAAGCCGGCTACGTCCAGGGCAACCGGCACGATCCCGAGGTCGGTAGCGACCTTCTTGACCTGAGCAGCATACTCGACGTCGGTCCGCGGCAGATCGGCCAAGGCAAAAACGACCCCATCGGCATCCAGGCGCGAAGCGCACGCTTCCAGCCACTCCAGGTGGGTCAGCTCGCCGCGCCGGAGCAAGGCCGAGAACGACGAACTCGTAACGGCTATCTTCACGTTGAAAGGCGCTTCTGCGCTCGCTCCATCACCGGGAGAGACACATCGACCGTCAAACTTTGGCCTCGATCATTCCGCTGACCGCGGTCACCATCGCGCTGGCCGAGTTCTTGTTCGACCACACGCAGCCGCGTTGGGCGGGGCCGTGGTTCTGGATCGGGCTCATCGCGACGGTGGCGTTGCTCATTGTGGTGCAAATCCTCCGCTTCGGCAAGTCGAAACCACTGCCCCCGGCGAAGCCCGACTTCTCGGCGACGTCGATCGTGCGCCGCAACGACCCGTCGAATCGAGGAACACGCTAATTCTTATGGATCTTCTGACACCGCAGACGACGCTGGCCCACGTCGATCATGAGATCTTCATAGCCATCGAGAACGAAGACCGCCGGCAGCACGAGAACCTCGAACTGATCGCGTCGGAGAATTACGCCAGCGCCGCGGTGCGCGAAGCGATGGCCTCGGTGATGACCAACAAGTATGCCGAAGGCTATCCGGGCCGCCGCTACTATGGCGGCTGCGAGTTCGTCGACGTGGCGGAGTCGCTCGCCATCTCGCGCGTGCAGAAACTCTTCGGCGCCGCGCACGCCAATGTGCAGCCCCACGCCGGCGCGCAGGCGAACATGGCCGTGTTCATGGCGGTGCTCGAGCCGGGCGACACCGTGCTCGGCATGTCGCTCGCCCACGGCGGCCACCTCACGCACGGCACGAAGATCAGCTTCAGCGGGAAGCTCTACCATGCGATCGCCTACGGCGTGCGGCGCGACACCGAACTCATCGATTACGACGAGATGCGCGCGCTGGCGCGCGAGCACAAGCCGAAGATGATCATCGCCGGCGCGAGTGCCTACCCGCGTACGATGGATTTCGAACCGTTCCGCGAGATCGCGGACGAAATCGGTGCCGTGCTTATGGTCGACATGGCCCACATTGCGGGACTCGTCGCCGTCGGGCTGCATCCTTCGCCGGTGCCGTTGGCCGAATTCGTGACCTCGACCACGCACAAAACGTTACGCGGACCGCGCGGCGGTTTCGTTCTCACCGACGAAGCACACGCCGCCGCGCTCGACAAGAGCGTCTTTCCCGGCATCCAAGGCGGCCCGCTGATGCACACGATCGCCGCCAAAGCCGTCGCCTTCCAGGAGGCGTTGCAACCGGAATTTCGCGGGTACCAGCAACAAGTGCTGATCAACGCCCGAGCGATGGGCGAGGAGCTGCAGCGGGCCGGCGTGCGGCTGGTCGCGGGCGGTACCGACACGCATCTGCTGCTGGTCGACTTGAGCCCGAAAAACCTGACCGGCAAAGCGGTCGAAGCGTATCTCGACGAGATCGCGATCACCGTGAACAAGAACGCGATCCCCTTCGACGCGCAGAAGCCGATGGTCGCCAGCGGTATCCGTATCGGCTCACCCGCGATCACGTCGCGCGGTTTCGGCGAAGCGGACGCGCGCGAGGTCGGCAAGATCATCGGCGAAGCGCTGCACGATATCGAGTCGCGCCGGCGCATGCCCGAACTGCGGGCCCGCGTCGATGAACTCACCCTGCAGTTCGCCGTTCCGTAGTAGCGTGCGCGAGGTAGCCGGTCTCTCATCCGTCTCGATGACGACGGCACGGCTTGCGATCGAATCGATTGGCCCCGAGCACATCGATGCGCTGTTGGCCTATCATCAGCGGAATGAGAAGCACCTCGCGCGCTGGGAGCCCGCGCGCTCGTCGGACTTTTTTACGCGCAGCTATTGGTCGACGTACGCCGCCGCCGTGCAGGACGACGCCTACCACGGGCGCTCGCACCGGTTCGTTGCGATGCTCCGTGGCTCGCGGCAGATCATCGCGAGCGTCAACCTGACGAACATCGTCCACGGCGTCTTTCAAGCCGGCGTGCTCGGCTACTCGGTCGACGTCGCCCACCAGGGCCGCGGCTACGGCAGCGAGGTGGTAGGCGCGATCGTCACGTGGAGTTTCCGTAACCTCGGCCTGCATCGCGTAGAAGCGAACTATCAGCCCAACAACGAGCGCAGCGGACGCCTGCTGCGCTCGCTCGGTTTCACCGTCGAGGGCTATGCCCGCGATTATCTCTACATCGACGGGGCCTGGCGCGACCACGTGCTGACCGCCAAGATCCGCGACGACGAGATCCATGTCCCGTAACCAAGTGATCCTGGTCGACCATCCCGCGGTCGCCGACCGCCTGGCGCGGCTGCGCGACCGCGACGCTCCGGTGCCGATCTTTCGCCGCATGGTCGAAGAGATCGGGTTGTTCCTCGCCTACGAGGCGACGCGCACCTTGCGCACGACCGAGGGGACCGTCCAGACGCCGCTCGAGCCGGCACCGGCGCGGCGCATCGCGCGGCGGCCGGTCGTCGCGCCGATCCTGCGCGCCGGGCTCGGGCTCTTACCGGGCTTTCTGAACTGCATCGACGACGCCGAAGTCGCCCACCTGGGGTTTTATCGCGACCCGGTGTCGCTCGAGCCGGTGCCGTACTACGCGAACATGCCGCGCAATCTGGCCGAGCGCGACGTCTTCGTGCTCGACCCGATGCTCGCCACCGGCAACTCCGGCTCGGCGGCGCTCGCGCTGCTCGAAGCGCGCGGCGCGCGCGCGGTCACCTTCGTCTGCTTGATCGCGGCACCCGAGGGCATCGCGACGATCGGCACGGCGCACCCCGACGTGCGCATCGTGACCGCGTCGATCGACGAGCGTCTGAACGATCACGGCTACATCATGCCGGGGTTGGGCGATGCCGGGGACCGGATGTTCGGCTCGGCGACGTCGCTGCCGGTGAACGCGCGAACGCTCGACCCTGATTAACAGGATTCGCTGCGGCGAATCCGTGGCGTTTAGGCTTCGCCCAAGCCGCTTACAGTAGCCGGAATTGGGCTTCGAAGCGCGCGGTGTGAATGCGCGGGCGCTTCCCCGATTTGGTCGGCTTCGAGGGCACCGCTTTCACGACGCGCCGCTCGACGAGGTTCCGCTCGAGCATCTCCTTGAGCCGCGCCAGCACGGTGGCCGGTTTCTCACCGGCTGCTTTCGCAAGGGCCGCCGATGACTGCCACTCCGTCGTCAGCAACGGTAGCAAACGTGCATCCCACCCGGCCTGAAAGGCCGCTCGACGCGTCTGCGCCTCGCGGGATTCGTCGGCTTCCACCTTGGCCGACGTTGTCGTGGTCGTCCGGTGCGGCCTGGAACGAGCGGTTAATTGTGTGTAAATCAGCCGCGACACGCTCGGCAGCGACCTCGCTCGCGATCTCCCCTTGCCGCTCCCGTGCGTACTGCAGCACGAACTCCGGGTTCGTCCACATGCCGTTCACCGCGCCCCTTTGCTGGTTGGCCTGAAATATGCTAAACTCGTTATGGCTCATACTAGCAAGAAGCCTGAAACAGGTCAAGTGGATTTAGGATATTTCGGCGACGGGGCCCAGCTGGCGGCCGACCTCGTCAATACGCACAGCTGGATCAGCGGCCGGGAGCGGCTGAACGGCGTGGCCGAGGTCCAGGCGTTTCTGCTCGCGCACGGGCAGGAGCGGCGCGTGACCAAGGCCGACGTCCCGCGGCTTCAGGCCTTGCGCGAGCGTTTGCGCGAGGTCTTTTCGGCCGGGGAAGACGACCTCTCCCGGCAGCGGATCAATGCGCTGCTCGCCGACTACCCGGCACAGCCCCGTCTCGCTAGCGACGGCGTACCCGGCGTGACATTCGAACCGGCCGCTACCGACGTGACGGGTTGGCTCGGCGCGAGCACGGCGCTCGGGCTCGCGTTTTTCATCGCTCAACACGGCACGAACCGGCTCGGCATCTGCCATGCATCAGATTGCGCCGACGCCTACGTCGACGGGTCGAAGAACAGCACCAAACGCTATTGTTCCGGCTCTTGTGCGCGCCTCGAAAGCGTGCGCGCATTCCGCGAGCGCAAGCGCAAAGGTGGTTAGCGCGCGCTCCGCTATTGCATCAGGTCTTTGGCCGGGGGCGCTCCCAAGAGATGAGCGCCCCAATGGCGGCCGTGCACTTCCGGTTGGTTGGTAACGTGTTGACGCGCGGACGTGAGATCCGCCAAGGTGCGGCCGAAGCGATACTCCGTCGCAATACCTGAGGTACCGGCGGCTTGCACGATGCGTGCTGCCAAGACGCGGCAACGCTCGCACGCGGTCGACATCTGAAACTTATACTTCAACCGCACGTCCGGCGGCGGAATCTCGCCGCGTTGGGCATACGCCGTAAGGCTCGCCACGTTGCGCCGAACGATCGCCGTGAGTTCGTCGACCGCGTTCTCGGCCTCCGCAACGACGAGCTGGGCGTCGGGGTCCTCGACGATCGTTCGACCGCCGGAGCGCACCCGAGCCTGTGCGAACGCACAAAATTCTCGCCGCATGCCCTGCAAGGCTCCGATGGCTCCGTAGGCCACGCCGCCGCCGAAAACCTGACCGAAGGGCAGGCGATATAACGGCGCGGTGTTGACGGCTTGTCCCGGCCCGCTGCACGCAATATTGTCTTCCATTCGCCGCATGCGGTACTTCGGAACGAAGGCATCCCTGACGACGATATCGTTGCTGGCCGTCCCTTTGAGCCCGAACGTATACCAGGTGTCATCGATGCGGTAGTCTGCCTTGGGCAGGAGGAGCACGTGCCAATCGGTGCGTCCCGGTCCGGTTTGCGCCGTTTGAAAATTGACGAGTGCGCCGACAAAGGCCCAATCGCAATGCTCCGATCCGCTCGCGTAGCGCCAACGGCCGCTGATCCGGACCCCGCCTTCAACCGGCGTCACGTCGCCCGCCGGAGCGAGCGATAACCCGACCAGGCTTGAAGAATCATTCGCCCACACGTCGCTCGCCGCACGGTCGTCCAGCAGCGCGACGACCCATGGTGCCACACCCAGCACGCCGTAAATCCAGGCGGTCGACATATCGGCTTCAGCCAGAGTCAAGAGAATGTCGTAGAACGTCTGCAGGTCCAGCTCGTATCCGCCCCAGCGCTTCGGTTGAAGCGCACGAAACAGACCCGCCGCCTTCATTTCGGCAATCGTTTCATCCGGGATGCGGCGGTTGCTATCGGCCAGGGCGCCCCGCTCGACGAGACGCGGCCCGAGGAGCCGCGCGCGCTCCAATAGTTCAGCGCCGGCGGTCACGTCGAGTGCTCACCGCGATGTCCTTGATTCCTGGGCCGCGTATTCCGCCGAGACTTCCATCTGCGTCATCTCCGAGGCAACGTAGTCGCGGATCGGAAAGTGAACGAAAGCCATCCAGAGTGCCGGCTTCGCCGGATCGTCGTTGAAGTGCTGGTGCTCGACGCCGTCGGGCCGCAGCGGCAGCAACACGAGATCCCCTTTCTCCCAATCAACGCGCTCACCGTCGACGACGGAGTACCCTTTCCCGTCGATCACGTAGATGATGATGCCGCCCTGATGCCGGTGCTTGCCGGACCTGCTGCTGACTTCGTGCGTGAATACCGACCAGTGCTGCAGCGGCGTATCGTGAATCACAAACGGGCTGAGATAAAATCGCAGCAGGCCTTGACGCGTTTGCTGCTGCGGGCAATCCTCCAGTCGACAGACCACCCGCCCCAGGCGTTGGCGCTCGGCAAACTCTTTATCGTGCGCGATTGCAAGCTCGTACGAACTTAGCGCCGGACGCTCGCGCTCGCGTTCACGGGTTCGTTCAGATTCGTGCAAACTCCATACCTCGGGGCAAAGAGCGGAGGGCGCGAGCTACCGTCGAAACGACGCCGTCAGTATGACGCCTCCTGACAATGCGACGCCGATCATCGACTTTCATGCGCATTACATGGTCCGGGACGTTCTGGATGTGTGCCACGCGCATTCACCGGCGACCGGCTTCGGTGCGCGTTCCGCCTCGCCGGGAAAGGTGGCGGTCTTCCAGAACATGCAAGACCCCCAGCGCGTGATCGAAGACATGGACGCTATGGGGATCACGAAGATGGTGCTCTCGTCGTCAACCGTGCTATCCCCGACGTCGTGGGCCGAGCCGGCAGCGGAGTACGCGTTCGTTCGGCGGCTCAACGACGTGATCGCGGATTGGCAGAGCCGCTGGCCGGAGCGGATCGTCGGCAGCTTCGTTTTGCCGTTGCAAGATATGCAGCTCGCGCTGCAAGAATTCGAGCGCGCGACCGGCGACCTGGGCCTCGGGGTCGTCAACCTGCCCGCCCACGTTCGCGGCGCGTACTTGGGCGATGCAACGTTTCGGCCGTTCTGGGAGGCCGTGCAGGAGCGGGGCATCGTCGCCTTCATGCATCCGGAGGGTGCGGCGTGTGCCTGGTTTCAGCAGTACGGCTTCTGGAACTCGATCGGGCAGTCGTTCGAAGAGGCGAAATTCATCTGTTCGATGATCTTTGAAGGGATGCTCGACCGCTTTCCCGGGCTCAAAATCGTCGTCACGCACGGCGGCGGTTACTTCCCGCACAACATGGGCCGGCTCGACCGCAACGCGCTTCAAATGCCCGGAAACATGAAAAATATCTCGCGCCTGCCGAGCGACTACGTGCGGAATCTCTTCTACGACACGTGCCTGTACGATCCAACGGTCCTCAGTGCGCTGATCAAAGTCGTCGGCTTCGATCGTCTCACGCTCGGTTCGGATTATGCCGTCGGCGAAGACGATCCGGTCGGCTTTGTGAACCGCTGCGCCGACCTCAGCGCTGGGCAGAAGCGCAGGGTTCTCGGCGGAACGGCGGCCGCATTGCTCGGCATGAACGTGGAGACGACGGCGCAATGAGCGGCAAGCTGATCGACGTCCATCACCACGTCGCGCCGCCGACGTGGATCCCCGGGGCCACCGTGGAGCAGGCGCGGGCATTCCGGGGCTGGAGCGTTGCCAAGGCGCTCGAGGAGATGGATCGCAGCGGTGTCGCGACGGCGTACGCGTCGATTACCGTTTTGGGCGAGCGCTTCGATGCACCGGGCGCCGCGCAGCGCATGGCGCGCGAATCGAACGACTATATGGCCGGGTTGCGCGCCGAACACCCGGGACGTTTCGGCCTCTTTGCGACGATGCCGCTGCCGGACGTCGAGGCGACGCTGGCCGAGATCGCCTACGCGTACGACACGCTGAACGCGGAGGGCATCGGGCTCTTCACGAGCTACGGCGAGCGGTACCTCGGAAATGCGAGCTTCGATCCGGTGTTCGCCGAACTCAACCGCCGCCACGCCGTCGTCTTCGTCCATCCCACCGTCGCGCCGTGCTGCGAGGGCATCCAGCCGTGGCTGCCGGCAGCCCAGATCGAGTACGGCACCGATACCACCCGCGCGATTGCCGAGTACGTCTTCAGCGGCTCGTCACAGCGCTATCCGGCCGTTCGGATGATCTGGTCGCACGCCGGCGGCACGATGCCGTTTCTCGTTCAGCGCTTCATCAACACCGGCAACGGAAGCATGAAGGCGAAGACCCCGAATGGCTTCTTGCCGGAGGCGGAAAAGTTCTTCTACGATACAGCGCAGGTGGCGAGCCGCGGCGCCATGCTGGCGCTGCGCACGATCGTGCCTACTTCGCAGATCCTCTTCGGTACGGATTACCCGTTCCGCACTGTCGACGGAACGGTGGAGCTGCTCGCGCAAGGTGCCGTGTTCGCCCCGCACGAGATGAGGGAAATACTCTACGGCAACGCCGCGGCGCTGATTACACCCGCGTCCCGTCAGGTTTGAAGCGATCGCCGAAGTCGAAGATGTCGTCGTCCTGCAGGCCGGCCTCGTAGTACTGAACTTCCCACCAGTTCGAATCGCGATCTTGGACCATGAAGGAGTACACGCCGTGCGTGTCCACCGGGTCGGTCACGTCCAGAACGTCATATTCGTTCCGCGCTGCGAGTGCGGTCTCGTGCGCCCGATCGACCTCCTCACGAGAGCCGACGTCGAGCCCCCAGTGATTGTGCGATCGCATCGGGTAGATCGCGTCCCCAACCTGCAATGCGATGATGTGAAACTTCATGCCGCAGCGGATGGCCATCGACTGAGGGGCGTGTTGAACGCACTCGAGGCCCAGGAACTCCTCGTAGAAGAGCCTGGTCTTTAGGAGATCGCGGACTTCCAGCGTCCCGTGCGAGAGGAAAGCGGGTTTGATCAACGCCGCGTCGTTCTTGGTTTCCACGATGGCGTCGTCGGTTAAGTCACGGATGAGGCTCATGGCTTCTCCTATTGCAGGACGGCAGAGCGGTTGCGTTCCGCTTCGGTGAGGAATTCATCGGCAAAGAACGCGTCGTCGCGCAACCCGCAGAGCGAGCCAAAGTCGCGCTTCGCCGCTTCGACCATCAGCGGGGTGCCGCAGGCGTACACCTCGTGCCCAGAGAGGTCGGGGATGTCCTCCATGACGGCGCGGTGCACGAAGCCGGTTCGGCCCGTCCAGCCGTTCTCGGCCGTGGCTTCGGAGAGCACCGGCACGAAGCGGAAGTTCGGCTCGGCGCCGGCCCAGCCGTGCGGCACGTCGAATAGGTAGAGGTCCTCGAGCGTGCGCGCGCCCCAATACAGCACCATCGGTCGCGTGTTCTGGATGCCCTTACGAAAGGCGTCCTCGATGATCGACTTGATCGGCGCGAAACCGGTCCCGGCGGCCACGAAGACCAGCGGCGCAGCGGCGTTTTCGCGCAGAACGAACGTGCCGAACGGGGCCTCGATCTTCAGGAGCTCGCGCTCCTTGAGTGATGAGAAGACGCGATCGGTGAACAGCCCGCCGGGTGAGTGCCGCAGGTGCAGTTCGATGAGGATGGCGCCCTCGGCTTTGGGGGCACTGGCGATCGAGTAGGCGCGGCGTCGCTCGTCCTCCAGGATGAACTCGACGTACTGCCCCGCGACGAAGTGCAGTTTGTCGTTCGGCGGCAACCGGAGCTCCAAGATTGCAACGTCGCGCGCCGGCTTCTCGAGCCGAACGACGCGGCACGGCAGAATCTTCGGCTTGATCGTCTCCAAGCCGGCGATCTCGGCCACGTCGACGGACAGATCCGAGTTGGGTCGAGCCTGACAGAGCAGCGCGAATCCTTGGGCCCGTTCGTCCTCCGTGAGGTAGGCCGGCTTCGTCTTCGCGTGATCGACTTCACCGGAGACGATCAGCGCGCGGCACGTGCGGCAATTCCCGGTGCGACAGCTGTAGGGCAACGAAAAGCCGGCATCGAGTGCCGATTGCAGGACGTTCCGGTCCGACTCTGCATCGAAGGCATGGCCGCTAGGAATCAGCGTGACGCGAAACGCCGTCATTTCGTCGTCGACGGGTTCGGTGAGCCGCGGGAACGTCCTGGAGCGACCCGAACGGTTTCTTATGACCATTACCCGGGCCCGCGCAGCAGCGCTCCTTTTCGGCGGGGCTGCCCTTGGTGCGCTTCGTTTACCCGGTACGGCGCAGACGAACGAAGCGGTACGCGTGGCGGCGATCCCCATCATCGGCGCGGCCGAACCTGCTCTAGCTGGGGACATGGGTTTTTTTTCGAAAGCCGGCATCGATGTCGTCATCTTGCCGATGCAGGGCAGCGCAGCGATCGCGTCGGCCGTTTTGTCGGGGGCGGCAGACGTCGGGTTCAGCGCCGTCGACACGCTCGTGACGATCCATCAAAAGGGCATTCCGCTCGTCATCATCGCGCCGGGCTCGGAGTACCTGTCCACACTTCCGGCAAACGACGCAGTGCTGGTCCTGCCTGCGAACTCGTCCGCCCGTCAAGCGCAGGACCTCAACGGCAAGACCATCGCCGTCAACTCCCTGACCGGCATTGCAAACCTCAGCACACGCCTGTGGATCGATCAGAATGGCGGCGACTCGACGACGGTCAAGTTCGTGGAGGTCCCGTTTTCCGCGATGCCCGTTGCGATCGCGGAAGGCCGCGTCGACTGCGCTCAGGTCACGGAACCGTTCATCGCTGCGGCGGAGAAGAACGGCCGGGTCCTGGCGAGTCACCTGAACGCTGCCGTGGCCAAGCGCTTCCTCATCACCGCGTGGTTCACGACGCCGCAATGGGCAGCTGCGCACGCCGACGCCGTTCGGAAATTTGCGGCCGCCATTCGCGAAACCGCAATCTGGGCAAACCAATCCAGTAGCCAGGTCAAGCGCGGCGAAAGTCTCGCGAAATACACGAAGATCGATCCGGGGGTCATCGCGACGATGGTGCCACCGCACTACGGCGAGCAACTGACGCCGGTGTCGGTACAGCCCTTGATCGACGCGACTGCCAAGTATAACAAGTTCAGCCCGTTTGCGGCCAAGGAGCTCATATACACCCCATGATAATCACCCGTGCACGCGCCGCGGCGCTCGTGTTCGGCGGCGCCCTCGCAGGCACACTTCGATCGCCGGGTGCGGCGCAGGCCAACGCGCCGATACGCGTAGCCGCCATCCCCATTGCCGGCGCGTCGGAGCCTTCGATTGCGAAGGACGCGGGAATTTTTGCGAAAGCCGGCCTCGACGTCGATGTCCAGCTGATGCAGGGAAGCAGCGCGATTGCGGCCGCCGTCTTGTCAAATGCCGTCGATATCGGGTACAGCGCCGTCGACACCCTTGCGACGGCCTATCTGAAAGGCGTTTCGCTCGTGGCGCTTGCGCCGGCCTCGGAGTACGTCTCCGCGCTGGACGCACGCGACGCAGCGCTGGTGGTGCCCCCGAACTCGCTCGTCCGTCAGGCGAAGGACCTCAACGGTAAAGTTATTGCCGTCAATTCGCTCAGCGGAATTGCATTTCTCAGCACACGGGGTTGGATCGATCAGAACGGCGGCGACTCATCGACGGTCAAGTTCGTGGAGGTTCCGTTTTCTGCGATGCCCGTCGCGATCGAAGAAGGCCGCATCGACGCCGCTCAGGTCACTGAGCCGTTTATCGATGCGGCGAAGAAGAGCGGTCGCATCCTTACGTACGGTTTGAACGATGCGGTGTCGAAGCACTTCATCATCAGCGTGTGGTTCACCACGCCGCAGTGGGCGGCGGCGCACGCCGACGCAGCACAGCGCTTTGCCGCTGCGCTACGCGAGACCGCGATCTGGACGAACCAGAAGAGCAACCAACCTCAGCGCGACGCGATCGTAGCAAAATTCACGAAGCTCGATCCCGCGGTGATCGCAGCGACGTTGGCCCCGCACTTCGGCGAGCAACTGACGCCGGCATTGATGCAGCCCCCGATCGACATCAATGCGAAATACAACAAGTACGCAGCGGTCGGGGCCCAGCAACTCATCTACGCACCGCGCTAGCCGCCCGGGGGGCCGCCCTTTAGGCGTCGGCGAATGATCAGACCTCGAGTCATGACGCGGCCCGGCTGGGACGACTATTTTCTTCAGATCGCACGAACCGTGGCGACTCGGGCGACCTGCCCGCGCGCCAGCGTCGGGTGCGTGCTCACGCGCGATCACCGCATTCTCACTACCGGCTACAACGGCGCGCCGCGCGGGGTCGCGCACTGCCTCGAAGCCGGGTGCCTGGTCGTGCACGATCACTGCCAGCGCGCCGTGCACGCCGAGGCCAACGCGATCGTTCAGGGCGCGCTGCACGGGGTGAGTCTGGCCCGAGCCACCGCCTACTGCACGCACGAGCCGTGTGTGAATTGTTCGAAACTCCTGATCAGTGCCGGCGTAGAGCGCATCGTGTACGAGACCGCCTATCCCGATCCGATCGCGTCCACGTTGCTGGCCGAAGCCGGCGTCGACGTCGCGCACGTTCCGCGCCCTGCCGTGAGCCTGGCATGACGCCGCTGGCGCTGCTGCCGATTCTGGGAATCGTCGTCCTGGTAGCTGCGCTGACGGCGGGCTTCGCAACCCCGCTCGTGCGCAAGCTCGCGACGCATGTCGGCATGGTCGACGACATCGGCGACCGGCGGATGCACGAGCAGCCGAAGCCGCGTATCGGCGGCATCGCGGTGTTTCTCGGCTTTGCGTTCGCGCTCTTCTCCGTACTCGGTTACCTCATCGCCCGCAACCAACTACGCGACTTCGACAAGATTCACGACGTCATCGGGATGTTGTTCGGCGCGACGCTGATCCTGATGGTCGGTATCTGGGACGACATCATGGGGATGCGCCCGCGCAACAAGTTCATCGCACAGATCGTCGTCGCGGGCATCTCGTTACTCTACGGATTCGTCATCAAGGACATCGAGAATCCGTTCCATCGCGGCGATTACATCCACTTCGCCGTGCCTTGGAATTACGCGCTCTCGCTGATCTGGTACGTCGGAATGATGAACGCGATCAACTTCATCGACGGCCTCGATGGGCTGCTCTCGGGACTCACCGCAATCTCGGGCGCTTCGCTCGCGATCATCGCGGTCGGTCACGGTCATCCCGAGCTTGCGCTCGTGCTCGCCGCGCTGGTCGGCGGTGCGCTCGGTTTCCTGCCCTTCAACTACAATCCCGCGACGATCATCCTCGGCGATTCGGGCGCCTTGTTCATCGGCTACGTGTTCGCCACCGTCTCGATCATCGGCACCTCGAAAACCGCGTTCACGATCTCGTTGCTCATTCCGCTGGTCGCGCTGGCGCTGCCGATCCTCGATACCGCGGTGACGATCGTGCGCCGGACGTCGGCCGGGAAGAAGATCACCGAGGGCGACCGCGGTCACTTCCACCACCAGCTGGTGTTTCGCTTCGGCCTGAACGTGCGCCAAGCAGTGCTGCTGATTTACGTGCTGTGCGCGGCGCTGGGCGTGGTGGCGTTTCTGCTCTCGGGCGGCGTCGCATCGCTGAAACTCGCGCAAGCGGGGATGTCCGTCATGGCGGGTACACCTCCCTAGTGTCTGCCACTCCGCTCAAAATCATGGCCGTGATGGGCACGCGGCCCGATACCATTAAGATGGCGCCGGTCGTGGCGGCGTTGCGCGCGGCGGCTCCGGCGATCCAAACGATCGTGTGCGTTACGGCGCAACATCGCGAGATGCTCGACGACGTTCTGCGTCTGTTTGAGATCGTGCCCGATGTCGACTTGAACGTCATGACCCGCGAGCAGTCGCTGACCGAGATCACCACCAGAGTCTTGAGCGGGATGGAACCGGTGCTCGCGCAGTACGCGCCCGACGTCGTGCTCGTGCACGGCGACACCACGACCTCGACCGCGACGGCGCTGGCCGCGTTCTACGCGAAGATTCCGGTTGGCCACGTCGAGGCCGGGCTGCGCACGGCGACGATTGACGAACCCTTCCCCGAAGAGCTGAACCGGCGCCTCACCGGCGTGATCGCACGCTATCACTTCGCGCCGACCGCCCAAGCCAAGGCGAACCTGCTGGCGGAACGGCTGGACGGCGCCGACGTCATCGTCACCGGCAACACCGTGATCGATGCGTTCCTCGATACGACCCGCCGGGTCGCGCAGCTTCCGGCGCCCGCGGCGCTGGCCGGGCTCGATCCGGACCGGCCGCTGATTTTCGTCACCGCCCATCGGCGTGAAAACCACGCCGCGATGCCCGGCATCGCCCGGGCCGTCAAGGCGATCGCGGCCTTCCCGCAACGGCCCCAGATCCTCTGGCCGCTGCATCCGTCGCCCCAGGTGGGCCCGGTCATCCGCCCGATCCTGGCTGACGTCGAGGGTATCCGCCTGACTGAGCCACTCGATTATGCCTCGACGGTGGCCCTCGTGGCCCGGTCGCGGTTCGTGCTCACCGATTCCGGCGGACTTCAAGAGGAAGCGCCGACCCTCGGCAAGCCCGTGCTGGTCATGCGGCGCGAAACCGAGCGCCCCGAGGGGCTGGCCGCAGGCACGCTGCGCCTGGTGGGCGCCGACCCGGCCGAGATCGTCAACTGGAGCCGGCGGCTCCTCGAGGACACGGACGGGGTCTATACGGCAATGGCCCGCGCCTCGAATCCCTACGGCGACGGCCATGCCGCCGAACGCATCGTGGGCTGGCTCTTGTGGAAACTGCGGACGGGGCCGAAACCGCACGAATTCCAGGTTGCCGCGTGAGCGCGTCCGGACGGACGGAATTGATTTCCGTTTTGCCGTGGACGAAGGATGAAACCGTCTCCGTCAAAAGTCCGGGAGGGGATGGCCGAAATCGGCGACAATACGCAGGGCGCCGAAGCATCGGCCGCGGTTGACGCGTATCACGCGCGAAGACGGACGGTCGGGTTCCGGTCGCTCCTGGTGCTCCTCCCCGTGGCCGCCGTTTTGGCGGCGTTGCGGTTCCCGATCCTAGGTTTCGACCTTCTGCTAGGGGCTGCGTGCGGTCTGGGCAACATGTGGCTGGTCATGCGCAACAACGAGCGTCTCCTGGCCGGGCGACGCTCGCCTGGTGTGTACGGGCTGGTAAACGTGATCCGGATTCTTAGTATCGGTATCGTTCCGGTGTTTTCCGCGGTGACCGGGCCTTGGTGGTCGATGGGCGTCGCGCTCGCCGGATTTTTTACGCCGCTCGTCGTGTATGCGCTGGCGCTGCGGCAAGAGTATTCAACGGGGTAGTTCGTGCACGAGAAGATCGGAGAACATCCGCTCTGGGCCTGGCCGGTCGTCGGAGCGGTCCATGCGGACACGATCCTCACGACCTGGGTCGTGATGGTCCTGACGCTGGCGTTCTTCTATTACCTCGGCGCGTCGTACCGTACGAATCGCGTCAACAAGACCCAAGCGACGTTCGAGGGCATCATCAATTACCTGGCCGATCTTGCCGTCGGGACGCTGGGACGCCAAGGCGAGCGGTTCGTGCCGGTGTTCGTCTCGATCTTCATCTTCGTCTGGACCCTCAACCAGTTCGGGCTGTTGCCGTTCAAAGAGATGAACCTGCCGTTCGGCGGCTCGCCGACGGGCGACCTGAACACGACCGCGGCGCTTGCGCTCTTCGTCTTCTTCGGCATCCAGTTCGTAGCGGTCCGCGGCGCCGGCATCAAGGCCTACGGTCACCTCTTCCAGCCCTTCTGGCCGCTGTTCCCGATCAACCTGATCGAAGAGATCGCGCGGCCGGTCGTGCTCGCGATGCGCTTGGCGTTCAATATTCTCGCCGGCGACTTGCTGCTCTTCGTTGTCGCGACGATCATCTCGGCCGACGTCGTCATCGGTCCGGTGAATCTTTCGCTCGTTGCAACGGTCGTGCCGTTCGGTGTCGAGTTCTTCAACTTCTTCATCGGGACGATCCAAGCGTTCGTCTTCACGCTGCTGACCATCGTCTATCTCTCCTTGGCCACGCAAGGCCACGACGAGGAACACTCCGTGTCGGATGCCCACGAGCGCATGCTCGGCGCCCCCTAAGAAAGGTACTTTTGTGAGTCCAGAGACCCTTATCGTCGCCGTTCTGATTCTCGGTTTCTCGCTGATCGTGTTCGGCGTTGCGGTCGGTTCGGCGATCGGCGACGGTATCGTCGCGTCGAAGGCCGTCGAATCGATCGCGCGTCAGCCCGAAGCGCGCGGCAATATCTTTACGTTCTTCTTCCTCGGCGTCGGCATTCTGGAAGCGTTCCCGATCATCGCGCTGGTGCTGGGGTTCTACTTGTTCTTCGTCGTCGCCAACGTGCCGAGTCTCGTCGGCACGCTGCTGAAGTCCGTTCATTAACCGCGACCCTGCCGTGAGACGCCACCAGTAAGATGCTGCTTTCGATCGACGGGACGCTGGTCGTCCAGCTCGTGAACTTCGTCATCTTCCTGATCATCCTCAACAGGATCTTTCTGCGGCCGGTGGGCCGGGCGATCGCGGTGCGGCGCGCCTACATCGACAAAGTCGGTGCGGACATCGCGCAGTTCGAGCACGACCTGAAATCGCTGAGCGCTCTGGCCGCGGAGAAACGTGCCACCGCGCGCCGCCGGGCAGAGGCCAACGTTGCCGAGGCCCGCTCACAGGCGCAATCGGAAGCGGCGACGATCGTCGCCGACCACCAGGCGCAAGCCGCGGCGATCGCTGCCGAGGCGCAGGCGACGGCGGGCCTCGAGCTCGCGCAAGCGCGTTCGAATGCCGCCGCGATCGTAGAATCGCTCGCGCGTGAGATGCTCGACCGAGCCGTCGGTCCGGAAGCGGTGGCTCGGTGAACTACGAAGTCGTCGCGCAGTACAGCGAGATCATCGGTGGGTTCGCGTTCCCGGTTGTCGCCGTTCTGCTGTTCCGAAAGTTCGTGCTGCCGGCGGTGCGGGCCGGTCAGATCGCGAACAATTCCGAATTGGTCACCACCGAGCACCGGCGCGACCGCATGCGCGATGAAGTCGCGGCGGCGCGCGGCGAGGTCGAAGCGGCCGAACGCGATGCGCTGGCCATCGCCGCGCGGGGCGAGACCGATGCGCGTCACGAGCAGGAGGCGATCATCGCCGCCGCACGGCGCGAAGGCTTGCGTTTGATGGAGAATGCGCGCGGTGAACTCGAACGCAGGCGCATCGCCGGGCGCGACAAGCTGCGCATCGAGTTCATCGAGAAGGCCCTCAACCGCGCCCGCGAACTGGCGGCGCAGGAATTGAGCGATGCCGCAAACGCGCGGCTCGTGAGCAAGACGGTCAACGATCTGGCCATCGGAACGGGCGCCTGATGCCGAACGAAGCGCTCGCGCGCCGCTACGCCACGGCAATTTTTCAACTCGCGAGCGAAGCCGGCGAAGTCGAAGGCATCGGCAGCGACCTGCACACGTTCGTCGCGACCCTCGCCGCCGACGAGGACGTGAACCGCTTCTTCCGTTCGCCGGCCGTCGACCGCGCCGAGAAGGCGGCGGTCATCGCCGGGGCCTTCGACCGGCTGCACGAGATCGCGCTGCACGCGATCCTGCTGCTGATCCAAAAGCGGCGCGAAGCGCTCGCGCCCGAAGTCGTCAGGCAGTACGACATTCTCGAACGCCAAGCACGCGGTGCGCAGACGCTCAACGTGACCAGCGCCCGTCCGCTCTCGCAGGCCGACCTCGACGCGCTGGTCGCCAAGCTCACCGCGGCCTTCAAGACCCCGTTCGACGTGACCGAGAACGTCGATCCCGGCTTGATCGGCGGCGTGCGCCTCACGCTCGGCGACAAGCGCATCGACGGCACGATCGCCGGCCGCCTCGACGACCTCGCCCGCATGCTCAGTACGAATTAGAGAAAGACCACCATGATCAACGCAGACGAAATTGCCGGCATTATAAAGCAGCGCATTGCTACGTTCAAAACGGGGGCCGAGGAGTCGGAGGTCGGCACCGTCATCGAGGTCGGCGACAACATCGCGCGCATCTACGGCTTGGATGCCGCGCAGGCGTCGGAACTGGTGCAGTTCCCGAACGGCGTCGAGGGCGTCGTGCTCAACCTGGAAGAGGACAACGTCGGCGTTGCGATCATGGGCCCGGACACCGACATCAAGGAAGGCGATCAAGTTCGCCGCACCGGCCGCATCGTCTCGGTGCCGGTCGGCGAAGCGCTGCTCGGCCGCGTCGTCAACCCGCTGGGCGTGCCGGTCGACGGCAAGGGTGACATCGCCTCGAAGAAGTGGCGTACGATCGAGAACCGCGCGCCGCGCGTCGTCGACCGTCAGGGCGTCAAGCAACCGCTGCAGACCGGCATTCGCGCGATCGACGCGCTGATCCCGATCGGCAAGGGCCAGCGCGAGCTGATCATCGGCGACCGCGGCACGGGCAAGACCGCGATGGCCGTCGACACGATCATCAACCAAAAAGGCAAAAACGTCTTCTGCATCTACGTCGCGATCGGGCAGAAGAACTCGACCGTGGCCGCGCTCGCGCAGACGCTCGAACGAAACGGCGCGATGGGCTACACCACGATCGTCACGGTGTCGCCGGCCGAACCCGCCGCGCTCAAATGGATCGCCCCGTTCGCCGGTTGCGCGATGGGCGAGGAACTGATGTACGCCGGCAAAGACGTCCTGATCGTCTACGACAACCTCACGCAACACGCCCAAGCGTACCGCGAGGTCTCGCTGCTGCTGCGCCGGCCGCCGGGCCGCGAAGCCTACCCGGGCGATATTTTCTACCTCCACTCGCGCCTCTTGGAGCGCGCGGCGAAGCTCTCCGACGAGCTGGGCGGCGGTTCGCTGACCGCGCTGCCGGTCATCGAAACGCAGGCCGGCGACGTCTCGGCGTACATCCCGACCAACCTCATCTCCATCACCGACGGGCAGATCTACCTGCAGACCGGGCTGTTCTTCCAGGGCGTCCGGCCGGCGGTCGACGTTGGGATTTCGGTCTCGCGCGTCGGCGGTTCGGCGCAAATCAAAGCCATGCGCACCGTTGCCGGCCCGCTCAAACTCGACCTCGCGCAGTTCCGCGAACTGGCCGCGTTTTCCAAGCTTGCGAGCGACCTCGACAAGAACACCCAAGCGCAACTGACGCGGGGCGAGAAGATCACCGAAGTCCTCAAACAGCCACAGTTCCACCCGCAGCCGGTTGAAGAACAAGTCATCGTGATCTTTGCGGCAACCCGCGGCTACCTCGACGAGATCCCGACCAACAAGATCGCGGAGTGGGAAGGGTCGTTCGTCCTCTTCGTGCGCGAGAAACACCCCCAGATCCTCGAGCAAATACGCACCACGTCGCAACTGAGCGACGACAACGCGAAGGCGCTGGTCGCGGCCATCGAGGAGTTCAACAAGAGCTTTTAATGCCGAGCGTTCGCGATCTTCGCGACCGGATACGGTCGATGAAGAACACCCAGCAGATCACCAAGGCGATGAAACAAGTCGCGGCGGCGAAGATTCGCCGCGCCGACGCGTTGCGCAAACAGTCGCGCCCCTACGCGGACGCGCTCGCGCAGATGCTGCAGGACCTGCTGGCCGCCGTCGGCTCCGTCGATCATCCGTTCATGAAGCCCGGCGCTGCCGGCACGCCCGGCGGCATCATTCTGATGACCGCCGACAAGGGGCTCGCCGGCTCGTTCAACGCGAACCTGATCCGCGTCGGCGAGGTCATGCAGCGCGAAGACCCCAACCGGCGCTGGTATCCGATCGGCAACAAAGGGCGCAACGCCGTGCGCCGGCTCGGCGGTGAGGCGATCCGTACGTGGCCACAGCAGAGCCCCGACCGGCTCGCAACGGCTCGCGAAATTGCCGCGCAGGTCGGTGACGACTTCGTCGCGGGCCGGGTCGGTTCGGTGCAGCTGATCTCGCCGAAACTCGTCAGCATGATGTCGCAGCGGCCCGAGTCGCGGCAACTGCTGCCGGTCGTGGCGAGCGCAGCACCCCCGCCCGCCGCAGGACCGCGCAACGCGGCCGAGTTCGAGCCCTCGCCCGAAGCCGTGCTCGCGCGCCTTCTGCCGAAGTACCTCGAATTCACGATTTACGCGGCGATGCTCGAAACCGACGCCTCGTTCTACGCCGCCCAGCTGGTGGCGATGAGCAATGCCAGCGAAAACGCCACGAAATTGATCGATCAGCTGACGGTGCAGATGAACAACGCCCGCCAGGCCGCGATCACCAAGGAAATTCTCGAGATCGTCGGCGGCGCCGAAGCGCTCGCCGGCTAAGTTAGGAAGCGAAACATGACTGCCTCGGTTCAACCCAATGCGTTCACGGCCGCCGCCACCGGCAAAGTCGTTCAGGTCCTCGGAAACGTCGTCGACGTGGAATTCACCCTCGAGACGCTGCCCAAGATCAACGATGCGCTGCAAGTGCACGTCGGCCGGGCCGGCATTTCGACCGCGACCTCGACCAGTGCCGAGGGCATCGAACTCGGCGGAACCGCGATGCAGTCGCGCGATCTCGTGCTCGAAGTGCAGGGCGAACTCGGCAACAACCAGGTGCGCTGCCTCGCGATGGGATCGACCGACGGGCTCGTGCGGGGCGCAACCGTGATCAACTCGGGCGCGGCGATCCAAGTTCCGGTCGGCGAAGGCACGCTGGGCCGCATCTTCAATGTGCTCGGCGCGGCGATCGACTCGGACGCGCCGGTGCAGGCGGCGGCGTACTGGCCGATCCATCGGCCCGCGCCGCAATTCGCCGAGCAGGACCCGACGCCGCAGATTTTTGAGACCGGCATCAAGGTCATCGACCTGATGGCCCCCTACACGCGCGGCGGCAAGGTCGGACTCTTCGGCGGCGCCGGGGTCGGCAAGACCGTGCTCATCCAAGAGTTGATTCGCAACATCGCCTCGGTTCACAAGGGCTTCTCGGTGTTCACCGGCGTCGGTGAGCGCACGCGCGAGGGCAACGACCTGTGGGTCGAAATGAAAGAGTCGGGCGTGCTCGCGCAGACGACGCTCGTGTTCGGACAGATGGACGAGCCGCCGGGGGTGCGGTTTCGCATCGCGCAAACCGGCATCACGATGGCGGAATACTTCCGTGACGAGAAGGGCGCCGACGTGCTGCTCTTCATCGACAACATCTTCCGCTTCATGCAGGCCGGCTCGGAGGTCTCGGCCCTGCTCGGCCGCATGCCGTCGGCGGTTGGCTATCAGCCCTCGCTCGGCACCGAGATGGGGATCATCGAAGAGCGCATCACCTCGACGCGCAAGGGCTCGATAACATCGGTGCAAGCGGTGTATGTCCCCGCCGACGATTACACCGACCCCGCGGTCGCAACGACGTTCGGTCATCTAGACGCAACGACCGCGCTGTCGCGCCAAATCTCGGAGCTCGGCATCTATCCGGCGGTCGATCCGCTGGCATCCTCGTCGCGGATCCTCGATCCGCAGATCCTCTCCGCCGAACACTACCGCGTCGCGCGGGGCGTGCAGGAAACGCTGCAGCGCTACAAAGATCTGCAGGACATCATAGCGATCCTGGGCGTGGAAGAGCTCTCAGACGACGACAAGCAAATCGTCGGCCGGGCGCGGCGGCTGCAGCGCTTGTTCTCGCAGCCGTTTTTCGTAGCCGAACAGTTCACCGGCCGCCCCGGCGCGTACGTGAAGATCGAAGATACGATCGAGGCGTTTGCCGAAACGCTCGACGGCAAGCTCGACCATCTTCCGGAACAGGCGTTCTACATGGCCGGCGGCATCGAAGAAGTGAAGGCCAACGCCGAGAAGATGGGCACCAAGGTATGAGCGTCGGACTCTAGATGGCCAACGCCGTTGCGTTCACCCTAATCACCCCGCGCGCCACGGTCTTCGAAGGCGATGCGGAGTTGGTTATCGTGACCGGTACCGAGGGTGAAATCGGCTTTTTGCCCTCGCACGCGCCGTTCTTGACCGCCTTGCGACCCGGCGTGCTGCGCGCGAACGTGAACGACGGTTTGGGGATCATGCGCATCGAGCTCGCGTGCGGCGAGGGCTTTGTTCAAGCGCTCCCCGACAAGATCACCGTGTTGACCGACGCCGCGCTTGCAGCCGACGAGGTCGACGTTGGTCAAAGCCAAGAGGAACTCGCGCAGGCCCTCGAAGAGCAGCGGCTTGCCGGCAGCGATTTAGCGGCTTGGCGCCGCGCGCAGTCCAAGATCGATTTCGCCGGGGCGAAGCTCAAGGTCGTCGGCGTCATTCCCTGATGCGCTGGCTGCGCTATCAGGGCCCCAACGGCATTCGCTACGGCATCGTCGAGGGCGCGACGGTCGCTGAGATCGATGCGACGCCGTTCGTTCCGTGGCAGCGCACCGGCGTCAGCGTCGAGTTGCACGCGGTGAAGACGCTGGTCCCGGTACTTCCCGGAACGTTCTATGCGATCGGGTCCAACTACGCAGCGCACGCGGTCGAGTTCGGCGCGCAGGCCGCGTTGCCGTCGCGGCCGCAGCCGGGGTACCGGGCCAACAGCGCGCTGATCGCCAACGGCGAGAACATCGTCATTCCGGCTGAATCCGACGGCATCCAGTACGAGGGCGAGCTGGTCGTCGTGATCGGGAAGTCCGGACGCTACGTGCCCCAAGCCGACGCGCTCTCCATCGTGCTCGGCTACAGCATCGGCAACGACGTCAGCGAACGAACGTGGCAGAAGGCCGACAGCGGACTGTGGCGTGCGAAGAATGCCGACACGTTCAAACCGATGGGTCCGTGGATCGAGACCGACGTCGATTTGCCGAGCCTGATCACGTGCGTGCGCATCAACGGCAAACAAATGCTCGAGTTTCGCACCAACGACATGATCTTCGGGGTCGAGCGCTACATCGCCGAGATCACCAAGTACATGACGCTGCACCCCGGCGACGTGATCTGGATGGGCACCGAAGGCTCCAACGCCGACATGAAAGCCGGCGACGTTGTCGAGATCGACCTAAACCAGATCGGCACCCTGCGCAACCCCGTGGTCGTCGAGCAGCGCCCTTAAAGCACCACGGACGTTCTTCTGTCATCCCGAGCTTGTCGAGGGACAGCCGCAATCACTGTCCTTGGCGGCGACGATGTCGCGCCGTTGATCACGAGCGCGACAACGATCAACACCATACCGATCAGTTCCGGGACCCCGGGCTGTTCGTGCAACTGGATCCATGCCGCGAGCACGCTGACGACCGGCGTCAGCAACGATGCGATGCCGGCACCGGTGGCCGAGAGGCGTTCCATGATGAAGAACCACAGCCAAAACCCGAACGCCGTTCCCGCGATTACGATATAGGTCAGCGCCGCGAGCAACGCCGGCGTGATGTGAACGTAACTGCCCGGCACCAGCAGCGCGATGATGACGACCGGGATCGCCCCGTACGCCATCTGCCACGCGGTGAACGGCACCAAATCGACATCGTGCTTCGCGCGGAAGCGTTTGGTGACGATCGATCCGACGGCCCACGAGAGCGCGGACGCTAACGCAAACGCTTTGCTGAGGAGGTCATGCCCGAAGTCGAGCGGGTAGAGCACGAACGCGAGGCCCGCCGCCGCGACGACGAGTGCAACGACGCGCATCCGGTTCAACCGCTCGTCGAGAAAGACGATCGCGAGCAACGCGATCCAGAACGGAAATGTATACACGAGCAGCGTGGTCTTCCCGGCTCCACCCGTTGCCAGCGCGAACGTCTGCAACGTCGTCATCATGCCGACTTGAAACAGGCCGATCAGCGCGGTTGGGATCGGTGGGGGCGACTTCAGCGGCTTGCGCATCACGGCCGCGATCGCAAATAGCGCCAGCGACCCGAAGACCATCCGGATCGCGACCAGCGCAAACGGCGAGGCGTCGGCGGTGGCGATCTTGATGACGATCCAGTTGTAGCCCCAGGCCAGGGCGAGCGCCCCGATGGCGAACAGGGCGGCCCGGTTTTTCACAAGTTTCTCGAAACCGCCCCTCCCCGAGCGGTTGCGTGCCCGTTGTCGGGATGACATGGGGCACGATCGCCTCGGTAAGGAGAGGGCGTTCTGCAATCGATTGCAGAAGTGGGTTGGATGGCGACGCTGCGGGACGTTGCGCAGAGCGCCGGGATGTCCCCGGCGACGGTCTCGCGTGCCCTGAGCGGAGCCCGCTACGTCGACGAGGTGACCCGAGCGCGGGCGGTAGCCGCCGCCCGCACCGTCGGCTACCAGCCGAATGCCCTCGCGCGGGCGCTCCGCGCCAAGCAGACGATGACCATCGGGCTGATCGTGCCCGACATCCGCAACGACTTTTACGCCGAGACAGCGACGGTGCTGCAGGGCGCGTTCGAAGAGCGCGGCTACCGGCTCTTGCTGTGCATCAGCAACAACGAGGCCGAAAGCGATCGCTCCTACCTGCGCATGCTGACCGAATTTCGCGTCGACGCGGTCGTCTACGTTCCGTCAACGCCGGCGGGTGCGCGGGATGCGCTCGCGGCGCCCAAACGCATTCCGATCGTCGAGTTGTTGCGGCATACCGACGAAGGCGTCTACGACGCGATCGTCTCCGACGACCGCGAAGGCGCGATCGAGTTGACGTCGCATCTCGTGGCGCAAAAGCACCGGCGCATTGCAATGATCGCCGGCCCGGAATCCTTGTCCACAACGCGCTATCGCGTCGCCGGCTATCGCGAGGTGATGCGCGCCGCGGGTCTCGCCGCGCGGGTCGAACGCGGACCGTACACGCCCGAACACGGCTACCGTGCGACGCGCGATTTGCTCGCGCACGAAACGCCGCCGACCGCGATTTTCTCCAGTGCCGCGCCGTTGACGGTCGGCGTCTTGCGCGCGCTCAAAGATCTCGGTGCCGCCGTTCCGGGCGACGTATCGCTCGTGGCATTCGAAGATCCGGAATGGTACGCGGCGCAAAATCCGCCGCTCACGTGCTACGCGCTGCCGCTGCGTGAGATGGCGCTCTTGGCCGTGGACGTGGTCACGAGGCGGCTGGCCGAACCGGCGGAGGCGGAGCATCCGCCCATGACGCAACGCTTCACTGGGCGCATGATCGTCCGGGGCTCGACGGGTCACCCGTCGTGAGAGACTCTGCAATCGATTTCAGAAAGGCCGTGCCGCAATGATTGAGGGTCTCGATCCGACCCGACCCATCCCGTCCCCCGGCCAGCTGGGGGTCGACACCGAGGCGCGGGTCGACTTTGACCGGCTGCGACGGTACCGGTCAGCCCGCACGCGGGCGGCGCTGGAAGCCTCACCGCTCGGCGCGCTGCTGCTGTTCGACGTCAACAACATCCGGTACGTGACCTCGACCGCGATCGGCGAGTGGTCGCGCGACAAGATGACGCGCTACGCCCTGCTGACCCGCACCAGCGGCCCGATGGTGTGGGACTTCGGCTCGGCTGCCAAGCACCACCGGATGTTCTGCCCCTGGCTCGAGCAGAAAGACATCTACGCCGGCCTGACGGGGCTGCGCGGCGCGATCGCGCCTGAGGCCGGTCTGTTCGTACAGGCAGCAGCGCAACTTCACGCGCTGCTGCGTGAAGCCGGCGTTGAGAAGATGCCGCTCGGGCTCGACTACGTCGAACCGCCGCTGCTGTTCGAGCTGCAACGGCTCGGCATCACGGTCGTCGACGGCCAGCAAGTGATGCTCGATGCGCGCGAGATCAAATCGTACGATGAGATCCTGCTGCTTTCGACCTCGGCCGCCATGGTCGACGGAACCTATCAGGACATCGTCGAGGCGCTCAAACCGGGCGTCAAGGAAAACGAGATCGTGGCGCTGGCGACCAAGCGGCTCTACGACCTCGGCTCCGACGACGTCGAATCGATCAACGCGGTGTCGGGCGAGCGTTGCAACCCGCATCCGCACAACTTCAGCGATCGCATCATCCGGCCCGGCGATCAGGCCTTCTTCGACATCATGTCGGCGTTCAACGGCTACCGCACGTGCTACTATCGCACGTTCAGCGTCGGGTTCGCGTCCGCGGCGCAAAGGGACGCCTACAAGCAATGCCGTGAGTGGATCGACCGCTCGATCGACCTGATCCGGCCGGGGGTGACGACCGACGTCGTGGCGCGGGCCTGGCCCAAAGCCGAAGAGTTCGGTTTCTCGAGCGAGATGGAAGCCTTCGGGCTGCAGTTCGGTCACGGCCTCGGTCTGCACTTGCACGAACGGCCGGTGATCTCGCGCCTGAACTCGCTCGAGCATCCCATGGAGATCAAGGAGGGCATGGTCTTTGCGCTCGAGACGTATTGTCCGGCGAAGGACGGCTTCTCCGCCGCGCGCATCGAGGAAGAGATCGTCGTGACCTCGAGCGGCCCGAAAATCATCACGCGCTTTCCGGCGCAAGAACTCTTCATCGCCAACGCCTACGATTACGGAGGGCAGCCCCGGTGAACGTGGCGCTATACGAGTTGATGTACCGCTTGCGCGTCTTCGAGAAGCGCGCCTACGATCTGTTCCTGCAGAATCTCGTTAAGGGAACGAGCCATCTCGCACTGGGCCAGGAAGCGGTGGCGGCCGGTTTCGCGAGCGCGATGCGGCACGACGACTGGACGTTCTGTACCTATCGTGGCCACGATCATACGCTCGCGCGCGGCGCGAGCATGACCGGCTGCATGGCCGAGCTGCTCGGTCGCGCGAACGGCGTGCTCACCGGCAAGGGGGGTTCGATGCATCTGGGCGCGGCCGATAAACATGCGATGGGCTCGTACGCGATCGTCGGTGCGCACATGTGCATCGCGCTCGGCGCCGGCTGGACCGCGCAGTACAAAGCGACGCAGCAGGTCGCGGTGTGTTTCTTCGGCGACGGGACGACCAACATCGGCGCCTTTCACGAAGCGCTGAACATGGCCGCGGTCTGGAAACTCCCGGTCGTCTTCGTGTGCGAGAACAACATGTACATGGAATACACGCCGATCGGATCGGTCACGGCGGTGAAACGCCCGGCGGCGGATCGGGCCGCAGCGTACGGTCTCGAGGCGATCGTGATCGACGGCAACGACGCCGACGCGTGTTACAGCACCGCGCTGACGGCGTACGAACGCGCGCGCCGCGGCGAGGGTCCGTCGCTGATCGAAGCTTTAACCTACCGTCAGGGCGGGCACTCGCGCGCCGACCCGGCGAAATATCGTCCGGACGCCGAGGTGGAAGCCTGGATGAAGCGCGATCCGGTGCCCGCCTACCGGGCGCGCTTGCTCGCCGGCGGCGTTGAAGACTCGGCGCTGGCGGCGATCGAAGCGGCGGCGCAAGCCGAAATCGACGCTGCGACCGAAGCCGCGAAGAACGGTCCGTTGCCGAGCCTCGACGAAATCGAAAAAGACACCTGGGCTGACGGGACGTCGACATGGCGGAACTGACCTATCGCGACGCGGTCGCCGCCGCCATCGCGCAGGAGATGGAACGCGATGAGAACGTCGTGTTCCTCGGCGAGGACATCGGCGGCGCCGGCGGCGTCTTCAAGGCGACCGTCGGGTTACTCGAACGCTTCGGCCCTACGCGCGTGCGCGATACGCCGATCTCGGAAATGGCGATCCTCGGCGCCGCGATGGGCGCGGCGATGACCGGCCTGCGGCCGATCGCCGAGATCATGTTCTCGGACTTCCTCGCCGTGTGCTGGGACATGCCGGCCAACCAAATGGCGAAGACGCGCTACATGAGTGGCGGACAGATCACGCTACCGCTGGTCGTGCGCACCGCCAACGGCGGCGGCTTGCGCTTCGGCGCGCAGCACTCGCAAGCGGTGGAGAATTGGGCCATGGCGGTGCCGGGTTTGAAAGTCGTCGCGCCGTCATCGGCTGCCGACGTGAAAGGGTTGCTCGCCGCCGCGATCCGCGATCCCGATCCGGTGATCTTCTTCGAAGCCAAAGAACTCTATCCGCTCAAGGGCGAAGTGCCCGACGGCGAACACGTCGACCGGCTCGGTACGGCGAAGGTGCTGCGAGCCGGCAAGGATTGCACCATCCTCGCGCTCGCGGCGATGGTGTCGCGAGCGCTCGAGGCGGCGGAACGCCTCGCTCGCGAGGGCATCGACGCGACCGTCGTCGACATCCGTTCGCTCGTGCCGCTCGACACGCAGACGATCCTGCGCGAAACGATCGCGACCGGCCGGCTCTACACGGTCGAGGAGAATCCGCGGCTGTGCGGCTGGGGTGCGGAGATCGCCTCGATCGTGGCGGAAGAGGCGTTCTGGGATCTCGATGCGCCGATCGTCCGCATCACCACGCCGCACGCGCCGCTGCCGGCGGCGGACGTGCTCGAAGACGGGGCGCGGCCGTCGGTCGAGCGCATCGTGAACACCGTGCGCACCACGCTTGGATAAGGACGGGGCTCTATGACGGTCGGAATGGTTGGTCTCGGCGAGATGGGCAGCGGGTTCGTCGAGCGGCTCTTGCTCGCCAAGATCGACGTCGTCGGATGGAACCGCACGCGCAGCAAAGCCGATTCGCTGATCGCGCGCGGGATGCGCTGGGCCGACTCGCCGCGCGCGGTCACGCAGGCTAGCGACGTAATCCTCACGATGGTGACGGACGATCGCGCGCTGGACGCCGTCGTCGGGGGGCCGGACGGCATCCTCACGGCGATTAGAGGTAAAACGCTCGCCGAGATGAGCACGGTCAGCGTCGCCTGCGTGCAGGCGCTGGAGGAGCAAACGAAGGCCGCTGGCGGCGAGCTGCTCGACGCGCCGGTGCTCGGCAGTCAGGTCTCCGTGCAGCAAGGCAAATTGCTGATTATGGTCGGCGGCGCGTGGGCGACGTTCGAACGCGTGAAGCCGACGCTCGAAGCGATCGGCCCGAAGGTGTTCCACGTCGGTGAGGTCGGCCAAGCGAAGACGATGAAGATCGCGCTCAACCTGCAGCTTTCGACGCAGATTCTCGCCCTGAGCGAAGGCCTGTTGCTGGCCGTGCGCAGCGGCATCCCGCGCGACGTCGCGCTCGACATCATGCTCAGCGGGGCCATCGCGTCGCCGATGTTGCAGTATCGCGCTCCGCTGATCAAAGAGCAGCCGCAGAAGGCCTGGTTCGACTGTACGATGATGCAGAAGGACCTCGATCTCGCGCTGCAGCTCGGCGCAGCGCTTGGGGTTCCGCTGCCGACGACGTCGACCACCAACGCGTGGTTGACCGCCGCCCGCGGCCAAGGGCTCGCGCACCACGATTTCTCGATCCTCTACTATGTGCTGGCGAACGCCGCCGGAGAGAAGCTCGAGATCCCGATGGCCACATGACCTCGGTTGCGATGCCGCAGCTCGGCGAGAGCACCTCCGAAGGCACCGTCGTGCGCTGGCTCAAGGCGGTCGGCGAGCACGTGGCCGTCGACGAGCCACTGTTCGAGGTGGCGACCGACAAGGTGAACACCGAGATTCCCTCGCTGCACGCCGGGGTTCTTAGCGAGATTCTCGTGCCCGACGGTTCGACGGTTGCGGTCGGCACCGAGCTCGCCCGCATCGATGGTGGCGCCGGCACGCCGTCGCGGGCGCACCTGCGTTCGCCGGTCGTGCGCAAGCTGGCTCGCGAGCATCACGTCGATCTGGGCGCCGTCCGCGGCACCGGCGCCGGCGGACGCGTTACGCGCGACGATGTTCTGGCGCTCGTTCAAACCGCAGTCCCCGCCATGCAGCCGGCGACCGGCAGCCGAACGGTCCCGTTTTCGCCGCTGCGCGCGCGCATCGCGACGAACGTGCTCGCGTCGAAGCGCACGGTTGCGGACGTCTTCTCGGTGATCGAAGCGGACATGGAAAACGTCCACGCGGTTCGTAGCGCCGAGCGTGAACAATATGCCGCGCGGGAAGGCATGGGACTCACGTACCTGCCGTTCATCGCGCGTGCCGTGGTCGAAGCGCTGCGGGCGTTTCCGGCCGTCAACGCCCGAATCGAGGGAACGTCGCTGGTCCATAATTCCGCCGTGCATCTCGGCATTGCCGTCGATTTGGACGAAGCGGGTCTGGTCGTTCCGGTGATCCGCAATGCCGACGGTCTGACGGTCATCGGGCTTGCGCGAGCAATCGCCGCGCTGAGTACGAACGCGCGCGCCTCCAAGTTGGCCGCGGCCGACTACGCGGGTTCGACGTTCACGATCACCAACAACGGTTCGTATGGCACGTTGATGACCGCGCCGATCATCAATACGCCGAACGTCGCGACCCTCTCGACCGACGCCATCGAAGAACGCGTCGTCCCGCACGACGGCGGAATTGCGATCCGTCGCCGCATGTACTTGTGTATGTCATGGGATCATCAAGCCTTCGATGGCTCGACCGCCGGCAAGTTTCTCGCGCGCATCAAGCACGAACTCGAGCAACGCGACTGGACGACGCAACTCTAACCTAAGCGCCTGCCAAAGGGACGACGGTCGAACAACGCGTATCGACCAACGATTAGGAGTGTGCTTCCATGTCGAAAAGTACCGATCAAAACGAGCGTCTTACGCGTGTCGGTCCGGGAACGCCGATGGGCGAGCTGTTGCGGCGTTATTGGCATCCGGTGGCGGTCGCGATCGAGCTCGACGAGAACCCGGTGCGCAAGGTACGTCTGCTGGGCGAGGATCTCACGCTGTTTCGATCCGAGTCCGGCGAGCTTGGCCTGATCGGCCCGGTCTGCCCACACCGCTGTATGTCGATGGCCTACGGCATCCCCGACGAGCGCGGATTGCGGTGCGCCTACCACGCCTGGCTCTTCGATCCGCACGGGAACTGCCTCGAGCAACCCTGGGACGACCGGGCGAATCCGGAAGCCCATTTTCGCGACAAGATCAAGATTAAGGCCTACCCGGTCCAGGAACTGGGCGGTTTGATCTTCGCCTACATGGGTCCGCAGCCGGCGCCGCTCCTACCCCGCTGGGATCTGCTGGTTCGCGACGACCTCGACCGCGGCGTCGAGATTCAGCCGATCCCGTGCAACTGGCTGCAATGCATGGATAATTCGTTCGACCCGATACATTTCGAGTTCTTACACGCGGGCTTCGGAAACTATCAGCTCGAGCGTCTCGGGCGGCCGCAAGGCATGACGCGGGCGCGACACGTGGACATTGCCTTCGACGTGTTCGAGTACGGTGTCTACAAGCGCCGCCTGCTGGAAGGCCAAGCGAAGGATTCGGCCGACTGGACCATCGGTCACCCGGTTCTCTTTCCGGCGCTGCTCTCCATCGGCGACGACGTTCGCAGCGGGTTGCATTATCGCGTGCCGGTCGATGACACGCACACGGTCCAGTTCGCCTACTCGACGCGACTCCGTGAACCGGGCGCCGATCCCAAACCGATCGGCATCGAGTATCAAGTCATCTTCGATGATAACGGCAACGTGATCGCTCCCATCGACACGACCTTGAAGCAAGACATGGTCGCCTGGGTCGCGCAAGGGCCCATCTCCGATCGCACGCAAGAGCACCTCTCGTCCGGCGACAAAGGGCTCATCCTCTATCACAAGCTGTTGAACGAGAATATCGATCGCGTGGCGCGCGGCGAAGACCCGATGGGAACGATCCGCGATCCGGCCAAAAACCAAATGATCGCGATCCGGCGCAGCCGCGAACACGATAAGCCGTTCGGCATCAGCAATAGCCTCGAGCCGACGCTCTGGCGCAACCCCGAAAAGGCTCCGTCCGCCGTCTAACGGCGGCGCCGGCGTGGCGCAGCCTCAATACTCTTCGCGGTATAGGCCAAGGCTCTCGAGCATCGGGCGGTCGTTGTACGAAAAGAGGTAGGCGCCCTCGTCACCAACGGCTTCGTGGTCGTGCACGAACCACGCCGGGATGGCAAACGTGTCGCCGGGGCCCCATTCGAGCACCACGTCACCGATACGGCTGCGTCCGTGACCTTCGCGCACGTTGTAGATCTGGCTCGCGGTCATGCGCCGGCGTGGCGAGCGCAGCCCTCCGGCCAGCCGCTCCGCACGTGCGCCGATCGTTTTTCCGATCGAGCTTCCGGTCGCGCGGTCGAGGTACGGCAGCGACGCATACGGACCCGGCTCAGCGTCCAGGCGCGCCCGCATCTCCAGCCACGGATAACGCAAATTCGTATCGGCCGGCGCGTCGACGAGCGCCTCGCGCGCCGCGAACCATGGCTCTTGGAAGCCGATGCGCAAGTGCGCAAAGAGCGGCGTGTCGAGGCCGTCCAGCCAGATCATCGGCCCGTTGCCATCGTTGCCGTGGTCGTGATAGCGCCATGCCGGCGTCAGGATCAGGTCGCCCGGCGTCATCCAAAGACGCTCGCCGTCGACCGAGGTGTAGGCGCCGGACCCCTCGAGGACGAGCCGCAACGCGAACGGGGTGTGGCGGTGGGCCGGCGCGCGCTCACCGGCCAGGATGCACTGCAGGCCGGCAAACAGCGTGTCGGTCGTCCGGCCGCTTTCGAGTCCCGGGTTGTCGAGACGAAAGACGCGGCGCTGTGCCTGCTCGGCGGTGATCAAGTCGGCGGCCCGGAGCAACAGGGCGCGCAACGGCGCGTACTTCCAAACGTGCGGTACGGCGCGCGGCGTCGGCGCGGCCGGCGTCCGGTTGTTTGACGTCCACAGCGCCGAGGCCCCGAGTTCACCCGCCTCGCCGAGGACCGTTTCGATCGAATCGCTCGTCAGCATCGTGACGTCTACGCCGGGCGCAGTTGCCGCGCCTGGGTGAGCACGATCTCGCGGCGCTCTTGCCCCGACCGCACGATTGCGGTGCCGACCTCGAGCGTCGCCTGGGCCCACCGCCCGTCGTGTGTGATGCGCGTGCCCTCGGTCAAGCACGCCTGCATCTCGCGCAGATCGGCCAGCCCGTACAACTCGCCCGCCACCGGGATCTCATGCCGGCCGCCGGCGTCGTAGACGTAGATGCCGTCCGGCGACTGACGGACGTCGCCGCGCTCGCAGCTGGCGACGGTAATCCCGAACCACCCGTCGCGCACACCCCTGATCTGCCCGCTGCCGCGGCTCGTGCTATCCTCCGCGCCGGCGCCGAAGCGCATCCCTTCCTTAGCCGCCTCGGCATCCACGGTGCCGCGGCGTAACGTACGCCGGACCGACACGCGCTCTTCATCGGAATACATGCGGCTTCCGATGCCCCAGGTCAGTTCCGACGTGTCGAAATAGCCGTACCCGTTGTAGACGATCGTCGCCGGCGTCCCGTCCTCGAACTCGAGGAACGCGGAGAAGTTTCCCGCACACGGCCGTTCGGGCATCCAGCGACCGACGCTCGCCCGCACGCTGCGGACGTTGCCGCCGCCGAGCACCCGCACGGTGTCGATGAGATGCGGACCGTGACGAGAGACGACGCCGCCGCCCCGCGACTCGTCGAGCTCCTCCGCGACGCGCGGCTTGAGGAGCCAATCGGTGTAGAGCCATGAGTTTACGGCGATGAGACGACCCAACTCGCCCGAACTCACGATGCCGTGCATCGCTTGGATGTCGAGGTTCATGCTGTACGTTTGCCCGCACAGCAACTCGACGCCGTTCCGTTCGGCGGCCGCGCACATGCGCTCGCACTCTTCCACCGTCACCGCCATCGGCTTGGTGCAAATGACGTGCTTCTGGTGTTCTGCGGCCAGGATCGCGTGCTCGCAGTGCAAGTGGTTCGGCGTCGCCACCCAGACGACGTCGACCGCCGGATCGGCGCACAGCGCTTCGACGCCCTCGTACGCGCGCCCGTGGTAGCGTTGCTCGAATGCGGTGCGAGCGCTGGCGCGGAGATCCGCAGCCGCAACGACTTGGGCCTGCGGAAAGGCATCGACGGCCTTGAGGAAGTGCGCGCTGCCGACGCCCAGGCCGGCCAGTCCAAGTCGCATCACTAACCCGGCTCCGCGATCGGTTCGATCCGTCCGAGGAGAAAGACGTAGCTCAGGATGCCGACGATCAGCACCGCGGCCGCGATCAGGAACACGTTGGTGAAGCTCCCGGTGGTGGCGACGACGTAGCCCGCGACGATCGGCGCGACGATCGACATGCTGTTGTTGGCGAAGTTCACGATCGATCCGACGGAGCCGACCGCGCCGCGCGGCGCAATGAGCGCCGGGATCGACCAGCCGATCGGCGCCGACACCGCCAGCCCGGCCAGCGCCACCGTGATGTACACGATCGCGACGTTCGGATCGCGCGTCGTCGTCGCGCCGAAGATCGAGAGCCCCAACAGCATACCGAGCACGAGGATCGTCTTGCGGACGCGCGTCGCATCCAGCCCGCGCCGGATGAGTGCGTCGACGAGAAACCCGCCGACCACGAGATCCGCGATCGCCGCGACCAGCCACGGAATCGAAGTGTAGACGCCGCTCGAGAGCACGGTCATGCCGAAGGTATGCACGAGGTATCCGGGCAGCCACGTCAGCAGCAGGTAGAACGAATACCCGTAGGCCGCAAAGCCGATCGTCAAGCCCCAGACCTTCGTCTGGCGCAACAGGTAGACGAACGTTCCGCTGACGCTCCCGGTGGTGGGCCCGCCCTCGGGCTGCGCCCCGCCGGCGGTGATGTACTCGCGCTCGGCGTGGGTCAATCGCCGATCTTCGCTCGGGTTCCGGTAGAAGGCGTAGAACGCCAGGAAGAACAGAAAGCTGAGGACGCCGGTCACCAGGAACGTCGCGCGCCAGCCGTATTCGACCAGGATCACGGAAACGAACGGCACCCCGATCGCCGTCGCAAGCTTGGCCGCCGAGTCGAAGATCGCGGTCGCGACGCCCCGTTCGCCGGTCGGAAACCAGTAGCCGGTGGCCTTGGAGTCGATCGGAAAGGCCGGCGTCTCGGCCAGCCCGAGGCCCAGCCGTGCCGCAAAGAGCATGCCGAACGAGCTCACCGCGGCGGTGAGGAGCGAGAACATGCTCCAGCAGAAGGTCGAGATACGGCCGACGACCTTCACGCCGTAACGGTCGAGCAGCATGCCGAGCGGAATCTGAGCGATTGCGTACGTCCAGCCGAAGGCGCTTAAAAGGTAGCCGAAGCCGATGTCATCGATGCCGAACTCGCGGCGCAGCGCGCCGCCCGAAACGGTCAGGTTGACCCGGTCAAAGTAGTTGACCAGGATCCCCACCCCGAGCAGAAGCGCGATGCCCCAGCGGAGGTTGGTGACCCGTTCGGCGGGCGCGATGATGCTGCGCTGCAAGAAGAAACCTCCGTTTTGCCTGTGCGGTCACACGTTTCGGTTACCACGACCTCCGGTAAGATTCATCGGTGGCACGCGCGAATGGGATGACGGAATGAAACCTGCTCCGGTATGGGTCAAGGTCCTGGAGATCGCCTTGCCGCTTTCGGCCCTCTGGCTTTGCAATTGGGCGATGGAGTCTGCCCGCGACCGCGGCCGGCAGCTTCCGGGTGGCAAGGACCCTGCGTGAACGTCCTCGACCGGCTCGACACGATTCTGCGCTGCCGCGGCGGCGCTCGGCTCGAAGGCTCGATCGACACGCACGGTGCGAAGAACGCAGCGCTGCCGATCATGGCGGCCGCGATCCTCACCAACGACAAAGTCACGCTGCATCGCGTGCCGCGCATCACCGATGTGTCGGTCATGTGGTCGCTGCTCGAAGCGCTCGGCGCGCGCTTGACGCTTGAGGGACCGAACACGGTCACGATCGACGCGTCGAACGTCAACACCCATCGCGCGCCCTACGCGCTCGTGCGCAAACTTGCCGCGTCCTTCGATCTGTGCGGACCACTGTTGGGCCGCTTCGGGCGCGCCGAAGTTCCGCTTCCGGGCGGCTGCATTTTAGGAACGCGGGCCACCGACATGCACGAGGCGGCGTTCCGCGCGCTAGGCGCGAGCGTTGCCGTGTCGCACGGGTTTCTCGTCGCGAGCGCTGACCGCGCAACGCTGCACGGCAACGAGATCCGGTTTCGCACGCCGAGCGTCGGCGCGACGAAGAACGCCATGCTTGCGGCGGTGAAGGCGAAGGGCACGACCACGATCGTCAATGCCGCGATGGAACCTGAAGTCGTCGACGTAGCGAACTTCCTCGTTGCGATGGGGGCGAAGATCTCCGGTCACGGCAGCGACACGATCCGGGTCGACGGCGTCAAGCGGCTGCACGGCGTCGAGTACGAGATCATCCCCGATCGCATTCAAACCGGCACGCTGCTGATCGCCGGTGCGATCACGCGCGGCGACGTCACCGTAACGCGCTGCCGTCCCGGCGATCTCGGCGCCCTGATGCTCAAGCTCCAAGAGTGTGGCGTCGAGGTGACGACGGGCGTGGACTGGATTCGCATCCAAGCCGGCGCCGTCAAGAGCGGCACCGACATCGTCACCGCACCGCATCCGGGCTTCCCGACCGATTTGCAGCCGCAGATGCTGACGTTCTTGTGCACGACGCCCGGAACGAGCGTGGTCGAAGAGTCGATCTTCAACGCGCGCTTCTCTTACGTGAACGAGCTTTCGCGTATGGGCGCCGACGTGCGCGTGGCCATGGACAACAATACCGCGCTGGTCAAAGGCGGCGGCGCGCTCTCGGGTGCACCGGTCGAAGCGCCGGACATTCGCGCCGGCGCCGCGCTCGTGATCGCCGGGCTCGCTGCCAGCGGCGAGACCGAGATCATCGGTCTCGAATACATCGACCGCGGCTACGAACGCTTGGAAGAATCGCTCTCCGCGCTCGGCGCGCAAGTCCAACGTTCCAGCGGCGTCAGCCCGGAGAACGAGCCGACCGGAACCTACGAAACCAGCGAGTACCCGGCGTTCAGCTAGCGGCCAAGCGTTAGCGTATTGGGTCGCGATTGCGGCTATCCCTCGACAAGCTCGGGATGACAAGCGTGGTTAGCGCTTCGAGCGAATCGCGACCCAGGAGGAGCCGCCTTCACCAGTAAGCTCACACTTGGGCGTCGCATGGGATTTTAGGCGTCTCAACCGAACCTCTAGCGCCGTCTTCTTTTGAGGTTATCACCATCGAAATCGGGATCGATCTAGGCACCGCCAACGTCCTCGTGTATGTGCGCGGGAAGGGCATCGTGCTGCGCGAGCCGTCCGTGGTCGCCAAAGACGTGCGGACCGGCAAAACGTTGGCCGTCGGCGAGGAAGCCCGGCAGATGCTGGGCCGCACCCCGGCCAACATTCAAGCGATCCGCCCGCTGCGCGACGGCGTCATCGCCGACTTTGAAGTCACCGAAGCGATGCTCAACTATTTCATCAAGAAAGTGACGAAGCAGCGCTCTTGGTGGTCGACGTTGTTCCGGCCCAAGCCGTCGGTCGTGATCTGCGTGCCCGCCGAGATCACCTCGGTCGAAGAACGGGCCGTTCGCGACGCGGCCAAACTCGCCGGCGCGAAATCGGTCGACATCATCGAGGAGCCGATGGCGGCGGCGATCGGCGCCGGGCTGCCGATCGATGGTCCGTCGGGAAACATGGTCGTCGACATCGGCGGCGGTACGACCGACGTGGCGGTAATTTCGCTCGGCGGTATCGTCGTGTCGCAATCGATCCGCGTGGCCGGCAACAAGCTCGACGAAGCGATCATCCGCCATATCCGGCGCGTGTACAACCTGATGATCGGCGAACGCACGGCGGAGGAAGTGAAGATCAAGATCGGTTCGGCGCATCGGCTTGAGCAAGAACTGGCGATGGAGATTCGCGGCCGCGACTTGATCAACGGCTTGCCGAAAACGGTCAAGATCACCAGCGAAGAGGTGCGCGAGGCGCTCTCGGAGCCGGTGCAAGCCATCGTCGAGGCGGTCAAATCGGTGCTCGAGAAAACGCCGCCCGAGTTGGCGGCGGACATCATCGACCGTGGCGTGATCCTCACCGGAGGCGGCGCGCTCTTGCGCGGCCTCGACTCGCTGCTCGGCGAAGTGACCGGCATTCCGGTGATCGTAGCGGACGATCCGCTCTCGTGCGTGGTGATCGGCACGGGCCAGCGCGTCGGTTACGGGCACATGAACGGCCACGTTTAGTCATTCATGAACGTGCGAACGTGCTTGTCGCTGGCGACGGCCGTCACGGCGTTCGTCCTGCTGGGCGCTTCCCCGTCGCCGTCACCGGTCGACAGCTCGGGGATGGAGATGAACGGTTACCAGATCGCGACCGACCAGACGAACTGGAACCTGAACTCCGGCGACTTCACGATGCCGCACGAAGTGAAGGTAACGCGCCCCGGCACCGACGCGCGCGGCGATCACGCCAAAGGCAACACGAAGCTCGGCACCGCAACGCTGATCGGCAACGTCGTCGTGCACGACAACGGGAACGCGCCCGAAGCCAAAGATGTGGGCAACGATTATCAGGGGCCCTCGACGATTACGTGCGACGAGCTGACGCTCGATTCGAAGAACAAGTCGTACGACGGGCGCGGCAACGTGCGCTTCGTGCAGGGTAACCGCGTCGGCACCGCGGACCGCGGCGTCCTGAACCAACTGCAGCATAAGCTGCACCTCGAAGGCAACGTCGTGCTCGCCGAAGGCGACACGTCGATGAAGGCCGCCGTGGTCGACTACAACCTGCAAACGCGCGACGTCATCGCTTCCGGCGTACCGATGATCATTCGCGAACCGATTCCTCATGGTTCGCCCGGACCGACGCCCTCGCCGAAACCGCCGAAGAAAAAGAAATAGCGCCGATGCTCGGGCTCTTCGAGTCCTCGGGCGGTGATGGGAGCGTGCGCGAACCGCTCGCGGCGCGAATGCGGCCGCGAGCGCTCGACGAGTTCGTGGGCCAGGCGCAGATCGTCGGGCCGGGCCGCGCGCTGCGCCGCGCGATCGAATCGGACCAACTACCGTCGATGATCCTGTGGGGTCCGCCCGGGACCGGTAAAACGACGCTCGCGCGGGTGATCGCGCAGTCGACCGGCGCGAACTTCCAAGCCATCTCGGCGGTGAGCGCGGGCGTCGCGGATCTGCGGCGCGTCGTTGCCGATGCGGCCAAGCTCAAGCGCGCCGGCAAGCGCACGGTATTGTTCATCGACGAGATCCACCGCTTCAACAAGGCGCAACAGGATGCCGTGCTGCCCTACGTCGAGGACGGCACGGTCACGCTGATCGGCGCGACCACCGAGAACCCGTCGTTCGAGGTGAACTCGGCGCTGCTCTCGCGGTCGCGCGTCTTCGTGCTGCACGCGCTCGACGACGCCGACATTCGCACGATCGTCGAACGTGCGCTGACCGATACCGAGCGCGGCCTCGGCGCCGAGCAAGTGACGCTGGAACCCGACGCGCTCGAGCACTTGGTCGATCTCGCCAACGGCGACGCGCGCATCGCGCTCAGCACGCTCGAGTTCGCCGCCGCGGCGGCGCCGAAGAACGCCGCGGGCAGCACGGTGATCGACCGCAAGACGATCGCCGATGCGATGCAGCAACGCGCCCGCAACTACGACAAGGACGGCGACGCCCACTACGACACGATCAGCGCGTTCATCAAGACGATCCGCGGCAGCGATCCGGACGCGGCGATCTACTATTTGGCGCGCATGATCGAGAGCGGTGAGGATCCGCTGTTCATCGCGCGCCGGCTCGTCATCCTGGCCAGCGAAGACGTCGGTCTGGCCGACTCACGGGCGCTGCAGGTCGCGATCGCGGCGCAGCAGAGCGTGCACTTCGTCGGGCTGCCGGAGGGCTTCTTTGCGCTCGCGCACGCGACGCTCTACCTCGCGACCGCGCCGAAGAGCAACACGGTCGGGCGCACCTACGGCGCGGCGCTGGCCGACGTCGAGTCGACCCGCAACGATCCGGTGCCGCTGCATTTGCGCAACGCGCCGACGCGCTTGATGAAGCATCTCGGTTACGGCAGCGGCTATCGCTACGCGCACGACGACTACGCGGCGATGGGCGCCGAGGGCGATGCGCCGCCGGCCGTCGTGCTGCAGCAGAACCTGCCCGAAGCGCTGCAAAGCCGCGCCTATTTCCAACCGGGTAAACAAGGTGACGAAGCGCGTTTGCGCGCCTGGATCGACGCGCGTCGCGGTTCGGCCGACGAGGACCCGTTCGCAGAATGACGAGCAACATCTATCTGGACAACGCCGCCACGACGACCGCGCGGCCGGAGGTTATCGAGGCGATGCTGCCGCTGCTCGGCGGCGGCTATAACCCCAGTTCGCTGCACGCGCACGGGCGCGCTGCGCGGAGCACGCTCGACGCAGCCCGCGCCGACGTTGCGCGGGTGCTCGGGGCCGCGCCGCGCGAGATCGTCTTCACCGGCGGCGGCTCGGAGGCCGACGTCCTCGCCATTGTCGGCGCGGCCAAGGCCCGCGCGGCCGACGGCAAGCACGTCATCACCAGCGCCATCGAGCACCACGCGGTGCTGCACGCCTGCGATGTCCTCGAAGCCGAGGGCTGGAGCGTCACGCGGGTGCCGGTCGGCGCGGACGGCCGGGTCGATCCGGCCGCCGTCGGGGCCGCGCTGCGCCCCGGCGCTACGACGCTGGTCTCGATCATGCTCGGCAACAACGAGATCGGCACGCTGCAACCACTGGCGGAAATCGCGGCGCTCGCCCACGCGGCCGGCGCCATCGTGCACACCGATGCCGTGGCGACCGCCGGTTACCTCGACCTGGACGTGCGGCGCCTGGACGTCGACCTGCTTGCGCTCTCGGCCCACAAGTTCAACGGCCCCAAGGGCGTCGGCGTCCTGTTCGCGCGCCGCGGCACGCCGCTGGTCGCCCAGATCGTGGGCGGCGGTCAGGAGCACGGCCTGCGCGCGGGGACCGAGAACCTCGCCGGCATCGCCGGACTGGCCCGGGCGCTGGTGCTGGCCGATGCCGAGCGAACGGAGACGGTGACGCGGGTCGCGGCCTTGCGCGACCGGCTGGCGGCCGGGATCGCCTCCCGCGTACCCGGAACGCTCGAGCTTGGGGCCGGGGCGCCGCGGCTGCCGCACATCTTGAGCGTCGGATTCCCCGGTCAGCCCTTCGATGCGCTGCTGGTGGCGCTCGACCTGGAGGGCGTTTCAGCGTCGGCGGGAAGCGCGTGTGCTGCCGGGTCCTTGGAGCCGAGCCACGTCGTCGCAGCCTTGGGTGTCGCACCCGAGTACGCGACGGGCGTGCTGCGGTTCTCACTCGGGCGGTCGACAACTGCAACCGACGTCGATGGCGCGGTGCAGATCGTAGAGCGGGTCGTCGGGCGGATGCAAACGGCCGACGTGTAGAAGCTGGCTTTTTTGGGTATTCGCGCTGCGTGGCTCTAGCGAGCATTCGGAGGACTGGTGGTAACCTCAGAGATCGATTGGCCGCACCTGGTATTCAGTGTCGGTGCGGGTCTTGGCGTTCTCCTGATCGGGATCGGCGTGCTCGTCTTTTGCTCGGGCATCGCCAATTTCTTACGCCGGCTCAACGGGACGCTCGATGAAGTCGATCGTCAGATCGCAACGCTCTCCGCTCCGGTTGCTGACACGCTCGCGCACATCGGCGGCATCGCCGACACGGCCGACGCAACCGTTGCTCGTCTCAGCGGCGTGGTCGGTTCGCTTGAAACCGTGGCCTCGAGCGTGGTGAAAACGTCAGACCTCGCCAACCGCGCCGTGGCGCCGGCCATCGTTAACGTCGGCGCAGCGCTCACCGGCATCACGGCCGGTTTCCGCCGGCTGGTTGCGGGGAACCCTTCCGATAGCGAAGGGGGGAGCACCTGATGGCCGACGACGAGGCATCCGGCGGCGGGTTCGTAACCGGGCTGCTCTTGGGCTTGCTCGCCGGGGCTACGCTCGCGATGATTTCAGCGCCGCAATCGGGTGAGAACACGCGGGACCTCTTGCAGGCGAAAGCCCGCGCAGCCGCCGAGCGGGTGCGCGAGGGGGCCGGTGACGTCAGCGAATCCTTCAGCGGGCAGACGAACGAACTGCTCGAGCGCGGTCGCGTCATCGTGGAACGCGCACGGGCACGCGTCGACGGGGCGATTGCCGAGGGCATCGGCGCCGCCGAACAACAACGCAGCGAACTCCAGAGCCGAACGTAGGAGAAACGGTGGATATCAAAGTTAACGTGCGTGAATCGGAGGGCGACGCGTACGTCGTCGACTTGACCGGTGAGATCGACGTCTACACCTCGCCGAAAGTCAAGGACGCCATTACCGAGCTCATCGATCGCGAGCATTACAACCTTGTGATCAACCTCGAAAAAGTTCGCTACATCGACTCGACGGGGTTGGGCGTGCTCATCGGTGGGCTCAAACGCGTGCGCGAACACGGGGGTTCGGTGAACCTCGTCTGCACGAATCCGCAGATCAAGAAGATCTTCGACATCACGGGCTTGGTGAAGATTTTCGGGATCTTCGACGACGAGCAGAGTGCGATGAAGGCCCTGGCATGAATCCGGCGCCGGCCACAACCCGCTCGCACGGCATCGTGCGGCTGGAGATTCCGGCTCGCGCCGAGTGGGTGGCGGTCGCGCGGTTGGCGGTGGCCGCGGTGGCCAGCCGGCACCACTTCTCGGTCGAGGATATCGAGGACCTCAAATTAGCCGTGGCGGAAAGTTGCACGAATGCCATCCAGCACGGCCCGCCGGACGGCACGATCGCGATCGTGTGCGAATTGGACGCGGACGGCATCGTGGTCACGGTGCGCGACCGTGGCCAGGGCCCGCCGCTCGGCGCCGTCGCGGAAGAACGGATTGGCGAAGCCGGCCGGACCGAAGAGTTGGGCGTGTTTCTGATCCGGGCCCTGATGGACACCGTGGAGTATACGAGCGACGTTCGCGACGGAACGCAACTCGTTATGAGCAAGCGCGTTTCAGAGTAGCGTGAGCTCGGCTCCTATCGATGCGGAGCGCTGGGACCGCCAGCGCGCGCGGGAAGCGTTCGCCCGGTTCGCGTTGCTGCGCACGCATCCGGACCAAGACGCCGGTCGCGACCATTCGGGCCAGACCGAGTACGAGCGCTTGCGCAACGAGCTGGTGGTCGCGCACCTCAATCTGGCGCGCTACTTGGCGGTCAAGTTCGCCAATCGCGGCGAAGCGCTCGACGATCTGATTCAAGTCGGTTCGGTCGGCTTGCTCAAGGCCATCGATCGCTTCGATCTGGATCGCGGCGTCGAGTTCACGACCTATGCCACGCCGACCATCGTCGGCGAGATCAAGCGCTATTTCCGCGACAAGGGTTGGGCGGTCAAGGTTCCGCGCCGGTTGCAAGAGCTCAACCTCGCGGTCAACCGCGCGATCGAGAAGCTCAACATCAAACTCGGGCACTCGCCCACCGTGGCCGAACTGGCCGCGCATCTCGGGGCGTCGGAAGAGGACATCCTCGAAGCGCAGGAGCTCGGCCAGGCCTACAACCTGCTCTCGCTCGACACGGAACTCAACGGCGACGGCGACAAGAAATCCCAGACGCTCTCCGATTATGTCGGCCAAAATGACCCTGCGCTCGATTTGCTCGAGGACCGGGCAAACCTCGAACGCGCCTTCGAGGTGCTGAGCGGCCGCGAGCGCGTCATCCTCTACCTGCGCTTCTACGAAAGCATCTCGCAGACCGAGATCGCCAAGCGCCTCAACGTCTCCCAAATGCACGTCTCGCGCCTCCAGCAAAAAGCGCTGGAAAAGCTGCGCGCGTTCCTCAAAGAGCCGTAGCGAGTCGTCCCGCCCCCATTGTCATCCCGAGCTTGTCGAGGGACAGCCGCCAAGGACAGCGATTGAGGCGGTCCCTCGACAAGCTCGGGATGACATGAGGGGACGAAGCGGCGAAGAACGCTGATTGATTATGAGGTCCCAGGAACTCCGTTCGAGCTTCGTCGACTATTTCGTGCGCCACGGGCACGTGCATCTGGCGTCCGCCTCGCTCATCCCCGATGCCATGAGCACGACGCTGTTCACGATCGCCGGGATGGAACAGTTCGTACCGGTGTTTCTCGGGGAGGAGGCAGCGCCGGCGCCGCGGGCGGTGACGGTGCAACGCTGCCTGCGCGTTGCCGGTGCCAAAAGCGACATCGAGAACGTCGGCCGGACCGGACGGCACGGGACGTTCCTCGAGATGCTGGGGAATTTTTCGTTCGGCGACTACTACAAGCGCGAGGCGATCGGCTTCGCCTGGGACCTCGTAACCAACGTTTGGAAGCTCGACCGGGAGAAGCTGCACGTCACCGTGCACACCTCGGACGACGAGGCGCAGGCGATCTGGGAGCGCGAGATCGGCCTGCCGCCGGCGCGCATCTCGCGCTGCGGCGACGACAACTTCTGGACGATGGGCGCGACCGGTCCGTGCGGCCCGTGCACCGAGATCTTCTACGATCTCGGCCCCGCTCACGCATCGGGCCCGAACGACGATGGACCGAACAAGGGCAACCGCTTCGTTGAGTTTTGGAACATTGTCTTTCAACAGTACAACCGCGATGCCGCCGGCATGCTCCACGATCTGCCGCGCAAGGCGATCGACACGGGAATGGGCTTCGAGCGCACCCTCGCGCTCGTCAACGGGAAGGCCTCGATGTACGAGACCGACCTGTTCACCGACCTGATCTCAACGCAGCCCAGCGTAGGTTCGACATCGTTGATGCCGGACGACGTGCTGACCCGCCGGCGCATCATTGCCGACCACGCGCGCGCCGTAACGTTCCTGATCGCCGACGGCGTCTACCCGTCGAACACCGATCGCGGCTACGTGTTGCGTTTTCTCATTCGCCGGGCCATCCGCAACGGACGCTTGCTCGGCTATCCGCGCGAATTCCTGGCGCACCTAGCGAGTTCGGTGGTCGACTCTTTGAAGTCGGGTTACCCCTATTTGAGCGACCGCTTGGACGCGGTGCAGATCGCGCTGCGAAACGAAGAGACGTCGTTCGGGAAAGCACTGGATCGCGGCAGCGCGATGCTCGATGCGCTGATCTCCGAGGCCATCGTCGATTGCACGATGTTATTAACCGGCGAAGACGTCTTCGCGCTGCAAGATACCTACGGCTTTCCGGCCGAGCTGACGCGCGAGATCGCGGGTGAACGCGGCGTCGCCATCGACACCGCCGGGTTCGACGACTTGATGAACGAGCAACGGGTCCGGGCGCGCGCCGATGCGGCTGCCAAGCGCGCGACCGTGACGGTCAGCGATCTGCCGACGGTGCGCAGCGAATTCGCGGGCTACTTGGGCGTTGAGGCGAAGGGCACGATCCTCGCGATCCTGGTTGACGGCGCGTCGGTCGAGCGCGTCGAGCAGGGTGCGAACGCGCAGTTGATCCTCGACCGCACCGCGTTCTACGCCGAGAAGGGCGGACAGATCGGCGACCGCGGCGAGATCGTGGCCGGCGATAACGGGTTCGACGTGACCGATACCCAGAGCGCGCACGAAGCGATCCTCCATCACGGCGTCGTGCGCCGCGGCGCGTTCGCGGTCGGCGACACCGTCGAAACGCTGGTGTTCCCCGAGTGGCGGGCCGAGATTCGCCGTCATCACACCTCGGCGCACTTGCTGCAGCGCGCGTTGCGCGAGGTGCTCGGCGACGACGTCGTGCAGGCCGGTTCGTGGGTCGGCGTCGACCGCATGCGCTTCGATTTCCGCAGTCCGGGCGGCGCGCTCAGCGCCGCGCAGAAGCGCCGCGTCGTGCAGCGCGTGAACGAGCTGATTCGCGCGGACTACCATCTCGAAACGCGCGAGTTGCCGATCGACGAAGCGCTGGCCACCGGCGCCATCGCGATGGCCGGGGAAAAGTACGGCGAGTTCGTCCGAGTGGTGTCGGCCGGGCCGTCGGTTGAGTTCTGTGGCGGAACGCACGCGTACTCGACCGGGGAACTCGGCCTGTTCGTGCTGATCGCGGAGTCGTCGATCGGTGCCGGCGTGCGCCGCATCGAAGCCGCGGTATCGCGCGCGGCCGAAGCGATCGTCGAACGCACGAGTGATACGGTGGCGCAACTCGCCGAAACGCTTGCAACCAAACCCGACGAGATCGTCGAGCGCGTCGCGCGCTTGCAGAATGACGTGCGCGACCTGCAGAAGGCGCTCGGCGAAATCAAGGCCCGCCTGGCCGCGACCGACGCGCAAGCCTACGTCGAGGGGGCCGTTACGATCGGCGGCCGCCGCGTGGTTGCCGCGGTCGTGCACGAAGCCGACGCGGCCGCGCTGCGCGCGCTCGCGGGCGCGATTCGCGCGAAGCTGCCGCACGGGGTGATCGCGCTCGTCGGCACCGACGGCGAGGGCGCAGCGATTTTCGTGAGCGCCAGCGAGGATGCGGTGCAGGCCGGCGTGCATGCCGGCAATCTCGTCAAGGCCGCGGCGCCGCACGTGGGCGGCAAAGGCGGCGGCGCACCGGCCCAAGCGCAGGGCGGCGGGCGTACGGTCGCCGGCGCGCAGGCGGCGCTGGCCGCGGTGCTCGACGCGCTGCGCACCGCATCGTGATCGGGTTGCTGCTGGCGGCCGCCATGACGGTCACCCTACCGACCGCGCCGCCGGACATTCCGCCGCTGCGGCCGCGGCCGACGCCGCCTCCCGCGATCGCACCGGCGACCATGCTTGCGCGCTACGCGCAAGCGCTGGCGGCAAACCCCACCCCGAGCGTGTTGTCGTTCGAGTATTCGATCGATCAAACGGGGCTGAACGATATCCAAGAAACACACCGTGTGTTCCGCAGCGGAACCTCAGAGCGCGACGAGTTACTGAGCGCCGACGGGAAGCGCCTCTCCCCGCCGGCGATCCACATCTTCCTCGGGCACCGCAACCGTTACGCGCTCGAGGCCCTCGCGCCGCGGCCCGAAGCGTACACGTTCCGCTACCTCGCAACCGTCCGCGACGGTCACCACGTCGACGAGGTCTTCGCGACCACACCGCGCAGTCCGTCGGATGCGACGGTCGAGCAAGTGACGCTCGACGGCATCACCGCGCTGCCGGACGCGATCCGGTTCGTCACCCGCGAGCACGGCGGCCACGGGAGCGTGACGTTCGGCCGGGTGCAGAAGTATTGGATGGCAACGGCCGCCACGGCCACCGCAACCCAGGGGAAGAGCCTGGCGATCGAGCACATCGCGTTCGGCAGCTATCGTTTTCCCGCCACGCTCGCGGCCTCGACGTTCGAACGGCCGCGCCCGCTGCCGTCCTTTCACCCGGCGCCGTTCTAATGAACGAGGACGCTTGCCCCGGCGCGCGAATTCTTCGGAATGAGGAATCGACTGCTTAGCCGTTGCGTCCGCTTCTGTGCGTTGCTGGCCGCGTGTGCGTTGATCGCTGCGCCGGCCGTACCGACTCCCTTGGCCGCTCAGCCGGCGAAGGTGTTGCCGCCGATCCGTCACGTCTTCACGATCATTCTCGAAAATCAAACGTACGACAGTACGTTCGGCGCGATGCCGCCGGCGCCGTACCTCGCGCAAGCGGTGGCGGGTCACGGCGCGCTGCTGCAGCAGTACTACGCCACGAGCCACTACAGCTTGGGGAACTACCTCTCGCTGATCAGCGGCGAAGCGGTCACGCACGCCACCCAGGACGACTGCGCGACCTCTTCCGACCATCCCGAGCTCTCGACCAACTACGTGGACATCATGGCGCGCGGGATGGCGCCGAATTCGCAAGTCATCGGTGACGGCTGCATTTATCCGGCCTCGACCAAGACGATCGCCGACCAACTGGTGGCGGCGGGCTTCACCTGGCACGGCTACATGGAGGACCTCGGCAACGACAGCACGCGTGAGACCGCACCGTGCGGTCAGCCCATAGGCGGCATCGGCTCGCCCGACAACACGCAATCCGCACAAGTACCGCCCAACTACAAGAACGGCGGTTCGCAGCCGGTAACCGATCAGTACGCCGCCAAGCACAACCCGTTCGTGTACTTCCATTCGCTGCTCGATTCGGGCAGCTGCAAAGACAATGTTACCGCGCTCGGAACGCCGCAGAACTCGCCGCTCGTCAAGGCGCTGCAGTCCATCGCAACGACACCAAACTACTCGTGGATCACGCCGAACCTTTGCAACGACGGACACGATACCCCGTGCAAAGCACCGCACAGTCCGGTCGGCGTGCACGTCTACGAACCGGAGGACGCCTTCCTCAAAACCTGGATACCGATCATCGTGCGGTCGCCGGCGTTTCAGAAGGACGGTCTGCTGATCATCACGTTCGATGAGTCGAGCCTCACCGGGACCAGCCCGAACGGCGTTTACGTCGGCTATGACGGCTCGGCTTGCTGCCACGAGCCGTCCGGGCCGAACACCTCCGTACCCGGCATTCCGCCGTTGTCGTCGCCGCAGTACAACGTGGGACCATACGCCGACGAAATCATTACCGAAGGCAGCAACGGCATCAGCGGCGGCGGCCGCATCGGAACCGTGCTGGTCTCGCCGTTCATCCTACCCGGCGTCGTCAGCGCCACACCCTACAACCACTACAGCATGTTGCGTACGATCGAAGATCTCTTTGGTCTCGATCATCTCGGCTACGCCGACTATCCCGGAACGGCCGATTTCGGAGCGGATGTCTTCGGCAGGACGGTGGAGCACGATCCGGTAGCGCTGTGATTGGCGTTCTGGCGATCGTGCTCGCGCTTGCGAGCGCATCGCCGACGCCCGATGTCGCGACCCACATGACCTCCCAGCGCCGCGCTCAGGAAGCGGTGTTCATGCGTTCGGTCAATCGCCATCTGAGCGCGGAGGATATGACCGCCAACGTCCTTGCGCACACCGGCGAACACGTGGCGTACACGTGCGAGATCGAAGAGATCGAGCGACCGGGAATCGCTGTCGGGCAGTGTGGCCCCGTCGCTGAGCCGGTCGATCTTTATCTCAAACTGCCGCCGGGACCGTGGCGCGTCCACCAGAAACTGCGGGTGCTCGGCATCCTGGATGCGCCGGCCAGCTGGTCTGACGTCAGCGGCCACACGATCTACTATCCGTTCGTCAAAGCGGTATTCGTCGACCGGATTCGTTAAAGGGCTTGCGAGCCCGTCGCGGCGCGCGTTTCGGCGAGGTGCACGCTGACCGATTCGTCGACCAAGGTCCAGCGCGCGCCGTCGACGTCGACAACCGCGTAGGCGGCGTTCTCGACGCGAATCGACCAGAAGTCGCTGAGCGGCCGGCTTGCGATGTCGAGCAGCGCCGCGCGCACGATCGCGTCGTGCGTGACGAGCAGCGTCGGCGTCTCGACGCGCAGAAACGCCCGGAAGCGGCTCCAGCGCGCGGCGACGTCGCGCAGCGATTCCCCCTCTTCGAAGGCGACCTCGGCCGGGCGCTCGCGCCAGGTCGCATAGCGCGCCGGATCGTTGGCGGCGATCTCGTCGCGCAGCCGGCCTTCCCACGTTCCGTGGGCGATCTCGATCAGCGCATCGTCGGTTTCGACCGCCAGGTTCAAGCGCTCGGCGACGAACGCCGCCGTCGCCCGCGTGCGCTGCAACGGGCTCGCAATGATGCGCTCCGGCGGCGGGACGGCTTGCGCGAACGCGTCGGCGAGCGCAAAGCCCTGTTGAATGCCGAGCGCCGACAGCGCGGACTCGCGCCGGCCTTGGTAGCGGCCGGCTAGGTTCCAGGTCGTCTCGGCGTGGCGCGCGATGTACAGCTTCACGGTCCGAACGAGAGCGAGCGCACCGAGTGAACGCCGGGAACGGCGCGCAGCGCGGCGATCGTCGCGTCGTCGGCCGGACGATCGACGCCCAGCACCATGATCGCATCGCCGCCGATCGCGTTGCGCGACACCTGCATCGTCGAGATGTTGACGTTGGCATCACCGAGCAGCGTGCCGACGCGTCCGATCATGCCGGGAACGTCGTGGTGCTGCGTGACGAGCACGTCGCCGATCGGCGGCATGTCGATCTCGAACCCGCCCGCTTCGACGATGCGCGGGCTGCCGTTGACCGAAGTCCCGGTCACGGTCATCGTGCCGCCGGTGACGCGCAGCGAGCCGGTGTAGGGCGTCGGCGACGGATCGGGCCGTGCTTCGACGCGCACGCCGAGTTCGGCCGCGATGCTCTCCGCGTTGACGATCGAGACGCGCCGGTCGGTCGTGGTCTGCAACAACCCGCTCAGAAATGCGCGCACGAACGCCTCGGAGGGAATCTCGACCAGTTCGCCCTGCAAGTGCATGGCGTACGAACCGTGCGCATCGCCGCTGGCGAATTGCGGAAAGAAACGGCCCATGCGATAGGCCACGTCGAGGAACGGCAGCACGCGATCCGCCTCGGGCCCGTCGGGGACCGGCGCGTTGACGGCGCCCATGCCCGGCGCGCCGAGCAGCACGCGGGCAACGTCCTCGGCGAGTTCGTTTGCGATGCGGGCCAGCGCTTCGTGCGTCGAGCCGCCCAAGTGCGGCGTCGGGATGACTTTCGGATGCTTGTGCAACCGTGCGCCGGTGCCGTCGGGTGGGGGCGGTTCGACCGCCACCACGTCGATCCCGGCGCCGGCCAGCACGCCTTCGTCCAGCGCCGTCAGCAGATCGTCTTCGACGATGACGCCGCCGCGCGCGCAGTTGATGATGAACGCGTGCGGCTGCATCAGGCGCAGCTTCGCGAGATCGATCATGCCGCGCGTCTCACCGTTGAGCGGCACGTGCAGCGTGACGATGTCCGAGGTGCGCAGCAGCGTTTCGAGGTCGACGAGCTTGGCATCGAACGCATCGGCGCGAGTGGAAGCGATGTACGGGTCGTGCGTTTGCACGGTCATGCCGAACGCGCGTGCACGTGTCGCGACGTTGCCGCCGATGCGGCCCAGGCCGACGATCCCGAGCGTCTTCCCGGCCAACTCCGTGCCGACCAGCTTGAGGCGGTCCCAGCGTCCCTCGCGCAGCGACTGTACCGCTTGCGGAATGTTGCGCGCGAGCGAAAGCATCAGGCCGAAGGTTTGCTCGGTGGCGGAGATCGTGTTCGCCGCGGGCGTGTTCAGCACGACGACGCCGGCCGCGGTCGCGGCCGCTACGTCGATCGAGTCGACGCCGACGCCCGCGCGGGCGACGACGGTCAGCTTCGGGCCGGCGGCGAGCAAATCGCGGTCGACGCGCGTCTCCGAACGGACGATCAATCCGTCGGCGTTGCCGAGCGAGGCCTTGAGGTCAGCCCGCGGACGACCGACCATCGACTCGACCGTGATGCCGGCTTGGCGGAGAATTGCGAGACCTTGCTCGGCGAACGATTCGGCGACCACGACGCGCTTAGACAGGCTACGATCCATCGTCGAGCGTAGTTTCACGCTCTTGAGTCCGCGCCTGCGTTCGACGAGTGCGATTCTCGTTGCGTTTGCGGTACCGCTGGGCGTGTACCTCGCATCGCTGCGCGGGGACGTCTCCTTCTGGGATACCGCCGACCTCCAGACGGTCCCGTACATCTTGGGGATCCCCTACCCCACGGGCTTCCCCGGCTACGTGCTGCTCGGCTGGCTGTGGAGCCATGCGTTCGCCGTCGGCAACGTTGCTTGGCGGCTCAACGTGCTTGCCGCCGTCGCTTCAGCCGGGACGGCGGCGGCGATTGCCGCGCTGCTGATCACACTTGGCGCCGCCACGGCGATCGCGTTCGGCGCGGCGCTCGCCTACGCGCTCGCCGCGACCCCGTGGTCGCATGCGACCTATGTCGACGTGCACCCGATCGGCTTTTGCGCGGTGGCGTGGGCCGCCATGTACGCGGTGCGCTGGAGCCGCAGCGCGATCGGATTCGATGCGCTCGCCGCTTCAACTGCGACGGTGGCGGCGCTCGCGATCGACAACAGCACGGTGCTGGCGCTGCCCGGGCTCGCCGTCATCCTCTTCAGCCGCCGGCCGCCGCTGCGCCCCGCGCTCGTCGTTGCGGGAGCCGGTGCGGTGGCGGTCCTCGCCGTCTACGCCTACCTTCCGCTGCGCAGCGCGGCGGTGACCGCGGCGCGCGTCGATCCCACGCTGGCACTGGGGCTGCCGCCGGGGCGGCCCTTCTGGGATGACGGCCATCCGGCGACGTGGGCCGGTTTCGCGCGCGTGGTGACCGGCAGCGATTTCTCACCGCACGAAGCCGTGGCCGGCATGTTCTCACCGCCCGCCATCCGCGGCATCGCCGGCGATTTCGCGCCGCTGGCCGGGCACGATCTCGGCGGCGTGCTCCCGTGGCTCGCGCTGCTCGGCGGCGCGATGTTGTGGTGGCGTATGCCGCTCGTGCTCGGCGGCGCAGTGCTGCTCGGGCTCTTGCCGGTGCTGTTCGCCGGCGCCTATCCGGTCGAATCGGAAGCGACGCGCTACTATTTGCCGGCGTACTTCGTGCTCGCCGCGGCGGCCGGCTACGGCGTCGCGGTGCTCGACGCGGGCCTGCGCGGCGCAGGTCGCTACGCCGTGCTGGCCGTGTTCGCTCTGGCCTGGGTCGCGCTGCTCGGCGGCGATATCGCGAACGGTGCCAAGCTCTTCGCCCAACCGGCGGATCGCGACGGCCGCGAGTGGATCGAACGCGTCGCGACGACGACGCCGCCGCACACGATCGTCGTGGCGCCGTGGAATTACGCCACGACGCTGGCCTACGGCGCCTACGTGTTGAACGCGCTCGGCGACCGCATCGTGCTTACCGCCGGCGCGCACCAGTACCAGCGGCGCTATCGGGACTGGCTCGCGCAGCATCCGATCGTCGTTGTTTCCGACGATCCGCAAACGTTCAACGGCTTTCACACCCGCGAGCTCGACGATGATTCGCCGCACCTATATACGCTGCGTTAGCGCGGGTCTGTTCGCATTCGTGCTCGCGGCGATCCTCGCGCACGGACGCAATTCGCCGTACAACGGGTACGTGTTGCTCGCGCAAGCGTTTGCGCACGGGCGAATTGCCATCGATTGGCCCGGCCCGTGGATCGACGCGCTGCCGTTGGGCGGACAATACTGGGTCATCGAAGGGCCGTTGCCGGCCGTGCTGTTGGTGCCGTGGGTCGCGCTGTTCGGCAGCGCCAATCAGACGCTGCTCGCGCTCTTGCTATGCGGCGTGGCGGTCGGTGCGTGCTGGCGCACGTGCGAGCAGCTCGACGTCAGCGCCGCGACCAATGTCTGGATCTGCGCCTTTCTCTTTGCGGGAACGCAGCTGGCTTGGTGCGCGATGCTCGGCGACGTGTGGTTCATCGCGCACGTCGCCGCGGTGGCGTGCACGTTTCTGGCGTTGGCCGAACTCACCGGAAAGCGCCGCGGGGCGCTGGTCGCGCTCGCGCTCGTGGCGGCGTCGTTTTCGCGCTTTTCCCTCGTGCTCGCGATTCCCGTGTTCGCGTGGCTCGTGCTGCGCGAGCGCGCGCCGGCCGAACGGCTCCGCGCCGCGATCGGTTTCGGCGCGGTCGCCGTGCTCGGAGCGGTGCTGTTCGTCGCGTACAACGAAGCGCGCTGGGGCGTTTGGTACGACATTGGTTACGCGGCGTGGTATCACCAAGACAGTGCCGGTGCGCCCATTGGATCGCCGTTTCAGTTGCGCTACTTTCCGTATCAGCTGTGGTCGTTTTTCTGGCAGGGGCCCCAGTTTCTGGCGACGTGGCCGTTCGTCGTGCCGACGTACAGCGGGCTCGCGATGTCCTGGACGAGCCCGGCGCTCGTCATCGCGCTCTTCGCGCGGCGTCCGCGTGCGCTCGTCATCGGGTTGTGGCTTGCTACACTGCTGGTTGCAGGACCATCGTTCGTCTATTACGTGAACGGCTACGCCCAGTTCGGCATGCGCCACGCGCTCGATTTCGAACCGTTCGTCGTCGTCTTGATGGCGCTGGCGATCCCAGCGCGCGTCACGCTGCTCGCCAAAGCCGCGATCGCGTGGTCGGTCGCCGTCGGTTTTTGGGGCATCTGGTTTTGGAATGTCTACTACCGGCGTTAGGTCTTGAGTACCGCCGTGCCGCCGGCGGTGCTGATCGGATCGAACGTCTTGCGCGCGCCGTTCCAGCGCAAGACCACTGTGTCTTTGGTCGTCAGCCCGCGCCCGGGCGTCGCGACGTAGTTGTAACTGCCGCAGATGCCTGGAGCGTTGTGCATTTGCGCGACGAAATTGCGCACATTGAGCGGGGTCATCGACGGGCCGAATTTGCGGTACGCGTCGGCGATGAACTGGCCGAAGTCCCACGCGATTGAGGCTGGCCCGTCCGGATCGAGCCCGGCGCGCGCCATCGCCGACCGCCAGACGCGAACCTTGTCCTTCACGGGGCCGTTGTCCAAGGCGTCGTAGGCCGCCCAGCGCGCGGACACCATCTCCAAGTCGGCCGGCACGATGTTCCCGTAAGAGACGAGCTGCGGGACGCTCTGATTCGAGGCCGTCGTGGCGATCGGTATCTTCATTGCTTGGTCACGCATTTCGCGCAGGATCGTCGCGAGCGGCGTGCCTGATGCCGAAGCAAAAACCGCTTGCGCACCGGCATTGCGAATGTTCGTGACTTGCGCCGCAACGCTGATGTCCGCATTGCCGAAACGCTCCCGCGCGACCGCCGTGACGTCGCGGTTTTCAGGGTAAGCGAGGACTTTGGTGATCGCCACGTCCGCAGCCTGGCCGGTCGCATCGGTCCCGACCAAAAACCCGATGCGCTTCAAACCGCGCACGCGAAAGAAGCGGATTTGTGCCGCCAGCCCATCCTGGAAACTCATCGGCGTCGTGAAGCTGTACAAGTCGGGCTGGTAGGCGGCCGAGAGGCAGAAGACGATGGCCGCGCCTTTGGCCGTCGTAGCGGTCGCGTTGCACGTGGCCGCGGGTCCGCCGTCGATGACGGCCGGTACGCCCCGGCTCAGGAGTCCCGACATCAGCTGGACGGCGATCTGCGGATTGGATTGATCGTCGGACACCACAAAGTGGATGTCGCGTCCGTTGATGCCGCCGGCCGCATTGATCGACGCTTCCTCGGCGGCCAGCGACTTCGCAATGGCTTGCCCGTAGAATGCGGTCTGTCCCGTGGTGGGAAGCAACGCGTTCACTTCGAGCGGCTCTGCCGCTCGCGCGCCGGTAAAGGGGGCGCTACCCAGAAGGAGCGCCAATGCGGCGGCCGCCGCGGTCCGTAACCCGAGCTGCATTTCAAGCCTCCAGCGTGCCGCAAACGCGGAACTGAGCAGAATTTGACAGAAGGGTATCACGTTGTCAATGGCACACCGTAAGGCGACATCCGCGCCGGCGCTGGCGGAATACAAGCGCAAACGCGATTTTGGCGCGACGCCGGAACCGAAAGGGACGAAGCGCAGCGCCGGTAAGGCGTTGCATTTCGTCGTGCAAAAGCATCGCGCGACGCGGTTGCACTACGATTTCCGGCTCGAAGCGGGCGGGGTCCTCGCGTCGTGGGCGATTCCCAAAGGTCCCTCGCTCGATACTCACGAGCGTCGCCTGGCGATACACGTCGAAGATCATCCCTACGACTACCGCACCTTCGAAGGGATCATTCCGGCCGGGAATTACGGTGCGGGCGAGGTGATCGTGTGGGACGCGGGGACCTACACGCTGGCTGAAGGCACCAATCCGGTCGCCGAGATCGCCAAGGGCAAGATCAAGTTCATTCTGCACGGCAAGAAGCTTCACGGCATGTTCACCCTGGTCAAGATCAAGAGTCACGGCGGCGAAAGCGGCGAGCCGTGGCTGCTGATCAAGGACCACGACGAGTTCGTCGATCCGGACTACGACGTCGACGATCACCCCGAAAGCGCGAAGTCCGGCCGGACGCTCGAGGATATCGCCGGCAGCAAAACCGCCAAGCGCTGGAAGAGCGATCGTCTGGCCGCTGCGCCCAAGAAACGCTCGCCCACCAAGCACGTCAAAGCGGATCCGCTGCCGCACAACATTACGCCGATGCTCGCGACGCTGGTCGACGCGCCGTTCGACGATCCGGCGTGGCTCTTCGAGGTCAAGTGGGACGGCTTTCGGGCGATCGCCACGATCGATGCCGAAGGCGCCGTCGCGCTGACTTCGCGCAACGGACTCGATCTGCTCAAACGCTTCAAGGAGCTCGCGTCGATCGGGACGGCCTTTCGTTCGTTGCCGGTGGTCGTCGACGGTGAGATCTGTGCGCTCGATGCGCAGGGCCGGTCATCGTTTCAAGCTTTGCAACAGGTCGACATGCAGGCGCGCGGCAAGTCGCGCACGCCGCTGACGTACATCGCGTTCGATCTGCTCTATGCCGACGGACGCGATCTGCGCGCCCTGCCGCTCGAGCAACGCAAGATCAAGCTCGAGGCGCTGATCGTACCCGATCGCGGCGTCCTCTACTCGAAGCACATCATCGGACGCGGCAAGGAATTCTTCGCCCTCGCGCAGCGCGAGCAACTCGAAGGCATCATCGCCAAGCGCCGCGACTCGCCCTATCGCATGACGCGCTCGCGCGACTGGTTCAAGATCAAAGCCAAGCACGAAGAAGAGTTCGTCATCGGCGGCTGGACCGAGCCGAAGGGCAGCCGGTCGAACTTCGGCGCACTGCTGCTCGGCTATCACGAAGCCGGCAAGCTCGTGTTCGCGGGTCAGGTCGGTACCGGTTTCACCCAGAAACTCTTGCGCGACATCGGGGCCGAACTGCAAAAACGCGAACGCAAGACCTCGCCGTTTGCCGAGCTGCCGCGCATGAATCCGCCGCCGCACTTCGTCACGCCGGAACTCGTCGCGCAGATCGCGTTTGCCGAATGGACCGCTGACGGTCTCTTGCGCCAGCCGGTGTTCCTGGGCTTGCGCACCGATAAGGCCGCGCGTGACGTCACGCGCGAGCGCGCCCAGCCGAGTCTGCGGCCGGCCTGATGGCGCCGGTCAAGTCGCAACTGACGGTCGGCGGGCGGACGCTGGCGGTCACCAACCTCGACAAAGTGCTGTGGCCGCGCGACGGCTACACGAAAGGCGATCTGATCGCCTACTACCGTGCGGTTGCGAAGTGGCTCTTGCCGCACGTGCGCAAGCGTCCGCTGACGCTCGAGCGTTATCCCAACGGCATCGATGAAGCCGGTTGGTGGGAGAAGCATATCCCGCGCGGCTTGCCCGCATGGGTCCGAACGGTGAAGATCGCTGCCAGCACGCGCGACGAGAAGATCGAGTTCATCGTGTGCGACGACGAAGCGACGCTCGCGTACGTCGCCAATCTGGCCGCGGTCGTGCTGCACGTCTGGTACTCGCACGAACCGACGCTCGACGTCCCCGATTTCATCCTGCTCGACCTCGACGCGGGCGAGGGGTGTACGCTCGCGACGCTGGCGCGGGTGGCGCTGGCCGCGCGCGACGAACTGGCCGCCGCCGGCGTCACGCCGCTGGTGAAGACGACCGGCGGCTCGGGGCTGCACGTGGTCGTTCCGCTCGCGCCCCGCTACGACTGGGACCAGGCCAAAGGCTTCGCCGAGCTGATCGCGCGCCGGCTCCACGCCGTCGAGCCCGATCGCACGACCCTCGACCGGACGATCGCGCGCCGGCCGCACGGCACGGTCTACCTCGATTACGTCCAGGTCGGCAAGGGCAAAACCTATGTGGCCCCGTTCAGCGTGCGGCCGCGCGACCACGCCCCGGTCTCGATGCCGGTCGCGTGGAGCGAGATCGAGGCGATGGGCCGCAAGCGGGCCAAGGGGACGGCGGCGGAGATGACCCGCTGGAATATCCGCAACGTCCCGAAGCTTTTGGCCCAAGGCGGTGACTGCTGGACCGAGGGCTGGAAGCCCCATCGTCTCGAAACGGTGATAGCCGCCGCTCGCTCGCTCTGGAGTTAGACGGACCGGCGCTTCCTGGGAACACGGAGAGGCATGGCACACGCGATTTGGTCGGGCGCAATCAACTTCGGACTCGTGACGATTTCGGTCAAGCTGTTCACGGCCGTCCGCACCAACGAGCTGCGCTTCAACTTTCTCCACAAGCAAGACGACGGCCGCATCTTCAACGAGCGCCACTGCACGGTTTGCGGCGAAAAGGTTGAGTATGGCGATCTCGTGCGCGGGTACGAATACGAGAAGAGCCATTACGTCACGCTCAGCGACGACGATTTCAAGTCGGTCCGTCCCGAGGCCACGCAGTCGGTTGACATCGTTGAATTCGTCGAGCTCGACAAGATCAACCCGATGTACTTCGACACGCCGTACTACTTGGAGCCCGAGAAGAAGAGCCGGCATGCTTACGCCCTGCTGCGCGAGTCGCTGCGTGAAGCCAACAAGGTCGGCATTGCGCGCGTGGTGATCCGCTCGCGCGAGCACTTGGCCGCGCTCAAACCGAACGGCGATGCGCTCGTGCTCGAGCTGATGCATTTCGCCGACGAGATCGTCGAGCAGAGCGACTTCGATTTTCCGGAGCTGAAAGAAAAGGTCGCGCCGGCCGAACTCAAGATGGCGAAGATGCTGATCGATTCAATGAGCAACGAGACGTTCGAAGCGGAGAAGTTCCACGACGATTATCGCGAAGCCGTGATGGCGATGATCGACGCGCGCGTCGCCGGCGAGCAGGTCGCGGTCCCCGAAATGAAGCGCCCGGCCGCAACCAACGTCGTCAACTTGATGGACGTGCTCCAGCGCAGCCTCGAGCAGTCGAAGCACGGCGCTGCTACGGCAGCGCGCCCCAAAGCTGCCGCGGCCGCGAAACCGGCGGCCAAGAAATCGGCCACGGCGGCCAAGCCGAAGCGGAAAAAAAGCGCCGCCTAAGAGGATTCACGCCTACTCGATGCCGGCTTCCGGCCCGCTGTCGTAGTTGTGGCTCGGCCGCAGGAGCAAGACCGACGGGATCGAGATGACAAACACGATCGCGCACAGCCGGAAGACGTCGTTGTAGGCGATCGTTTCGGCGTTGAGCATCACCATGCTGAAGAGGTTTGTGAGCATCGCGCTTTGGTTAGCGGCTCCGTGCAGCAGGTTTGCGACGCTTTGGTTCGCCATCGTGATGCCGGACGCGATCGAGGCATAGGCGGAATCTTGCTGGCGCGTTTCGACCAGTTGCAGGATGGCAATCCCGAGGCTTCCGCCGAGTTGGCGCACGAGCGTATACACACCGGTGGCGCCGCTCATTTTCGCGCGCGAAATTTCGCTGAGCGTCGCGGTCGTGAGCGGAACCCACATGAAACCGAGCGCGAACCCCTGCACCACGCGCGGGAAGAGCGTGTCCTCGAAGGCCGCGTGCTGGTTGAGGTCGCCGACGAGCCAGCAACCGACGGCGAAGAGCAGCAAACCGAACGCGATGCTTACCCGCGGATCCACCCACTTCGCGATGCGGCTGGCGAGCGGCAAACTGATGGCCGTCGCGATCGCACCGGGCAGGAGCGCGAGCCCCGTGCTCAACGCGGTGAACCCCATGACGTTTTGAAAATACAGCGGCATCATCAATGACGAACCGAACAACCCGAATCCGGAAACGACGCCGATGACGTTCCCGGCTGTGAAGGAACGCGATTTGAACACGCTCAGGTCGACGAGCGGCTGGGGATCGTTCAGCTCGCGAATGATGAACGCGACGATCGTGCTCGCGGCGATGACGGTCATGACCACGATCGTCTGCGAGCCGAACCAGTCCTCGGTCTGGCCGCGTTCGAGCACGTACTGCAGCGACGCAACGCCTGCGGTCAGCAACCCCAGGCCGAGCCAGTCGACCGGATTCGTGCTGCGTTTTACGTACGACTGATCCTTGATGAAGGCCAGCGTCATGAAGAAAGCCGCGATGCCGATCGGCAGGTTGATCCAGAAGATCAACGGCCAGGAGTAGTTGTCGACGATGTAGCCGCCGAGCGTCGGTCCGATCGCCGGACCGACCATCGCGCCCAGACCGAAAATCGCCATCGCACCGCTGCGCCTTTCCGGCGGATACGATTCGAACAGGATCGCTTGCGCCGTCGGCTGCAATGCGCCGCCGCCGATGCCTTGTAGCACGCGGTAGGCGACGAGCTGCCACACCGAGGTCGCCGTGCCGCACAGGAACGACGAGACGGTGAAAATCAGAATGCAGGCCGCGTAGAAGTTGCGCCGGCCGAAACGCGCGGTCAGCCAACCGTTGAGCGGCATGACGATGACCTGGGCCAGGATATAGCCGGTCGCGACCCAGCCGATCTCGTCGATCGAGGCCCCGAGCGTGCCGGCCATATCGCTGAGCGCAACGTTGACGATCGAGGTATCGATGATCGCCATGATCAGCCCGAGCATCGTCGTGATCGTGATCAGCAGGATCGGGACGCCGCCCTCGGCCGTCGCGGCCGGCCGTTCGGCTACCAGGGACGCGATGACGGGCCCCCCGCCGAGCGTACGCTTGTAGGTAATTTTTGCATGACGTCCAAGTCATTTTACCACTCATGGCATACGAGGTCACCAAGCTCGTCAACGGCCGGCCTTACCGGTACCGGGTCCGCTCGGAGCGCGACCCGGTCAGCGGCAAGACCCGCAACCGCTGGACCTACCTCGGCCGGGCCGATGCCGGTCGCCCGCACGTGGCGGTCAAACCGCGCCCCAACGCCCGAGAGGCACTGCTCGACGCCCTCGAGCGGCTGCTCGACCGCTCGGATCCGGGCGAGGTGACGGCCGCGGCGGTAAGCGTGGAGGCGGGTCTGGCTCACGGCACGTTTTACCGCTATTTCACCAACCGGGTCAGCGCGATCCGCGCGCTCGCGGACCGGCTGCGCAGCGCGAAGGCGGCCCAGTTCGGATCGATCGATGCGCCTCCCGCCGCTGCGTCCGCCGCCCGCGCGGCGCTACGCGCCTGGACGCAGGGCGTGCTGAGCGCACGTACCGAGCACCCGGGCCTCGTGCGCGCGGTGTATGCACTCGCCGCGCGGGATCCGGAGATCCGGGCGGCGTTGCTCGAACGCCGCGACGGGCATGCGCGCAAACTCGTCGCCTGGCTGCGCGACCTCGCCGAGCGCGGTATCATCGTGCTCCCGGACGCCGAGGCGGCCGGCGACGTGCTGTTCGCGATGCTCGACGGCGTCGGGCGCGAAGCGGTCGCGGCGGGCGAACCGCTCGAGGAGCGGCACGTGGCCGCCGCGGTCGACCTGATCGAACGCGCGGTGTTCGGCCGGCTCGATTAAGCGGTGCGCGGCGCGGCGCGCAGCGCGGCTATGCCCATGAGCAGCGCGGCCGTCGTCAACCCGAACGTGATCGCCACCGTCGGCGCGACGCCGGCCGATTGCAGCACGTAGGTCGAGATGACCGGCATGAACATGCCGCTCACGCTGTCGAGCGACGACGCGGCCCCCAGAATCGTGCCGCGCATGTTGTCGGGTGCGTTCGCCGAGAGCAGCGCGGGAATCGTCGCGTTGACCAGCGACATCCCGAGCGCAAAACACGCGATCATCACGACCGCGAGCCCGAGCGTGTGCGCGAACGGCACCATCGCAAAGGCGATCAAGAGCACCACGAAGCCGATGTTCGAAGCGCGGCGGTCGCCGAATGCGTCGGTCAACCGTCCAACCGCCCCGATTTGGGCAATGACGCTTGCAAATCCGAAGACGCAGAAGAAATAACTCGCGGCGGCCGCATCGAAGCCGAATTGCAGTTGCAGCACCAGCGTGAAGACCGCAAACCAGCCGTAGAGCCCGAGCGAAAAGACGAGCTTCTGCCACATGATCGGTGCGACGCGCCGATCGAGCAGCGACAGTTTGATGTCGCCGAGCGTGGCCGGCTTCTCGCCACTCTTCGTATCCCGCGATTCGGGCAACACGAGCACGGTCACGATCAGCGTGACGACCTGGAGTGCGGCGGCCAGCAGAAACGGCATCGCGAAGCCGTACTTTGCAACCAGATAGCCGCCCGCAAGCGGTCCGAAGATCAGGCCCGCACTGAACGCCGCGCCGATGTACGAAAACGCGCGGCCGCGCCGCTCGGGCTCGACCAGATCCGACACGTAGGCTTGCGTGACGCTGATGTTGCCGCCCGAAAAGCCCTCGATGATGCGCGCCAGAAACACGATGCCGATGTTGGGTGCGAACGCGAGCATCGTCCAGCCGATCGTCGCGCCGACTTGTGAGACGATGAGCACCGCCTTGCGCCCGATGCGGTCGCTGACGTTGCCCCAGAACGGTCCGCCGACGAACTGGCAGAAGGCGAAGGTCGCGAACAAGGCGCCGACCACGATGTCAGGCGCTCCGAAATGCTTCACGAAATACGGCATCAGGGGCAGCAGGATGCTGAACCCCAAGATATCGATGAACGTGATCCCGAGGATCGGGAGCAGTTTCACGAGCACATAGGCCCTCAACATGACGAACACCGCGGCGGTTTCCGCCTCGCACCCGGTCGCGCTGATCACCGGCGCATCGGCCGGCATCGGCCTCGAGTTCGCGCTGCGCCTGGCCGAGCGCGGCTACGACCTGATCCTGGTGGCGCGGCGTCGCGATCTCCTCGACGAGCTGGCCGCGCGTCTGCGCGCCGCACGCGCGGATATCCGGGCCGAGGTGATCGCGGCCGATCTTTCCGGCGCCGCCGCGCCGGCGAACGTTGCGGCGGAGGTCGCGCGCTTCGGGTTGAGCGTCGATCTGCTCGTCAACAACGCGGGCTTCGGAACGCACGGGCACTTCGAAGCGCTCTCGCCCGAGCGCGAACACGAGGAGATCGCGCTGAACGTCGACGCGTTGGTCGCGCTCACGCACGCGTTCTTGCCGGCGATGCTCGAGCGCGGTCGCGGCGGCGTGATCAACGTGGCCTCGACCGCGGCGTTCCAGCCGGTGCCATACATGGCGGTCTACGCTGCGACCAAGGCGTTCGTGCGCTCGTTCTCCGAGGCGCTCTACGACGAAGTACACGCGCGCGGCGTGCACGTGCTCGCGCTCTGTCCCGGCCCCACGGCGACGGAGTTCTTCGATACCGCGGTCGCAGCGCCGCGCGGTCCGATCCGCACGGTGCGCGACGTCGTCACGACCGCCTTACGGGCCTACGACGCCGGCGTGCCGGTCGCGATCGACGGATGGAACAACCAACTGCTCATCGCGTCCTCGTATCTGATTCCGCGCCGCTGGGCGACGAGGATCGCGGGCCGCCTGATGCGGCCCTGATCGCGCGCGCTTACAGCGGCGCACCGCCCTGCTTGCTCACGATGATAATTTTTCCGGGATGGTCCGGATCGCTGCGCAACACGAGCAAACCGCTCTCGCCGGCGCCGTGCTGGTTGTTGCTGCTGAAATCATAGATGCCCCCGACGCCGGGGAAATTCCGCAGCTTCTCGATCCAGTCATGGATTTGCCCAGCGTTCGCGGTCGTGCCCAGCGCCCGCAGCGCGCTGACGACGATGAAGGCCGGATCCCAGGCGAAGGCGTGCGACACCGTCGGTTGGGTGATCCCGTCGAGAGCCAGCGAAGCGTAAAAATCGTCGATCGGTTTTTTCTGGGGATCGGACGCCGGCCGGTCGCGGTTGAAGAAGCTCGCTCCGGAGCAGGTGAGCTCTTTCGGTAAGATCGACTTGAAGCGATCGAGCAAGACCGGGCTGAAGTTCGCCGCCGAGGTGTAGACGGGCACGTCGATGCCGACGTCGGAGATCCCGTGCAAGGCGGTGCCGAACGCGGTTCCGTTGGGTAGCGCATAGATCATCTGCGCGCCCGAGGCCTTCATCTTCGCCGCTTGCGCCGCCATGCTCACATCGACGAGGCCGAATGTCTCGACGTCGACGATTTTGACGTTCTGGTTTTGCGGCTCACGCAGCGTTGCTTCGAGCGCCGCCAAATTGTTCTGGCCCGACGCGTCGGTGGTGACGATCACGCCGAGCTTCGTGATCCCGCGCAACCGGTAGTAGGTGACGCTGACGCCGTTGAGATCGGAGGTCGGCGCGCTCGTCGCAAAGACCATACCGCCCGGCGCCGGGTTCATGTTCGGCGTGAGGGCGTAGAGGACGGGACCATCCTTTCCGACCAGCGCCGCCATCGCTTGCGCCTGGGCGGCGATGGACGAGCCGAGCACGACCGCCGGATGACCCTGCACGATTTGCGTCATCAGTTGCACGGCAACGGCCGGTGACGATTGGTCGTCGCCGACTTGGAAGTGCAACGGCGTGCCGCGAATGCCGCCGGTCCGGTTCACAAACTTCTCGAACGCTTGCAACCCTGCTTGCTCGTCCTGACCGAGGTTCGCTGCCGCTCCGGTCAGCGAGAGAACCACGTTGATCGTGTACGGCGCCGGCTGCGCAGTGGCGGGCGCCGCGAGGGCGACCGCGACGGCGGCGAGCGGGGCCACGAGCCGGCGAAGAACGCGTATGTGCATGCCGCTCCCTAGTGGACAAAAACGGAGAAAACCTTCACAGTAACAGCGTGCTGACGAAAGAACAAAACCGGCTCGTTACCGACACCGACCCCGGCACGCCCGGCGGCGAATTGATGCGTCGCTACTGGCAACCGGCGGCGCTCTCCGAGGAGCTCGGCGCCGACCCGGTGCCCATTCGCCTGCTGGGCGAGGACCTGGTGCTCTTCCGCGACGCCGCCGGCGGGCCGGCGCTGGTGGAGCGGCACTGTCCCCACCGTGCGGCCGATTTGAGCTACGGCTACCTCGACCGCGGAACGCTACGCTGCGTCTATCACGGCTGGCTGTTCGACGGGACGGGCCGCTGTCTGGAACAACCCGGTGAGGCTGCGGGCAGCACGTTCAAGGATCGCGTGCGGCTCACCGCCTACCCGTGCTACGAGAGCAACGGCCTCATCCTGACCTACATGGGGCCGGGCGAACCGCCGGCGCTCCCAACGTTGCCGTTTCTTTCCGCGCCGCGCGAATCGGTATGGGTGTCGAAAGCGCTGCACGATTGCAACTACCTGCAGGCGAACGAAGGCAACGTCGATCCGCAGCACCTTTCGATTCTGCACAAAGTGTATGCGAAGACCGACGGGCATCTGGCCGACATCCAGCGTTTCGTGTTCGCCGACGAAGCGCCGGAGATCGACCTCGAGGAGACGCCGTACGGGTTCCGGATCTACGCCGTGCGCAAGAGCGCGGGCGGGCAGCACGTGCGCATCACCAATTTCATCATGCCGAATAACTCGGCGTTTCAGGGCGCACCGGTCACCGATCCGGCGCGCGAGCGCATCGACGACAACTGTGCCTATCAGCACCACTGGCACACACCGATCGACAACGAATCGCACTGGAAGTATCAGATCTACTACCGGCTCGACGGTCCGGTCGACAAAGAATTCTTAGCGCGCACGTTGACGGCCGAGGACGAACCCTACAATCGCCGCCGGCGCGCATCGAACCGCTATCTGCAGGACCGTAGCGAGCAGGGCGTACTCTCGTTAGCCGGGATGGGCTACAACTTCCAAGACCAGGATCGTTACGCGACCGAGAGCCAGGGCCGCATCCTCGACCGCTCGCGCGAGCACTTGGCGGCAACCGATAAAGGCGTCGCGCTGATGCGCAAGTATCTGCTCGCCGCGATCGAGGACGTGCAAGAAGGCCGCGATCCGTTGCTCGTCACGCACGACGCGGCGGCCGATCCGTTTGCCGACCTCGTCGTGATCGGCAAGGAAGTCCCAGCCGGAACCGACATCAAAACCTTCTGGCGGCGCGAAACCTCAACGGTCTGAACGCCCTGCCTTGCTGCGCGGCCGACAACACGGCCAGAAGCCGCTCGGTCAGAACGTTTTCGTCGATTTCCGGCCGTTCGGCCGACGTTCGCGCGGCTTGGACATAGCCGGCGTAAACGGCGGCGTCGTTCCACAGCAACTCGACGGCGTTCGCCCACGCTTCGGCGCCCGCGTCCGGAGCGATCAAAATTCCGCCCTGGCCGACCGCTTCCGGTAAACCGCCGATGTCGGTTGCGATGACTGGGATTCCCGAGCAGTGCGCTTCGGTGACAATGCGGCCCCATGCTTCGCTCCACCGGCTCGGTACCAGCAACAGACGCGCGTGGCGATACACCTCGCGCATGTCGAGGGCCGGCTTGCGCAGCACGATGTTCTTGCACATCCGCGCCGCGATCGTCAACTTCAACCGTTCCCAACGCGAGAGCGGCCAGGCTTCGACGATGAGAAACGCACGCTCGCGCAGACGGCGCGCGACGGCCAATACCAGGTCGACGCCCTTTTCTGGTTTCGGGTTGATGAAGACGATGTGCGTTCGGGCGGATTCCGTCGCGTACGATGCGCGCCGCACGATCGGCGGAATTACCGCGCACTCGATGCCGGCCCGACGCCGGACGGCCTGAGCTGTAAAGTCGGAATTGGCGACATACGAAACGAGCGGGTGCGTAAAATACGGTTCGCTCAGCCGATCGAACTCGACGTCGCGAACGTACACGATCGTCGGAACTCCGCGTGCGATCAGCCGCTTGACGCACTCGATTTGACGCCCGGATTGGACGACGGCTACGGTCGGATCGAACGAGTCGACCACGCGGTCGATGTAGCCGACCGCATCGATCGCGCGGACGATGTCGTAGCCGAAGGCGGCGTCGGCGACCGCGTCTTTCCGGTTGCGTCGCAGAACGCGCGCCAGGTCCTTATGCGCGCGAACGAGCACGGTCGGCCGAACGCCCCGTTCCAACAATGCAAGGCACATGTCGTGCGTCGACAACGCGGATCCGCCGAATCCCGCCGGGAGATACGCGTACGTCGTTACGGACAAGAGCCGCATGTGTCGGCCTTGCCTCAAACGTTTAAGGCGGCTTGCGTTTCGGCGGGCGTTATGTCTACGCGCATGAACGCATTTCTGCGCAGCAGGGTCGCGGTCGTCGTGCCGATCGGGCCCGCGGTCATGATGCGGTGCAGCGAATCCATGCCCTCGACGGGCGCCTCGCCGAGGGCGACGATCACGTCGCCGGCTTCGATCCCCGCGGCGGCGGCGGGACTCTTCTCCTCGACGCCGTGCACGAGGATCCCGTGCGTCTGGACGAGGCTGAGCAGCCGCTGCACGTAGCGCGGGATCGCAACGTCGGCGCCGGCGACGCCGAGGTAGCCGCGGCTGATCTTGCCGTCGCGAATGAGCAGTCCGGCCACGCGCTGCGCGGTCGTCGCGGAGATCGCGAAGCCCAGCCCGCCGCCGCCGCCGGCGACGATTGCGGTGTTCACGCCGATCACCGCACCGCGCGCATCGACCAGCGGGCCGCCGCTGTTGCCGGGATTGAGCGCGGCGTCGGTTTGGATGATGTCGTCCATCAACCGTCCGTTGCGCGAGCGCAGCGAACGCCCGAGCGCCGACACGACGCCCGCCGTCACCGTGCATTCCAAGCCGAACGGGTTGCCGAGGGCGATCGCGAGCTGGCCCGGCTTGATCGAGCGGGCGTCGCCGAAGACGACCGGAATGAGGTCGCTGCCCGCGATGCGCAGCACCGCGAGGTCGGTGTCGGGATCGTCGCCCGCTAGGACGCCGCGGAAGCGACGGCCGTCGAGCAGCGCGACGTCGATTTCGTCGGCGCCGTGCACGACGTGGGAGTTGGTGAAGACGAAGCCGTCGGGGGTGGCGATGAAGCCTGAGCCGCTGCCGGCCCGGCGCCCGCCGCGCCGCACGTCGATGCCGACGACAGAGGGGCTGGCGCGTTCGACGGCGCCGATGACCACGCTCGAATAGCCGTCGATATCGAACGTTTCAGAGACCGGGAGAACGCTGAGGGACATGGTGCCCACCTCAAACATCGCAACCCCGGACATAAGTTGCGTGGTAGCGTTGCCTCAGTGGAGACGACCGCGGGGGTGCGCCCCGGAGTGACCGCAACGCCCTGGTTTCGCACCGCCGCCGCGATCTTTTTCGTGTTCCTCTGGGGCTCGGCGTTTGTGCCGAGCAAGATCGCCGTGCTAGCGGCCTCGCCGCTGTGGTTTCTGGTCGTGCGGTTCGCCGTCTCCGGTCTCGTGGTGCTGGCGATCGCGCGCTCGCTCGGATCACCGTGGCCGCGCGGCGGCCGCGGCTGGATCCCGATCGCTGCGCTCGGCGTGCTCGCGAACGCGATGTACCTGGGCTTGAACTACGAAGCGCTGCGTCATCTGGCGGCCGGCGTCGGTGCGGTCGTGAGCAGCACGAACCCGCTGATCTTGGCGCTCGTGGCGCCGGCGCTGCTCGGCGAGCGCCTCACCTGGATGAAGGCCGGCGGCCTCGTGCTCGGGTTCGCCGGCGTCGTCGCGATCATGTTGGCCCGCAGCGGAACCGGAACGGCGCAGCCGCACGACGTCGGTTTGAGCTTGATCGCGGTGTTCGCCAGCGTGGCGAGCACAATCGTGTTCAAGAAGTTTCTGGTCGAGCTGGACGTGCGCATGACGACCGCGTTGCAGCTTTTGGCCGCGTCGGTCGCGCTGGTGCCGGTGGCGATCGTGCTGGAGGGCACGCCGCACGTGATGTGGGGCGTGCCGATCGTCGCATCGTTCGTCTATCTCGTCGCGGTGATGAGCGTCGGTGGATCGCTGCTCTGGTTCTGGCTGCTCGAGAAGGGTGAGGCGAGCCGCATCACCGCGTACTACTTTCTGTCACCGGTGTTTGGCCTGGTGATCGCGAGCTTCTTCGGCGAAGCGCTGTCGCTGCGTGACCTTGGCGGGCTCGTCGCGATCGCCCTCGGCATCGCGATCGTGCAACGGTCGTGAGCGCCAAGTACCGCGTTCTCGCGCTGATGACCGGCGCGCAAGCCGGCGCGTCGATCGTGCAGCAGGCGATCGGCGTGCTCGCTCCGTTCCTCATCGTCGAATTCGGGCTGAATCATGCCGCGCTCGGCTCGATGTTCACCTCGCTGTACGTCGGCTCGGCGTGCTTCACCGCGTTCGGCGGTGCCCTCACCGACCGCTTCGGCGAACGCACGATGGTGGGCGTCAGCGGCGGCCTGATGACGCTCGCGCTGCTCGTTTCCTTGATCGCGCCGAATTATACGCTGCTCGTCGCGAGCATGTTCATCTACGGCGCGGGCTACGCCGGCTCGACGCCGGCCGGCGGACGCGCGGTCCTCACGTGGTTCGATCGCGACCGCGGCTTCGCGATGGGCATCCGGCAGACCGGCGTCCCGGTCGGGGGTCTGGTTGGTGCGATGGTGCTCCCGTTCGCGGCGCTGCACTTCGGCGGATATCGTGCCGCGCTGCTGGTCGCGTCGGTGCTGGTCGCGGTGACGACGAGCGTGGCATGCGTCGGGTACCGCGAAGCGGCGATCGAGCGCCCGCCGCCGAGCCGCCTCCGCGAGGTGCTGGCCGGCATGCGCCGTCTCTTGCGGGATCCGCGTTTGATCGCGGTGTCGTTCACGTGCGTAGCGCTGGCCAACTCACAACTCGCGATGAACGGGTTCCTGACCGTCACCGCGGTGCAAACGATCGGCGTGACGCCGGCCATGGGCGCCTCGGCATTCGCCGGCGCGTTCGGGGCCGCCACGGTTGCGCGCGTGTTTTGGGGTTGGTACAGCGATCGCTTCATGCGTGACAACCGCGTCGTGCTGTTAGCCGTGCTCTCCGGACTCTCGGCCATCGCGTCGCTCGTGTTTGCGTTCTTGCACCCATCGCTCGCCGTGCTGCTCATCCCCGCAGCGGTGCTCATCGGCTTGAGCTCCG
>Ga0209415_10000492_pt1 | contig 73673 bp, 63 predicted proteins | sample PeaSoiSIISIP2007_FD_187696 | JGI IMG/M metagenome (GOLD analysis project Ga0209415, IMG submission 187696) | Peat soil microbial communities from Weissenstadt, Germany - SII-SIP-2007 (SPAdes) (version 2) | ecosystem: Environmental > Terrestrial > Soil > Wetlands > Peat | place: Germany...
CCGATAAACACCTCAAGAGGCCCGCGGCGAACATCAACCCTCCGCCGATCAGGTAGCCGATCGCCATGTCGATCGGACGCTTCGTGGCGATGAGGTTGCCGAACAGCACCGGCCCGATGATGCCGCCGAGGCCCGTCCCGACCGCGTAGAAGAACGCGATGGCGAGTGCCCGGGTCTCCATCGGGAAGATCTCGCTCACGGTCAGGTAGGCGGAGCTCGCGCCCGCTGACGTGAAGAAGAAGAAGATCACCACCCAGGCGATCGTCTGGGTCGTGGCGGTCAGCGCTCCCTGGTCGAACAGCCAGGCCGTGAAGTTCAGCTATCTCGACTGGGCTGGCTGGTTTGCCTGGACGGTGTTCGGCAACATGGCGGGGGCTGCTCCTCACGACGTTGCTGCGCCTGGTCAGGTCGAAGCACCGCGTTGCCGTGCGGCGCGCCGAGGTCGAAGAAGATCGTGCCGCGGGGAGCCACAGTCCACTCGAGATCGCGGGACAGGACTGGACGCCCACGCACTGAGCGATGCAGGACGTTTCCCCTTGGCTCGGGAAGGGCACTTGCGCGCGGTCCGGCGACGCCAGCTCAACACTGTGAGGAATGGAGGGTCGGCACGATGCTCCAGAGCAGCTGGAGCAACAAGCGAGAGCGCCAGTACGAGCACATCAAGGAAGGGCTGGAGGAACGAGGCCGCTCGGACGCTGAGGCCGAGCAGATCGCGGCGCGACCAGTCAACAAAGAGCGCGCCCGGAAGGGCGAAGCGCGGACTTCGAGCCGCACCTCCACGAACGACACCTCTTCAGCGCGCCGCGGTGGACTTCGCTCGCATCGCGGTCCGGGCGGGCCCATCTATGAGCAGCTTTACAACGAAGCTCGCCGGCGAGACGTGAAGGGCAGATCCCAGATGAACAAGGCGCAGCTCGCTCGAGCGCTCGGCCGCTGACTTGCGAGGATGCTGCCTTCGGGTACTGCGGGAGCGAAGTCATTGTCGGTGGCGCGCGCTGACGCCGACGTCGTCAGCGCGCGCCGGCCGCAGTGTGCGGGTCCGGTATGCCTTGACCACACTGCTTTGTGGCCATCGGCACACAGGGCCCACGATGTCGCAGCAATTCAGCGCCGGACCCGCCTTTTTCGTACTGACCCGCAGGCGGCGTCACGGCGTTGGTCGTCAGCTGCCGAGGCGCATCGTGATGGCTTCGACCACCCGTACGTGCTCGGCGGCGCTCAAACCTTCGCCGGTGCGCAAGTAGTTCGCCAACTTCGACGCCGTGGCTGACCCACCCATGTCCTGGTAGTCGATCCACAGCTGACCATACGTCATGCCAAGTCGCTCGCGGAATCGCTCGATTTCCGTCCTGGTAAGCACGGTGACCTCCCTCAAACACAGGCTCCCCCACACACAGGAACGCGATCGCCATCGAACCGGCGCGGCCCGTGGCATCGGACTGCTCGTGTCGAGTCGGGTATGCCCAACTCCTCCGAAGACGAATCCAGCGCAACAACGCCGTGCCACGTCTATTCAGGCACTGCAACGCCGGAGTCGTCGCTCGCGTGGACGCGATCCGCGTCGCGCGCTGCTCAGAGGTCGCGCCGCCCCTTCCTTGTAAGGGATGGCGCGTCGTCGAAGCTCCGACGCAGACCGCGTCACGTCATCGCGCGAAGGCAACTGCGGGACGAAGCTGGCCACGACGACGGGGCGTCCGCGTCGCAGCGCCTCCGGGAGCACGACCTCGACCCTCGTCGCGCCCCGACTGGACTGCGTCGGGGAGCTCCGGTCAGCGACCTCTCGCGGCCGTCGCGGTCGCCTGCTGGCCTCCCGTGGACCATGACGCTAGTATCGTTATCGTCATGAGTGCGGCAAAGGCGGCGCAACCCAACGATCCAGCGCGCCTCAACACTCCAGGGGGCTCTGACGCAGTGACAGCCCACGACGCCGAGCCTCCGCTCACGCTCGCGGCTGTCGACCGGAGCGACCCGACGCTCCTACACGAACAGGTCGCCGCCGAGATCCGACGCGCCATCACCGACGGCGAGGCCGGCCCGGGCGAGCGGATCCCCCAGGCGAAGGACCTCGCTGCAGTGCTCGGGGTGAACACGAACACCGTTCTTCGCGCGCTGAGGTTGCTGCGGGACGAGGGCCTGCTCGAGATGGGGCGGGGCCGTGCCATCAGGGTGGCAGGCACACCCGAGCGCGGTGCGGTCGTCGCCAAGCTGAAGGAGCTGGACGAGCTCGCCCGGCATCACGGCTACCGCCGCGAGGAGCTGGTCGCGATGCTGCAGAGCCTCCCGTAGCCGCGAGGCTGCCCACCCGGCGAGCAGGAGCAGGCCCGACGGAGCCCATCCTGCCAGCCGTAGGCGCTCGTCTCGCCGACCAGGACCCCACCGCCGAAGTGGCGGAGGTGGTCGCCCCGAGGCGCCGGGCTCGTCGCCCTCCCCGCCGGGACGGCGATCGGTGCGACGAGCTCGTACGGCTCATCGATGGTCGGCCGTCGGCCACGGCGGCTGACCGTGCTGCGCGGCGGCGGCGCTTGGCAGGCAGGAGGCGTCGCGGATCGTCGCCCCGCGGGCGCGGTGCGACGACGGCCCGCCGCGCATCTGACGGTCGGCTACTTTCCTCATGAGCGCGCCAGCTTCTCCACCTGCCAGCGGGAGCCGGTCGGTGAGCTCGCTACGGAGAGATCGCCCTGGCGGGTCAGCAACGGTGGGTGGAGGGCCGCGAGCGGCGGGACGAGGGGGCGGAGGCCGGCCGACACGCGTCGCCGGGAGACGGAGGAGCGGCGGTGACCGACGGCGGGCTCGGGGGGCCGGGTGCGGGCAACCTGCCCGCGGCGCTGACGGCCCTCGTCGGCCGCCGGCGGGAGCTGGATGCCCTGTGCACCCTCCTGCCGTCGACCCGCCTGCTCTCGCTCGTGGGGACAGGCGGCTGCGGCAAGACGCGCCTCGCGCAGGCGGTCTCCGAGATCGCCGCCGCGGACTTCGCCGACGGCGCGTGGTGGGTCGACCTCGCAGGCGCATCGGGTCCGGGGCTCGTCGCCGCTGTCGTCGCCGGCTCGCTCGGCGTCCAGCAGACGCCGGGCGAGGATCCGGTCGCGACCGTCCATCGGCACCTCCGCTCGCGCAGCGCGCTCCTCGTGCTCGACAACTGCGAACACGTCGCCGACGAGTGCGCGGCCCTGATCGAGGAGTGGCTGCGGGCCAGCCCGGGACTGAAGGTGCTGTCCACCTCGCGCGAGGTGCTCGCGATCCCAGGCGAGCGCGTCTTCAGGGTCGAGGGCCTCCAGCTCGCCGCGCCCGCCGGAGATGCCAGCGCGTCTGAGGCGGTCACGCTCTTCGTCGAGCGGGCGCGAGCCATCGCCCCAGAGTTCGAGTTGACGGCGGCGGCCGCCGCCGATGTCGCCCGGTGCTGCGAGCGGCTCGACGGCCTCCCGCTCGCCATCGAGCTGGCCGCGGCACGGGTCAACGTCCTCGGCTTGCCGGAGATCGTCGACCGCCTCGACGAGGACGTCCGCGTGATGCGCCACCCGAGCCGGACGGCCCCGGCCCGGCACCAGACGCTGCAGTCCACGCTCGACTGGAGCCACCGCTTCCTGTCACCGCGCGAACAGGCGCTCTTCCGTCGTCTCGCCGCCTTCCAGGCCAGCTTCTCCCTGCTCGCGGTCGAGTCCGTGTGCGTCGGTGGCGACGTCGAGCGCAAGCATGTCATCGACCTGCTCGCCGCGCTCGTCGACAAGTCGCTGGTCCAGGTGGCCGACCGTGGCGCCGAGCACCGGTACCGGATGCTCGAGACGGTGCGCCAGTACGCGGCGGACAAGCTCGCCGAGAGCGGCGAGCGGCCGGAGACCTTCGCGGCGCACGCGGCCTTCTTCGCCCAGCTGGCCGAGCAGGCCCGCGGCGCCCTGGAGGGAGCCGACCAGGCGCGCTGGCTGGAGCGCCTCTCCCTCGAGCACGACAACCTGCGGACCGTGCTGCGCCGCAGCCTGCCCGACCGGCCGGAGGTCGGTGCCCACCTCGCTGCGCTGCTCTGGCCGTTTTGGTATCGGCGCGGCTACTACCAAGAGGCCCGATCGTGGCTGGAGGAGGCCGTCACGGCGTTGGACGGGACCACGCCGGCGGTGCGTGCCGAGACCCTGAAGGGGGCCGGCGTGCTCGCCTTCTTGCAGTGCGACTACGACGTGGCCATCGGGCGCCTCACGGCCGCACGCGACCTGTTCCAGCACGAGGGCGACCGCGTCGGGCTCGCCACCTCGCTCCAGCACCTCGGGTCGATCGCCCGGGAGCAGGGCCGTTACGGCGACGCTCGTCGTCTCCACGAACAGTCCCTCGCCATCTGGGCCGATCTCGGCGATGAGAGCGGCGTCGCGGCCTCCGAGGACTACCTCGGCTTCGCCGCTTGGCTGGAGGGTGACGCCCGCGGGGCGATCGATCTGTGCGGTCGGGCGCTGGCGACCTTCGGCGCGACCGGCCGCCGTCAGGAGACGGCTGCGGCGACGATCAACCTCGGCATCGCCTACCACGTGGCCGGAGACGACGAGCTCGCGGCCGAGCTCCTGCGCGCTGCGCTCACCGAGTCGAGGGAGCTTGGCTATCAGGAAGGGATCGCCTGGTCGTTGCACCTGCTCGCCGAGATCACCGGGGGCGACGACCCGGACGGCGCCGCCGACATGCTGCGCGAGAGCCTCACAACCCATGTCGGGCTGGGCGACCGCTGGCGTGCGGCGAGCGTGCTCGAGACGATCGCAGAGACCATGCTCGTCCACGAGGACCCCGAGCAGGCGACGACGCTGCTCGGTGCCACCGGCGAGCTGCGCGACGCACTCGCGACACCGGTCCCGCCCGTCGAGCTCGACCGCCATCTCTCGACCTGTCGGGCGCTCGAAGCCGAGCTCGGTGCGACGGCGTTCGCCGAGGCATGGGGCCGCGGCCAACGGCTCGGCCTGCGGGCGGCGGTGGAGGCGGCACTGCGCGGCCTGTCCGCGGCGCGCGTGCCACCGGCACGGCGCCCCGGGATCGACTACGACCTCACCGAGCGGGAGATCGACGTGCTCCGGCTCGTCGGCCAGGGCCTCACGAACCGCCAGATCGGCCGGGAGCTGAACATCAGCCCGGGCACGGCCGGCGTTCACGTCTCGAACATCTTGCGAAAGTTGGCGGTGTCCGGTCGGGTCCAGGCCGCCGGAATCGCGCACCAGCTCGGGCTCGGCTCCTGAGCGCTCCGGCCGGGCGCGGCGCGCCGCATGGCGTGATCCGCAGGCGGCCGTGTTTCAAAGGGCTCCGCTGTGGGCAAACCCGCAGCGCCGGGCTCTAGGGGAAAGCCCCGGGCCTGCACGAGATCAGAGGCCGGGGTTTTGTCGCGGTCCGGCATGGGTTGGGAGGTCCAGGCGATGTGCAAGCGTTGGCCGCGTCGTTGATTCCGGTGAACCGGGAGCGCGGCCGCCGGGCCGTCGGCCCGGACGAGGATCGATCGTCGCGGGGCGCGCGTTGAGCAGCCGGAGTGCCGCCGCCTACGGACCGGAGCATCTGATGCAGGACGGCTTCCAGCACGAGGCGCTCCTCTACGTCGGGGCGCGCGAGTTCGTCGATGCCGTCGCCGCCTACGTCCGGGAGGGCGTCTCCGCCGGGGAGCCGGTCCTGGTGTTCCTCGGTGCGGCGAAGACGGCCCTGTTGCGCCGCGAGCTCGGGTCCGAGGCCGACGGCGTCCGCTTCGCGAACATGGAGGTGATCGGCGCCAATCCGGCGCGCATCATCCCGGTCTGGCGCGCGTTCGCCGAGGACTGCGACGCCGCCGGCGGACGGGCACGCGGTATCGCCGAGCCGGTGTTCGCCGGGCGCAGCCCGGCCGAGCTCGTCGAGTGCCAGCGGCACGAGACGCTCCTCAACCTCGCCTTCGCCGACGCGCCCGCTTGGCAGCTGCTGTGCACCTACGACGTCGCAGCGCTCGAGCCCGACGTTGTCGCCGGGGCGAGGCGCAGCCACCCCTACCTGTCGGCGGGCGGGACACGCCAGGCGAACGACGGGTACCTGGGCATCGAGGCGGCCGTCGGCCCCTTCGCCGACCCGCTGGTCGAGCCGACGGTCCCCGTCGTCGCGTTGACCTTCGGGAGCGGCCCGCTCGGGTCGCTCCGCACCTTCGTCGCCAGCCACGCCGAACGCCGCGGCCTCGGCGCCTCCCGGACCAAAGACCTCGTCCTCGCCGTCAACGAGGTCGCGACGAACAGCTTGCGCCACGGTGGGGGGCACGGCGCGTTGCGGCTCTGGAGCGACAGGGGCGCCGTCGTCTGCGAGATCCGAGACGCCGGGCGCATCGACGAGCCGTTGGCCGGCCGAAGCTTCCCACCGAAGGACGGCGAGTCCGGACGGGGGCTGTGGCTCGCCAATCAGCTGTGCGACCTGGTGCAGGTGCGGACCTTCCCGACCGGCAGCGTCGTGCGGCTCCACATGCGCTGTTCCTGACCGGACCGTCGTTCGCCGGCCCGAACCCGCGCCTGGCCGGCGCGGCTGATCCCGACCGCCGTCCTCGGCGCCGCGTCGCGGGCAGCCCGCGGGCGCGTGGGCGCCTGTGCCCCTCCCGCCGCCCGGTCCACGCGAGGCGGACCCGTGCCCCAGGAGCCGGTCGGGGCGCTCGCGATCAGGGCCCGTCGCGCCGGGCCTCGCTCGCCCGGCCGCACCGCGAGCACCACGCCACCGGGGTCTCGTCGTGCGCGGGATGGACCAATGCGCCACAGAGGGAACAGCGCCAGATCGTCGGTGACTCGGGCAGGGCAGGCATGAGCGGAGGGTAGCTGCGCGGGCGGCGGCCGTGCGAGCCGTGCTGCTCGCGGCCCTGGCGGAGCGCCGCGAGGTGCGCTCCCGACCGGGGACCGCCCGCGCCCGCCTCGTCAGGCGCGAGTGCGGAAGCCGAAGCCCGGGGCTCCGCCGGCGCGCGGGAGGCGCAGCAGCCGCGCGTCGGGCCTCCCCACCTCGTCGACGAGACCGTAGCGGACCGCCTCCTCGGCACTGAGGAACCTCCCGGCGGCGAAGTCAGCGGCGACCTCGTCGGGGCTGTGCCGGCCGGTCGCCTCGGCGATCCGCCGGGCCAGCGCACCGAGGCGCGCCCGATGGTCGCGCACGAACGACTCGAGGTCAACCGGGGCACCGGCGAGCTCGACCGGCTCCTCGACCAGGCGGAATCGCGCGTGCGGCGCCGCGACCCGCCTCGCGCAGACGGCGAGGGCCGCGACCGGCGGCCCTTCCAGCTGACCGAGACAGGTCGCATGGACCGGCACCCCGAGCAGGTCGATGACGTCAACGAGCGCGAGCGCCGCGTCGAGCGTCCCACCGGGGCTCGAGATGGCGAGCTCGATCGGCTCGTCGCCGAGCGCGTCGAGGGTCATCAGCTCTGCCGCGACGTCTCCCACGACGAGATCGTCGAGGCGCCCCCACACGACGACGGTCCGCCGCTCGTACAGCCGGGCGCGAACGGCCAGCTGCAAGTCCTCCGGCGACGCTGCGGAGCCTGGCGGTCCGAGCGAGCGCGACCCGCCCGTCATTCGGGCCTCTGCTCGAGCTTCCAGTCGAGCCGTTCGCCGAGTGCGGCGACATAGCGCTCGAGGGTCGAGAGCCGCACGTCGGCGTCGCCGGATTCCAGCCGGGCCACGGCGGACTGCGAGGTCCCCATCCGCGCGGCGACCTCGGTCTGGGAGAGCCCGAGCGAGCGGCGCCGGGAGACGAGCTCGGCGGCGAGCTCGCCGCGCCGCGCCGACATCTCCCGAAATCCGGGGAACACCGACTCGCGCTTTTCGCTCACGATCGGCCCACCTCCTCGACCACGGCCCGGGATCGTCGTGCCGCCGGGATCGCACGACACGCTGACCCCGAGAGACTATCTCGAATTCGCGATATCGTTGGTGCGATATCCGTCACACGGCGTCTGCGCCGGGAAGGGAGGGGCGGTGCCGCTCCGTCACTCGGTCATCCCAACCGTGCTCGAGTCGTCGGCCCGCGGCGAGCGGGCGTTCGACATCTTTTCGCTTCTCTTGCGGGAGCGGATCGTCTTCCTCGGTCAAGAGGTCGACGACGACATCGCCAACCTTCTCGTCGCGGAGATCCTCTACCTCGAAGCCCAAGACCCCGAGCAGGACATCTCGCTCTACATCAACTCGCCGGGCGGCCTCGCCTACGCAGGAATGGCGATCTACGACGTCATGCAGCACGTCCGGTGCGAGGTCTCGACGATCTGCGTCGGCATGGCGATGTCGGCGGCGGCGATGGTGCTCTCCGGCGGCGCGCCCGGCAAGCGCCTCGCGCTCCCCTCCTCGAAGATCATGATCCACCAGGGCTCGGCCGGGTCTCGGGGCGCGCCTCGCGACATGGAGATCCACCTTCGAGAGGTGCTCTCGATGACCCGGCGGATGGCCGAGATCATCGCCTTCCACTCCGGCCGGCCGATCGAGCAAGTCGAGCGGGACATCGACCGCGACTACTACATGACGGCCGTCGAGGCGAAGGAGTACGGACTGATCGACGACGTCATCGCGCCGCGCCGCGGCGTCGCCACGATGCTCGGCGAGCTGGCCGTCGCCAACTGAGGCGGCGCCGTTCCGGGGCCCGGCGCCGGCCGCGGCGATCGACCCGAGCGGCGGCTACTCCTCCTCGTCGGAGAGCCGCTCCGGGTCGTCGAGTAGGGCCCCGACCTCACGCGCCTCGCGCGTGTCGAGGGGGAGCTGATCGTCCTCGGTCTCGTCGTCGAAGTCGATCTCACTGTCACGCGACGCGACCTCCGCCGCATCTTCGGGCAGGAGAGGCTCGGGCTCCTCGATGATCGGGAGTTCATCCACTGGGTCGCTCATCGCCTGCCTCCTCGGGAGCGCCACGGATCGGCGCGAGGTACCACCACCATCATCGCGGCATCGGGCGGGTCGCCGTGGCGCGAACCGGCCGACACGGCCGTCAGGGGGCGACGATCGAGACGAGCCCGGTCGACGAGCTGAGGTCGAGACGCGCGACGTGCCCGACGATGCCGTAGAGGCCGGGGCTGATGCGCTCGGGCCAGAGGGTCGCGAGGGTGGCCGGCAGCTGGACCGATCCGCCCGGCGGGATGACGACGAGATCTTCCGAGCCGTCCCACTTCGGGGAGAACCCCACCCAGCGCGACGCGAGGAGACGGCGGCCCGAGGGCAGGTCCACAAGGTACGCGACGACGTGGAGCAGCTCGCCCGAATCGCCTCGCCACGTCCTGGTCGACGTGTTGGCGAGGGACGCGAACAGCTTCGGCGTGGTCCCCGCGGTGAACACGATCGTCTCCGGCCAGACGAGGTCGACGTCCTTGCGCCGGATCGCCCTGCCCGGCCGGACGACCACCTCGCGCACGGTCGCCGCGTAGCGCCAGATCCCGTTCTGCAGCTCCAGGTGGACGAGGGCCCACGTCCCCGGCGGCTCGGCTTCGGGCGCGGCGTAGACGCGCGCGGCGAGATCCTCGAAGATGAGCCTCCATCCTCGCTCGGGCAGGAAGCGCCACGCCCCGCGCAGTTCGGCGTCGTCGATGAAGCCGACGGCGGCCAGCAGCTCGTCGACCGTCAGCCCGTCGGTCGCGAGCACCTCCGGGCCCACCTCCCAGTGCGCCAGCTCGACGAGCGGTTGCGCCGGCTTGTCGTTGGCGGGCGGACGGGGAGGCACCGGCTAACACTCGCGGAGGCGCCGCGAGCCGTCAACGCAGGCGGCGTTGCAGATCACAGCAGATGCACTGATGTGCACCAGCATGGAGCGACGGCACCAACGCAGCCGGCTCCGGCCCACGCGACGGTGGCGAAGGCGGCGAGGGCCCTACGAGACGGTGAGCACCGCCTTGCCGCGGATCTTCCTGCCGAGCAGGAGCTCGACGGCCTCGCCGACGCTCGTCCAGTCGCCGCGCCAACCGACCTGCGGGTCGAGCTCACCGGCCGTGACGAGCCGGGCCAGGTAGGAGAGGTCCTCGCCGATGTCGGTGCCCATCGTGAACGTCGCGAGGTACTTCGCCGGCCCGATCGTCGCCCCCGGCGGGAAGAGGGCCGGCTCGTGCGACGCGGCGCCGATCGACTGGAGGCTCCCTCCCTCCTCGAGCAGCGCGAAGGCGGCGACGAGCGTCGAACCGCCCACCGTCTCCACGACGGCACGGACCGGGGCGAGGCCGTCCAACGACGTCACGATCTCCTCGGCCCCGAGCTCGGCGAGGCCCTCGCCCCGCTCGGGGCTGCCGGCGAGCGCTGTCACCTCGGCGCCGGCTCGACGAGCCAGCTGGACCGCGAAGCGGCCGACACCTCCGGAGGCCCCGGTGACGAGGACACGACGCCCGAGCAGTCCCCCCGACGCCCGCAGGGCCCGCAGCGCCGTGACGCCGGCGACCGGCAGCGCGGAGGCGTCTTCGAGGGATAGGCCCTCAGGGAGCACCGCGACGTTGCCGACCCGCACGGCGCGGCGTTCGGCGAAGCCGCCACGCGGGCCGTGTGTGGCCACGCGATCGCCAACCTTCGGACCCTTCCCGTTCGCTGCGGCCTGCAGCACGGTCCCCGCGGCATCCCAGCCCAGCACGGCGCCTTCGGGAGCGCCCTCGCGCGGGAGCTCCCCGTGGTTGAGCGAGAAGGCCGCCACGGCGATCAGCACCTCGCCGGGTCCCGGCTCGGGCTCGGGAACCTCCCCGATCGCGAGGCGTCCCGCAGCGGCGTGGTCGACGACGAGTGCGCGCATGATCGTCCTCCTGACCGGCGGTCGCCCGCCGTTGTCACCGGGTGCTCGCGCCCATCCCGGCGAGCCCCCGTGCACCGCGCGCCGGCAGCGTATGCCCGTCGGCGCCAACGCGCTCGGGGACTGCAGTCAGCGGAAGTCCCGGGAGCGGCCCACGGCGACGGGAAGCGCCAGGGGTTCGACGCGCTCGGCGGCGATGCTGAGCGCCCCGCCGGACCGCTCGAGCCTTCCCCGCACCAGCAGCGCCGGCGCCGAGGAGGCCTCCCTGCGGTAGCGGGCCCACAGGCCAGCCGAGCAGATGACGTTCACGACCCCGGTCTCATCCTCCAGGTTGAGGAAGATCGTCCCGCCAGCCGTCGACGGACGCTGGCGGTGCGTCACGACGCCGGCGGCGAGGACCTTCCCGGTGTCCTCCCCCGCAAGCAGCGAGGCGGCCGAGCGGACACCCATCTCGTCGAGGAGGCCGCGCAAGTGCACGAAGGGGTGGGAGTCAGGGGTGACCCCCATCGCCCACAGGTCCGCAGCGGTCTCCTCCATGGGGGTCATCGCGGGAAGCGCCGGGGCGTCGGCCCCGACGACCATGCCCGGCAGACGGTCGGCGCCACCGGCCAGCACCCCGGCCGCCCAGAGCGCCGCGCGGCGGTCGCCCGGGCTCGCGCCAGCGGGCGCGCCGGAGGTGACGGAAGTGGGCGCGCCGGGAGCGACAGCCGTGCGCCCGGCTCGAGCGACCGGCGTGAGCGTGCCGAGCGCCCCCGCCGTGGCGAGCGCCTCCAGCTGGGGTCTGGTCGGCACGGCGCGCCTCGCCAGGTCCTCCATGCTCTCGTAGGGGGCGCCGGCGGCGATGCGGAGCGCGCACGCCTCCCCGACGTGGCGGACGGACGCCAGCCCGAGGCGGACCGCCGTCGCTCCGGCGCTCGCCGGGCAGACGGCGAGGGTGGCCTCGGCAGCGCTCTCGTTCACGTCGGGACGCAACACGACGACCCCGTGGCGGCGGGCATCCGCGGCGAGGCTCTGCGGCGACCAGAAGCCCATCGGCTGGGAGTTGAGCAGCCCCGCCAGGAACGCCGCCGGGTAGTGGAGCTTGAACCAGGCCGAGGCATAGACGAGGTAGGCGAAGGAGACCGAGTGCGACTCGGGGAAGCCGAAGTTGGCGAAGGCGGCGAGCTGCTCGTAGATCGCGTCGGCCACCTCGTCGCTGATGCCCCGCTCGGCCATCCCGGCGTAGAGCCGGTCCTGCAGGCGTGCCATCCGCTCGGCGGAGCGCTTCGCGCCCATCGCCTGGCGCAGCTGGTCGGCCTCGGCGGCCGAGAAGCCGGCGACGTCGATCGCGATCTGCATGAGCTGCTCTTGGAACAAGGGCACGCCGAGCGTCTTCTCGAGCGCCGGCTGGAGCAGCGGGTGCAGGTAGGTGACCTCCTCCTCGCCGTTGCGACGCCGGAGGTAGGGGTGGACCGAGCCGCCCTGGATCGGGCCGGGGCGGATGAGCGCCACCTCCACGACGAGGTCGTAGAAGTGGCGCGGGCGCAGCCTCGGCAACGTCGCCATCTGCGCCCGGCTCTCGACCTGGAACACCCCCATCGAGTCGGCCCGGCAGAGCATGTCGTAGACGGCGTCCTCCTGAGGGATCGTCGCCAGGTCGACGGGGACCCCGTGGTGCGAGGCGACGAGGTCGACCATGCGGTGGAGCGCCTCCAGCATCCCGAGCCCGAGCAGGTCGAACTTCACGAGTCCGACCGCGGCGCAGTCGTCCTTGTCCCACTGGAGGACGGAGCGCCCCTCCCGCCTCGCCCACTCCACCGGGCAGACGGTGATGACGGGCCGGTCGCAGATCACCATCCCCCCCGAGTGGATCCCGAGGTGGCGGGGGAACCCCTCCAGCTCCGCGGCCAGCCGTAGCACCTCGTCCGGGATGTCGTGGTCGACCAGGGGTTCGGGCATCGGGCGCCCACCGGCGCCCGGCCGCTCCCTCCCCGCTCCACCCCGGGGACGGGTCGGTGGCAGCGCGGCGAAAGCGCCGATCTGGCGTGACCAGGCGTCGAGCGCCCCCGGCGGGTAACCGAGCGCCCGGCCCACGTCCCGGACCGCCGAGCGCGGGCGGTAGGTGATGACGTTCGCCACCTGGGCCGCGTGCTCACGGCCGTAGCGCTCGTAGACGTAGGCGATGACCTCGTCGCGTCGGCCGGACTCGATGTCGAGGTCGATGTCGGGCGGTCCCTCCCGCGCCGGCGAGAGGAACCGCTCGAACAGGAGTCCGAGCGCCACCGCGTCGACGTTCGTGATCCCGAGCGCGTAGCAGACCGCCGAGTTGGCGGCCGAGCCGCGCCCTTGGCAGAAGATGCCGGAGCGCCTGCAGAACTCGACGATGTCCCAGACGACGAGGAAGTAGCCGGGGAAGCCGAGCTCCTCGATGACGGCGAGCTCGCGCTCGATCTGCTCCCACGCGCCCGGTACACGCGGCGAGCTGCGCGGCCCGTACCTCCTCCTCCCACCCTCGGCGGCGAGGAAGCGCAGGAAGCTCGCCTCGTCCTCGCCGGACGGCACGGGGAAGGGCGGCAGGCCGGGGGCGACGAGGCGGAGGTCGAAAGCCAGCGCCCGCCCGAGCTCCGCCGTCTGCTCGATCGCCCCCGGGTAACGCTTGAAGCGCCGCGCCTGCTCCGCCCCTGAGCGCAGCGACGCCCCCGCCCACGGCGGGAGCCAGCCGTCGATCTCGTCCAGGCTGGCCTTCGCACGGACGGCGGCGAGCGCCGTGGCAAGCGGGTAGCGCCCGGGCGTCGCGTAGTGGGCGTTCGTCGTCGCGACGATGGGGAGGCCGGCGCGGGCCGCGCACTCGGCGAGCGCGTCGTTGCGTGCTCCGTCCAAGGGGGTCCCGTGGTCGCAGAGCTCGACGACGACGTTCTCGCGCCCGAAGGCTTCCACGAGCCGGGCGAGCTCCCGGGCGGCCGCCGCGGGCCCCCGTCGCTCCAGGGCGGCGGGCACCGCCCCTCGCCTGCACCCGGTGAGCACGCACCAGTGCCCGCCATGGGCCCCGGCCAGCTCGGGGAGGGAGAAGAGGGGCCGACCCTTCGCCCCACCGGCGAGCTGCGCCCGGCTGATCGCGCCCGACAGCCTGGCGTAGCCCTCCGGGCCACGCGCCAGCACGACGAGGTGCGTGGCGACGGGGTCGATCGCGCCGGCCCGCTCGCCCGCCCTGCCGTCGCCAGGGGCGGGAAGGCTGGGTTCGGCGCCGAAGATCGTCGGCAGGCCGAGCCCGCGCGCCGCCTCGGCAAAACGGACGACGCCGTAGCAGCCGTCGTGGTCGGTGAGGGCGAGCGCCTCCAGGCCCAGGCGCACGGCCTCCTCGACGAGCTCCTCGGGGCTCGACGCGCCGTCGAGGAAGCTGAAGTTCGAGTGGGCGTGAAGCTCGGCGTACGCGACGGCGCCCTTCGGGCGGCGGACCCCCTCGGGCGGGATGTAGGAGGGGCGGCGGCGGGAGAAGCCCGGGGCGTCGCCGCCGTCACCGGGCGGGACGGCCCGTCCCCCTGGGCGGGCGGCCCGCCGGCCCGAGAGGCGCCGCTCGAGCTCGGACCACGGCACGATCGGGTTGAACGAGCCCACACGGCGACCATACCGAACATATGTTCGTCTTTCCAGGGCGAGCCCGCCGGCGGCGGCCAGGGAGCGCTCATTCCCCGGTCACTAGGATCAAGCGGTCGTATACGTTCTCGATGACGAGAGGAACGCGGTGAAGACCCAGGCCGCCGTGCTCTTCCCCGGCAAGGGCGAGTGGGTGATCGAGGAGATCGACCTCGACCCGCCGAAAGCGCAGGAGGTCCTCGTGCGCATCCGAGCGTCGGGGATGTGCCACTCCGAGGAGCACCACCTCACCGGCGACGTCCCGCTGAAGGCGCCGACGATCGGCGGTCACGAGGGCGCCGGCGTGGTCGAGGAGGTCGGCTCGGGCGTCACCTCCGTCCAGCCGGGCGACCACGTCGTCTTCTCCTCCATCCCGACGTGCGGGCGCTGCCCGTCATGTGCGACTGGCCACGGGAACCTCTGCGACCTCGCCATGTGGATCGGCGAGGGCCGCCAGCTGAGCGACCACACCGCCCGCCACCACCTCGGGGACACCGACCTCAACCTCATCTGCCTGCTCGGCGCCTTCGCCCACCACACGGTGGTCAACGAGGCCTCGATCATCGAGATCGCCGACGACGTGCCCTTCGACAAGGCGTGCATCGTCGGCTGCGGCGTACCGACCGGCTGGGGCGCCGCGATCTACAGCGGGGGCGTGCGCGCCGGGGACGACGTCTGCGTCATCGGCGTCGGGGGCATCGGAGCGAGCGCGATCCAGGGCGCGCGCTTCGCCGGGGCGCGCCGGATCTTCGCTGTCGACCCCGTGCCGTGGAAGCGGGAGCAGGCGCTCGCGCTCGGCGCCACCCACGTCGCCGCCAGCCTCGAGGAGGCGTTCGAGCTCGTCCGCGAGGTCACCTGGGGCCGGTTCTGCAACGTGACGGTCTGCTCGATGGGCGTCGGCCGCGGCGAGCTGATGGGCTCGATCATGCAGCTGGCCGCCAAGCACGGCCGGGTCGTCGTCGTGAACATCCACCCGGTGCGCGATGCTGCCCCGACGATCGACATGCTCAACCTGACTGGCTACGAGAAGCAGGTCGTCGGCTCGATCTTCGGTTCGGTGAACTCGCGGCGCGACGTGCCGATGCTGCTCGACCTCTACCGGGAGGGGAAGCTCGACCTCGACCGCATCGTCACCCGCACCTACGGCTCCCTCAAGCAGGTGAACGAGGGCTACCAGGACATGCGCGGGACGGCAAGAACCTGCGCGGCGTCCTGGTCTTCTGAAGGGCCGCTCGAGTCCGCTCACCTCTATTCCGTTGTCGAATTGACAACATTCTCCCTGTTCAACGCCTGGTTCTGGTGTCCGGTCGCTCGGACACCGTAAAGCCCGTTCGATTCCTGCTCTGAGGATCGATCGGATTCCTGAGCCCCAATCGGCGCGCCAGGCTCCGTCTGGCTCGACACGCCTCGGCTCGGCTCGGCTCGGCTGCTGTGGCCTCCGACCCCGGCGGTGCTCGTCGGCGACCGACACCGGACCCGGCGCGACGAGGTCGTTGGTGGCGACGATCTCAGCGAGGTCGAGGATCTCGATCCGGGCTCCCTCGGTGGAAGGGCGGCCCCTAACCTTGCCGGGTGGTCGCGCGCTCCGAACCTCCGGCCCCGGACCGCCTGGCCCAGGATCCGGACGTCGAGGCCGTCACCAACCAGATCGCCGTGCCGCTGTCTGGGCGCGCCCGCGGCTTCACCTCCCTGCGCCCGCTGCACCACCGCAACTTCGCCCTGTTGTGGGCGGGCGGCCTGATCTCCATCGTCGGGTCGTGGATGCAGACCGTGGCGGTCGGGGCCCTCGTCATTGCCCACACGGGCCAGGCGACGTGGGCGGTCGTAGTTGCCGCGGGCGCGTTCTTGCCGATCGGACTGCTGTCGCCGGTGGGTGGCGCCCTGGCCGACCGGTTGCCGCGCCGCGCGGCCCTCGTCGTCGGCAACCTGGTGGCCGGCGCCGTCGCTCTCGTGATCGCCGCGCTCGTTGCGGCGGGGCGGGACGGTCCCGGATTGCTCACGCTGCTCGTCACGGTCCAGGGCTGTGTGAGCGCGGTCATCGGTCCGTTCCAGCAGGCGATCCTGCCGGACCTGGTCCCGCGCTCGGAGTTCCTTGCCGCGGCCTCGCTGAACTCCGCGCAGTTCAACCTCGGGCGGGTCGGCGGGCCGGTGCTGGCCGGCGCGACCGTGGCCGCCTTCGGCTACCCGGTCGCCTTCGTCGCCAACGCGGTGTCGTTCCTCGTCGTCGTCGTGGCCCTCGCCTTCGTGCAGCTCGGCCCGCCACCCGGACGGGACGATCGCGTCGGGCTTCTCGAGTCGCTGCGCATCGGTGTACGAGGGGCGCGCTCCGAGCCCGGTTGCCGCGCCGCGATCGGGATGATCGGTGCCGTAGCGCTGCTCGCGTCCCCCTTCATCGCGCTCGTCCCGGCGATGGCCCACCGGCTCACCCACGGCGGGGCGCGGGGGATCGCGTCGGCGACCGGCCTGCTCACGACCGCCCAGGGCGTCGGCGCCGTGTTCGGCGCGCTCGCGCTGGCCCCGCTCGCCGACAGGTTCGGCCGGGGCCGGGTTCTCGACGCCAGCCTCGCGCTCCTCCCGCCCGTGCTGGTGGCCTACGGGTTCGCGCCGACGCTCGCCCTGGCGGTCGCGGCCCTGTTCGTCGTGGGGCTCGTCTACATCGGCGTGCTCTCCGGGCTGTCCACCGTCGTCCAGCTCCGGGCTCCCACTGAGCTCAGGGGGCGTGTGCTCAGCCTCTACCTGGTCGCCCTCGGCGTGTCGTACCCGATCGGATCGCTCGTCCAGGGTCCGCTCGCCGACCGGCTCGGCCTCGACTGGACGACCGCCGGCTCGGCCGTCATGCTCGCCGTGACGCTCCTCGCCGTCCGCGTGGTGCGTCCGGGCGTGTTCGCGGCGCTCAGCGCGCCGATGGCCGCCGAGGTCCCCGCTCGAACCGGCTGAAGGCGTCGCAAGTGCCGTGGAGGCCTGTCGCGCTGGCGACGCGAGCCGTTCGCGAGCGCGTTCAGCCGCGCTGCAGGACCTCTTGTTCGCCGAGCTGGCGCGCGTGCTCCGGCCGGGTGGGATCCCCGCCGGCGTCGACAGCCTCGACGGCGAAGCCTTTCGTGAGCTGCACCTCGACGACACCTGCGTCCCGATCGAGGCCGCGACGCTCCCGGATCGACTGCGCGACGCCGGCTTCACCGGCGTCGACGTCGACACCGACGATCGGCGCCTCCGCTTCAGCGCGCGCGTTGCCGGGTTTGGGGCCGCACGGCCGGGGTGACGCGGTAGCGGCGGAACCGGAAGGCAGGACCCCCGGGGGGAGCCTCGCTCGGGTTCCTCGCGTGCACAGGCCGATGGATCGGTCGATCAGAAGTACTTGATCGTGTTCCCGCCGTCGACGGGCAGTGCGACGCCGGTGACGTAGCGCGCCTCGTCGGAGGCGAGCCACGCGATGGCGTTCGAGATGTCGATCGGCTCGAGCCAGGGAACGGGCAGCAGGTGCTTGGTCTTCCAGACCTCGATGGTGTCCTCGCGCGTCGGCTGCTCCAAGTCCGGGCGGAACATCTTGTACATCGCCTCGTTGGCGATCATGTCGGTGTTCACCGCGCCGGGGCAGATCGCGTTGACCCTGATCCAGTGCGGAGCCAGCTCGACGGCGAGCGTCCGGGTCAGGCTGAGGAGCGCCGCCTTGGCCGCCGAGTAGTCGCCGAGATAGCTCCCCGAGACGATCGCCGCTCCCGAGCTCGTGATCGTGATCGACCCGCCGTTGCCCGCTTCGAGCATGTGCGGCACGGCCGCGTGGACCGTGTGGAAGACGCCGGTGAGGTTGACGTCGATGACCTCGCGCCACTGGGCCGGGTCGATCTCCCATGTCAGGTTGCCCTTCGGCAGCGCGCCGGCGTTCGCGGCGACGACGTCGAGCCGCCCGAGCTCGGCGACGCCAGCCGCGAGCGCGGCCTCGAGCGAGGCGAGATCGGTGACGTCGGCCTGTTGGAAGAAGAGCCTCCGCCCTTCCTTCTCGACGAGGCGGACGGTCTCCTCGGCGTCTTCCTGGGAAGCGAGGCGATAGTTCATCCACGGGTAGGTCTTCAGCGCGTCGACGCCGATGATGTCGGCGCCCGCCCGCGCCAGGCGCACGGCGTGCGATCGGCCCTGCCCCTTGCCCACGCCGGTGATGAATGCGACCTTGCCTTCGAGCGTGCTCACTTCGCTTGGCTCCTCCCCCGGCCGACGCCCTCGACGTCGGTCCCCGCGCCGGCCGGCGCCCGTTCCCCCGGCGGCCTGGCCCGCTTCAGGCAAGCGCCGGTCCCGTCGACGCCTCGGCGACGCCGCCGGCGAACTCCTTTGACGTGTAGAGCGTGTGGGTCTCGGTGAATGCCGCCAGGCCCCACGTCCCGCCCTCCACGCCGAGGCCGCTCCACTTGTGGCCGCCGAACGGCGCGTTCGGGATCGGCAGGGCGTGCGCGTTCACCCATGTCGTTCCGCAGTCGAGGCGCTCGCCCACCTGCATCGCGCGCTCGACGTCGGGGCTCCACACCGAGCCGTCCAGGCCGAAGTGCGTGGCGTTGGCACGCGCGACGGCGTCATCGAGATCGCGGTAGGCGATGACCGGGAGCGCCGGGCCGAACTGCTCCTCGTCGACGATCCTCGTCCCGTCTGAGATCCCGGCGAGGATCGTCGGCTCGAAGAAGTACCCGGAGCCCTCCATCGGCTGCCCGCCGGCGGCCGCGTGGGCCCCGGTGTGCACCGCGTCGGCGACGAGCTCCGAGACGCGCTCGAACTGCATCCGGTTCTGCAGCGGCCCGAGCTCGACGCCTTCTCGGGTGCCTGCGCCGACCGTGGTCCGCCTCGCCCGCTCGGCGAGCGCCGAGACGACGTCGTCGTAGAGGGCCTCGGGGACGTACACGCGCTTGATCGCCGCACAGACCTGCCCGCTGTTGATGAACGCGCCCCAGAAGAGCTTCTCGGTCATCGTCGCCGGGTCGAAGTCGTCGAGCAGGATCGCGGCGTCGTTCCCGCCGAGCTCGAGCGTGACGCGCTTCAGGTCGGGCGCCGCGGCGATGGCGACCTTCTTGCCGGTCGCGACCGAGCCCGTGAAGCTGATCTTCCTAGCGAGCGGGTGGCTCGTCATCCACGCCCCGAGCCCGTCGCCCCCGCTCACGATGTTCACCACGCCCGGCGGGAACGCCTCGCGGATCACCTCGCCCATGAGCAGCGTCGACAGCGGCGTGTACGGCGACGGCTTCAGGACGACGGTGTTCCCGGCGAGCAGCGCCGGCCCAATCTTCACCGAGGCGAGGGCGACCGGGTAGTTCCACGCCGTGATGGCGGCCACCACCCCGAGCGGGCGCCGGACGACCTCGACGCGCGCCGCGGCGTCGTCCTGCAGCACCTCGCGGCGGAACTCGAGCGCAGCCGCCCCGGTGAGGCCCATGCTGGCCCCGAGCACCTCGGCGCGGGCGTTGGCGAGCGGCTTGCCCTGCTCGGCGGTGAGCACCGGCGCGATCTCGTCGGCGTTCGCCGCCAGGAGCTCCCCGGCGTGCTGCAGCGCCTCACGGCGGACCTTCTCGTCGTTGCGCCAGTCGTCGAACGCCTTCGACGCCGCCTCGAACGCGCTGTCGAGCTGCTGGCGCGTGCACTCGGGCGCCTCGGCGAACGGCTCCCCCGTCGCCGGGTTGATCACGGGGAACGTCGTCTCGGTCGGCGCGGGCGCGCCACCGATCGTCATCGTGAACTCGGTCATCCGTCGTCCTCCGTCGTCCGTGCCGTCCGACCACCCGGCGCGGCCCGGCGCGTCGGTGGTGCTAGCTCGTGGCACCCAGGTACCACAGATCCCGCGCCGTCGCATCCTCGACTGGGAGCCGAGGGCCACGGGAGCATGCCGCGTCGTCCTGTCATGGGCGGCGCTGCCGTCCCGGGAGGTCGCACACCAGCGCCCCCCGTCGCACCCGGCCTGGGCGCCGCCCGACCCGCTGGGCGGTGGGGCCAACCTGCGGGAGCTGGAGCGTCGCCCCGGTTGCGGCTCGGCTGCCAAACAATATACGATCCCCTGCAAGTTATCGCGTGCTCGCCGCCCCCTGCAAGGGATGGGCGCGTGCCGACCTCGACGGCGTGACGAGCGGCGGGGCACCCGACCGCAAGGCCGGTCGGGACCGGCGCGCGAGGCTGCTGGAAGGTGCCGGATCGCCGTGAGGCCGGCGGGATAGCGACACGTGGTGAGGCGCGACGCCCTGCGCGGATAGGTTGGCTTCGTTGACAGGAGGTGGTGACGTGGGCGCCGTGCTCGACCCGCCGCCGTCGAAGATCGTCGCGGTGCACCTGAACTATCGCAGCCGTGCCGCCGAGCGCGGGCGGGAGCCCGCCTTCCCCTCGTACTTCCTGAAGCCGCCCTCCTCGGTGGCCGCGAGCGGCGACCCGCTCGCCCGGCCCGCCGGTTGCGAGCTGCTGGCGTTCGAGGGCGAGATCGCGCTCGTGATCGGCAGCCGCGCCCGCTCGGTCTCGCCAGAGCGCGGCTGGGAGCACGTAGCGTGGGTCACCGCGGCGAACGACTTCGGCGTCTACGACCTCCGCTACGCCGATCTCGGCTCCAACCTGCGCTCGAAGGGGAGCGACGGCTTCACGCCCCTCGGCCCGGCGCTGCTCGACGCTCGTCAGCTCGACCGCCGGTCGCTCACCGTCCGCACCTGGGTGAACGACAAGCTCGTCCAAGAGGCGTCGGTCGGCGACGAGCTCCTGTTCGACTTCGGCCTGATCGTGGCGGACCTCTCCCGGCTGATGACCCTCGAGCCGGGGGACGTGATCCTCACCGGCACGCCGACCGGCTCGACGGTCGTGGCGCCCGGCGACGTCGTGGAGGTCGAGGTGAGCGCCGGGGAGCTCACCACCGGGCGACTGCGCACGCCGGTCGTCGACAGCGCCGAGCCCCTCGACGCCATCGGGGCGATGCCACGGGTGGACGACTCAGCCCGCGCCGCGGCCTTCGGCGCCGCGGCGGCGCCGACGGAGACCTTGGCCGCCCCCACACCCGCCGACGTCCCACCCGAGATCCTCGAGCTGCTCGGGACGCTGTCGACGGCCACGATCGCCCACCAGCTCCGGAAGAAGGGCTACGACTCGACGGTCATGGAGGACCTCCACGCGCTGCGGCCAGAGCTGCACATGGTCGGCCGCGCCCGGACGCTGTCGTACCTGCCCTTCCGCGAGGACCTGTTCGAGGCGCGCGGTGGCGGCATGAACGCCCAAAAGCGCGCCATCGACACCCTCGGCGAGGGCGACGTCCTCGTCATCGGGGCGCGTCGCGAGCACGGAGCCGGGACGATCGGTGACATCCTCGCCCTGCGGGCGAAGCTGCGAGGCGCTGCCGGCGTCATCACCGACGGGGCGCTCCGGGACACCGCGGCGATCGCGGCGCTCGGCCTGCCGACCTTCTACGCCGCTTCCAACTCCGCGGTGCTCGGGCGGCGCCACGTCCCGTGGGAGACCGACGTCGCCATCGCCTGCGCCGGCGTGCTCGTCGAGCCGGGCGACGTCGTCGTCGGTGACCGGGACGGGGTCGTCCTCGTCCCGCCGCACCTCGCCGCCGAGGTGGCCCGCGACGCCGCCGAGCAGGAGCGCCAGGAGCGCTTCGTCGCCGAGCGGGTCGCGGCCGGCGAGTCGATCGACGGGCTCTACCCGATCGGGCCTCGCTGGCGCGACGCCTACGAAAGCTGGTGCGCCGCCGGCGGCAGCGACGCCCACGCGTGAACCCGCCGGAGCGCGCCGGGGGGGCGCCGGCGGACCTGCCCAAGCTGCTCTGCCACTACATCGACGGCGAGCTCGTCCCGAGCGTCAGCGGCCGGAGCTTCGCGAACGCCGACCCGGTCTCGAACGAGCCGTACGTCGACGTGGCGGCCGGCGACGAGGAGGACGTCCGCCTGGCCGTGGCGGCCGCGCGCCGGGCCTTCGAGGACGGCCCCTGGCCCGAGATGGTCGCCCGCGACCGGGCGCGCGTCCTTTGGCGCGTTGCCGAGGCGATCGAGGCGCGCGACGCCGAGATCGCGGCGCTCGAGACCCGGGACACCGGCCTGCCGATCACCCAGGCGCGGGGTCAGGCGCGGTGGGCGGCTGAGAACCTCGCCTTCTTCGCCGACCTCGTCGTCGCCGCGCACGAGGAGGCCTTCCGCGTCGGCCGGCACCAGCTGAACTACGTGCTGCGCAAGCCAGTCGGCGTGGCCGCGCTCATCACCCCTTGGAACACCCCGTTCATGCTCGAGACCTGGAAGCTCGCGCCGAGCCTCGCGTCCGGGTGCGCGGTCGTCCTCAAGCCCGCCGAGTGGACGCCGTTGTCGGCGAGCCTGCTGCCGCAGATCATGGAGGAGGCGGGGGTCCCGCCGGGCGTCTTCAACCTCATCCACGGCATCGGCGAGGAGGCCGGAGCCGCCCTGGTGGCGCACCCCGACGTCCCGCGTATCTTCTCCTTCACCGGTGAGACCGCGACGGGCAAGGTCGTCATGCGCTTCGCGGCGGACAACCTGAAGGCGCTCTCGATGGAGCTCGGGGGCAAGTCCCCCTGCGTCGTGTTCGCCGACGCCGACCTCGACGCAGCGCTCGACGCGGCGGTGTTCGGCGTCTTCTCGCTGAACGGCGAGCGCTGCACCGCGGGTTCGCGGGTCCTCGTCGAGCAGGGCGTGTACGAGGAGTTCGTCGGTCGCCTGGCCGAGCGCGCCCGGCGCGTGGTCGTCGGCGCTCCCGCCGACCCTGCCACCGAGCTCGGGGCGCTCGTCCATCCCGCGCACTTCGAGCGCGTCCTCGGCTACGTCGCTCTCGGCGTGCACGAGGGTGCCCGCCTCGTCGCCGGCGGCCGCCGCGCGTGTCGGCGGGGAACTTCCTCGAGGCGACGGCCTTCGCCGATGTCTCGCACAAGAGGCGCATCTTCCACGAGGAGATCTTCGGCCCGGTCGTCTGCGTGACCCCCTTCGCCGATCGCGACGAGGCGCTCCGGCTCGCGAACGACACCCGGTACGGTCTGGCCGCGTACGTCTGGACGAGCGACCTGCACACGGCGCACCACATGGCCGACGGCATCGAGGCCGGGATGGTGTGGATCAACTCGCACAACATCCGCGACCTCCGCACGCCGTTCGGGGGGATCAAGGCGAGCGGCGTCGGGCGCGAGGGTGGCGCCACCTCGATCGACTTCTACACCGAGCCCCGCACCGTCCACCTCGCGCTCGAGCCCCCCGAGACGCCGCGCTTCGGCGCCTGAGCGCCGCACGAGGGCCCCGCCCCGCCGGGCGCCCGCCGCCTAGCCCGGCGGGCCGGCCGGCTCGAACTGCGGAAGGGCGATCTCCTCGCCGAGGTCCTCGAAACAGACGCTCACCGGCATGCCGACGCGGACCGCCTCGACCGGGCAGCGCCTGACGTTCGCCACGAGGCGCGGCCCCTCCTCCAGCTCCACGAGGGCCACGACGTAAGGCAGGTGGCCCGCCGTCACGGGGTGCACCGGGTGGTGGACGACGGTGAAGGAGTAGATCTCGCCCCGGCCGCTCATCGTCGACCACTCGAGCTCCGACGAGTGGCAGCGCGGGCAGCTCGGCCCCGGCGGATGCTGGAGCCGGCCGCACGCCCGGCAACGCTGGATGTCGAGGCGGTGCTGGCGCGCCGCCCGCCAGTACGGGGCGGTGAGGTCGGAGACCCCGGGCAGGATCCTCATCGGGGCCTCCCGAGCACGACGGCGCTCCCCGAGGGAGCGCCGAAGAAGGCGACATCGACGTCGCGCACCTGGTTCGGCGACGTGCCTCGCAGCTGGCGCACCGCCTCGACGATCCCGGTCATCCCGTGCACGTAGCCGTCGGAGAGATGGCCGCCGTGGGTGTTCACCGGGAGCGGGCTCTCGAGCGAGATGCCGTTCTCGATCACGTAGCGCCACCCCTGGCCGCGCTCGACGAAGCCGTAGAGCTCCAGGCTGAGGATGGTCATGAGCGAGGTCGCGTCGTAGAGCTCGGCCACGGAGACGTCGGCCGGACGGCACCCGGCCGCCCGCCAGAGGCGCTCGGCGCCGGCCGGCGGGAAGATCTCGATCAGGTCGTCGGCGTACACGCTCATCGGCTCCCGGCGCGGCGCGAGCGACTGCGTCGCCGCCAGGATCTCGGCGGGGGCCTGGCGCAGCGAACGCGCCCGGCCGGCGCTCGTCACCACGACCGCCGCGGCCCCGTCGTTCTCGAGGCAGATCATGAACAGCGAGAGCGGCCAGCTGATCATGCGGCCCGCGAGGAAGCCCTCCCAGTCGAGGGGCCGGTCCCGCATCAGCGCGCCGGGATTGGCGTTGGCGTAGTGGCGCTGGGCGAGCGCGATCGTGCCGAGCGCCCGCTGGAAGTCCTCGTAGGAGACGCCGTTCACGTGCATGTAGCGCGTCGCCCACAGCGCGAAGAGATGGGCAGGCGCCATCATCCAGTAGGGCCAGGTGAACGCGAAGTCGTCGTGCATGACGACGTCGGCGTCCTCGGGCGGCCCGCCGTGCAGCGCCTGGTCGGCGCGGCCGAAGCGGTTCCCGCCGCTCTGCTTGATCGAGCGGAAGGCGAGCACGACCGAGGCCTGGCCCGAGGCGATCGCCGCGGCGGCCTGGCTCACCATGCCTGCCGACGCCTCGCCGCCGAGCGGGATCTCGGCGAAGTAGGCGAGCTCGCCGAGGCCGAGCGTGCGCGTCAACGCGGCGTGCGAGACGGTCTCGAAGGGCGCGCCGAAACGCAGCATCCCGTCGACCTCTGCCGGGTCGATCCCGGCGTCCTCCAGCGCCGCGAGGCTCGCCTGGACGGCGAGCTCCAATGCGCTGTGCGGCGAGGCCTTCGCCAGCTCGGTCTGGCCGATGCCGGCGATCGCGGCCTGGCGGTGGATGGTCATCGGGGAACCCCGCCCTCGCTCGGCGGCGTCATCCGAGCCAGCTTTGGAGCACCTGGCCGGTGTCCCTTCCGGGCTCGGGCGGCGCGCTCACCCGCACCGGCGAGCGCGACATCCGCACGGGCCAGGCCGGGAGCACGGCCTCCCCGTACGTCGGGTGCGGGACGGCGACGAAGACCCCCCGCCTGCGCAGGTCCTCGTCCCCCATCACCTCGAGCGTCGTGCGCACGGCTCCGGCGGGCACCCCGGCAGCGCCGAGGAGCTCCATCGCCTCCACCTTCGGGTGCTGCGCCGACCACTCGGAGATGACCGCGTCGATCGCCGCGATGTGGTCGGCGCGGCCCTCGGGCGTGGCGAAGGCGGGGTCGCGCAGCTCGTCCCGGTCGACCACCTCGACGAGCCGCTGCCACTGGCGCGCGTTGCCGGCGTGGATGTGCACGTAGTCGTTCGGCCCGAACGGCGGGCACGCGAACAGTCCCGACGCTGCGTGCTTGCCGACAAAGGGGGGCCCGTTGCCGAAACGCGGCGTAGGCAGCTGCTGGCCGATCGGCCAGCCGTACTGGATGCGGAGGAACGTCGCGACGTTGTCGGCCATCGACACCTCGATGTGCTGGCCGAGACCGGTCGTCGTCCGCTGGTAGAGGGCCGCGATGATGGCCATTGCCGCCATCATCCCCGTGCCCGTGTCGCCGATGTCGGGACCCGGCTTCATGGGCACGCCGTCCGGCTCGCCGGTGATGCTCGAGCCGCCGCCGAACGCCTGGGCGATCGGGTCGAAGCACGGGAAGTGCTCGTAGCCCGAACCCTTGGCGAAGCCCTTGATCTGCGCGTAGACGAGGCGGGGGTTCAGCGCCGCGAGCTCCGCGTAGCCGAGGCCGAGCCGCTCGATGACGCCCGGCCCGAAGTTCTCGACGACGACGTCGGCGCGCTCCGCGAGCCGCAACGCCGTGGCGTGGCCCCCCTCGCTTTTCAGGTCGAGCTCGATCGACTTCTTGCTCGCGTTGTTCACGTAGAACGGGAGCGGGTCGAAGCTGTCTCGGCTGTTCGGCGCGACGACCTTCACGACCTCGGCACCCATGAAGGCGAGGGCGAGCGTGGACGAGGGTCCGGCGACCTGATGGGTGAAGTCGAGGACGCGCACCCCGTCGAGCGCGCCCTGCTGGCCGTCGGCTCGCGCGCCACCCTCGCTCGGATCATCGGTCATGGACGGTCCCTCCCCCGACGGCCGCCCGCGGCGGCGAGACTCCGTGGTCGCGCTGAGCGACAGTATACGATCCGACTTACGATGCGGGCCGTGCGGCCGGGTCTCGGCCGCACGGCGACGCGCGTCCGGTCGAGTCGTCCGGCCCCGGCGGCGCGCCATGTCGAATGGATCCGCCGCGTCGTGCGCCAACCCGAATATCCTGACGTCGATGGGAGCGCCCTGCTCCCCGGCCCGGGCCTGGCTCGGAGGCGGACCGCGGGGCGCCGGCATAGTGAGCGGTGCCACCCGGCGACCGCAACCGTCGCCATCCATCGAGGAGGAGTCGCGGGCGAGGCCGGCCGCAAGACGGCCGGAGCGCGCCGGCGCTCGGGAACGGAGCGTGAGCTGTCATGCCTTCGGCCGCGAAGGGCGAGGTGGTCGCCGGGCGCGAGAAGCGCCCCCACCGGGGCGACGACGTGTCGAAGTCCGAGCTGGCCTACGAGGCGATCCGCCAGCGGATCGCCAACGGCACGTACGGCTCGGGCTACCGGCTCGTCTTCCACCAGATCGCGCAGGAGCTCTCGATCAGCCCGGTCCCGGTGCGCGAGGCGATCCGGCGGCTCGAGGCGGAGGGCTACGTCGTGTTCCAGCGCAACATCGGCGCGCAGGTGGCCCACATCGACGTGGAGGAGTACACGCAGGTCATGCAGCTGCTCGCCGTGCTCGAGGCGGCGGCGACGAGCCTCGCGCTGCCCTTCCTCGGCGACGCCGACCTGGACCGGGCCCGGGAGATCAACGAGTCGATGCGAGCCAGCCTGGAGGCGTTCGACCCGCTCGCCTTCACCCGGGCGAATCGGGAGTTCCACGAGGTGCTCTACGGCAAGTGCCCGAACGAGCGGCTGCTCTCCCTGATCGCCCGGGAGCGCAAGCGCCTCGACGCCATCCGGCGGTCGACGTTCAGCTTCGTCCCCGAGCGCGCCCACGACGCCGTGAAGGAGCACGAGCGCATCATCGAGCTCATCGCCTCCGGCGCCGAGGAGAGCCGCATCGAGTGGGCCGTGCGCGACCACCGCAACGCCACCATCGAGGTCTTCCGCGTCTGGCACCAATCGCACGCGGGGGCGTAGCGGGGCGCCTCCCGCTGCCGCCTCGCTGACCCGCCCGAGGAGCCTCAGGACGTCGTCATCCCCCCGTCGACGGCCAGCGCCGCGCCGGTGATCGCCGAGGAGCCGGGCCCGCACAGCCATGCGATGAGGGAGGCCGGCTCCTCGGGGAGGAGCAGGCGACCGAGGAGCTGGTGGGAGGCGAACTCCTCCGCCGAGTCGAGCCCGTAGACGGCGGCGCTCGCATCCAAGATGGCCGTCGCCGTCGACCCGGGGCACACCGCGTTCGCCGTCACCCCCGTCCCGGCGAGGTCGGCGGCGAGGCTCTTGACGAGGCCGATCACCGCGTGCTTCGACGCGCTGTAGGCGGCGAGCCTCGGAAGGCCGAGCGTCCCCGCCGCGGACGCCACCGCCACGAAGCGGCCCGAGCGCGGCTCGCTCGCCTCCAACAGGACCGGGATCGCCGCGGCGGCGAGGCGGCGTACCCCGTCCACGTTCACGCCGATGACCGTCGACCACTCGTCGTCCGCCGTCTCCCACAGCGGGCTCCCGCGCTGCAGCACGCCCGCGACCGCGACCGCCGCGTCGAGGCGCCCGAAGCGCTCGAGGGCCGTCGCGACAGCTCCGTCCATCGCGGCGCGTTCGCGGACGTCGCCGACCACGCCGACCGCACGCTCGCCCGCCGCCGCCACGACGGCGTCGAGCTCGGCGCGTGTCCCGAGCCGGTAGGGCACGACCGGGTCGTCGGCGCACACGTCGACCGCGACCACGCGCCAGCCCTCCGCGACGAGGAGCCGCACCGTCGCCGCCCCGATCCCGCGCGCCGCGCCGGTGACGACCGCGACACGGTCCCGGCCGGCCGGCACGGCCGAGGTGCTCACCTGCCGGCCGCCACGAGCGGTGCGCGCCAGCGGCCGACGGCGCCGATCAGGTCTGCGGCGAGCTCGTCGAGGAGCCGCTCGCCTTCTCCCGCCGTCGCCCCGCGCGGGTCGCCGAGCACCCCGTTCGCCGAGACGGCGCGCACGCCCTCCGCTCGAAGGCGCGGGAGCAGCTCGGCGAGCGGCTCGAGCGCGCCCGGCACTGCCGAGTCGGAGCGGACGAGCCCGGGGGCGACGGCGAGCATGAGCGCAGTCTCGCTCCTCCCGGCGTGCGCGTCCGCGCCCCGCAGGTGCCCGAGCCAGGCGAGGACGGCGTCGCCCTCCCCGTTCGAGCGGGTGGCGGCGCGCTGCAGCGCCTCGGCGTTGCCGCCGTGGCCCGAGACCAGCACGACACCCCCGAAGCTGGCGCGCGCGGACCGGACCAGCTCGACGAGCAGGCTCGCCAGGGCGTCGTGGCCGATCGAGAGCGTCCCGGCGAAGCCCTCGTGCTCCCCGCTCGCCCCGTACCAGACGGGCGGGGCGGCCACGACGTCCGCACGGGCGGCGGCGAGCCGGTCGACGAGCGCGCAGGCGAGCGCGGTGTCCGTGCCGAGCGGCAGGTGCGGCCCGTGCTGCTCGACGGAGCCGACGGGCACGGCGAGCACCGGCGGGGCGTGAAACGCCGCGATCTCCGGCGACGTCGCCTCCGCGAGGGGGCGCGCGCCGCCGGGCGCGCCGCCGGCAGGGCCCGTCACCGGTAGCCCCAGGCGTGGAGCTGGTCGAGGATCGCCTCAGCCGCCTCCTCGGCGCCGGCCTCGATGCGCCGCGGGGGCTCACCAGGCGTCAGGGCCCCCGTGAGCTCGAGGATCCGGTCGCGCACCGACCCCGACGACGGTGCCCCGAGCGCGCTCGCCCGCGGCCGGTAGGGGCGCTGGCGCGTCCAGGCGGCTCGGACCGCGCTGGCCGGCGGCGGCTCGACGGCCTCCCGCCCGACGGGCGCCGTGCGGGCGGCGAGGACGCCGGGGAGCGAGGCCCGGCGAAGGCGCGCCGCACCGGTCTCGACCGATACGACGGCAGGAGCCGTGACCCGGAGGAGCTCGCGCCGCCCCCCGTCGAGGCGCCGCTCGGCGCGCAGCTCCCCCGGTCGGGTCGGCGCGACGGACACGCATCCGAGGGCCTGGGCGGCGCCGAGACGCGCCGCCAGGAAGGCGGGCACCGCGCCGCTCCCGCGGTCGAGCCCGCGGTCCCCGCAGCAGACGACCGCCGCGTCGGCGAGCACCCCCGCCAACGCGTCGGCGACGGTCTCCGCGGGCAGCGCGTCGAGCGCGCCGGGCACGGCGTCGGCCTCCCGGGCGGCCACCGGCGGCTCGACGAGCACCGCACGGGCGGCGCCGGCGGCGAGCGCCGTCCTCAGCAGCTCCTCGGCCTCGGGCGGTCCCACGCAGGCGGCGATGACGGGAACGTCCCACGCCTCGCCGAGGCCGAGCGCGCATTCGAGCGCGGCCTCGTCGGCCGGCGAGCACCCGCCGCCGCCGAGGTCGCCGTCGACGGTGACCTCGCCGGTGAGCGGCTCGACCTCGACGCGAAGCGCGGACCACTGGAGCGCGACCCCGACCGAGCGCACACCGCGCCGCGGCGCGTCGGCGGCCGGCGGCGCCGGCACGCGCGCAGCGGCGGTGCCCTCGCTCAGGGGATCGCTCACGACCGGCGGAACACGACGCCGTGTCCCCCCTCCGGGTACGCCCAGGAGATCGCTCCCTCGTTGTTGCAGATCAGGTAGCAGGTGCCGCACTCGAAGCACTGCTCGTAGTTGAAGAGGATGCCGCCGTTGGCCGTCGGCACGAACAGGTTCGCCGGGCAGGCGGTCACGCACTCCCGGGTGGTGCAGCTGCGGCACACCTCGTCGTCGACGACGATGTGGGCGCGCCCGGCGATGCGGAAGTCGACCGTGCCCATCCTGTCCTCGAAGGAGACGGCCGGCCACCCCGGCTCGACGCCGGTCGGGCGCCGCAGGTCGACGCTCACCCGAAGCTCCTGATCGCGACGAGCGTGTCGCGCAGGAGGTGGCGCAGCCGGACGCCCGCGCCGGACAGGGCCCGACGGAAGATCCGCCGCAGGCCCGGCTTCGGTTCCGGGTCGCCCACGGTGAAGATCGCCTCGGCGAGGGCGCACATCATCCCCGGGTAGCGGAACTGCATCCGGTCCGACAGCACGAGGCTCGGCACGCTCCGCAGCTTCGCATGGTTCACGAGGACGAAGCCCGACTCGAGCCTGCGCCGGTAGCCGGCGAGCCCCGCCGCGGAGACGTCGCCCCGCCCGAGCGCCTCGATCGCGGTCTCGGCGGCCGCGATGCCGGCCCCGACCGCCAGGTTGACGCCCTCGAGCCAGATCCCGGCGGCGAGGGTCATGCAGGCCGCGTCGCCGGCGACGAGCATCCCGTCGGTCACGAGCCGCGGCATGGTGTCGTAGCCGCCCTCGGGAATGAGGTGCGCGCTGTACTCCTTGAGCTCGGCCTCGGCGACGAGCGGGGCGATGCCGGGGTGCTCCTTCAGCTCGGCGACGAACTCCTCGGGCCTGCGCCCGGAGCGGCCGAGCGCGCTGAGCTGGAGGATGACGCCGACGGAGAGCGTGTCGTAGTTGGTGTAGAGGAAGCCGCCACCCGGCACACCCCTCGTCGCCCCGAGGATCTCGATGTCGACGCCCTCGCGCCCCGTCACGGCGAAGCGCCGGTCGATCTCCTCCTTCGGGAGGTGCAGCACCTCCTTCACCCCGAGGGTGACGTGGTCCGTGTCGACCTCGGGGTAGAGGCCGGCCTCCTTTGCCAGGAACGAGTTCACGCCGTCGCAGGCCACGACGAGCTGTGCCTCGAGCTCGCCCTCGGCACGGTCGGTGCGCACGCCGACGACCCGGGCGCCGTCGCGCAAGAGCCCCGTCGCGACCGTCGAGCAGAGCACGACCGCCCCGGCGCGCTCGGCGTGGCCGGCCATCCAGCGGTCCCACTCCGGGCGCAAGGCGGTCACCCCGTTGTACGGCGGCGATCCCCAGGCGGCTGTCCGGTAGTCCACCGTCAGCGCCTGGGTCGCGGTCATGACCATCGTCGAGCGGCGGGTGATGAAGCGCTGCACCGGCGCCTCCTCCCACCACCTCGGGACGATGGACTCGAGGATCCTCGGGTAGACGACGCCGCCGTAGACGTTCTTCGCCCCGGGGAAGAGCCCCCGCTCGACGATGCAGACCGAGCGGCCCGCCCGGGCGAGGACCAGGCCGGCGGCGGCGCCCGCGGGGCCGGCCCCCACGACGACGACGTCGAAGCGCTCAGCCACGGCCGGGCCCCGTGGCCGTGCCGGCCTGCACCGGACCGCCGGCGCCACGCGGCGCGGCCGACGCCCCTGGACCGGTCGCCGCCCCGTCGCCGAGCGGCGGCCCGCCGAGCAGGCGTCGGGCGAGCGCGGCGACGACCGCCGGAGCGTCGGCGACGATCGCGAGGCGCGCCATCGCCATCATCGGGCAGGTGGGGTCGGTGTTCACCGCGATCACGTGGTCGGGCGAGGCGATCCCGGCGAGGTGCTGCACCGCGCCAGAGATCCCGAACGCGACGTAGAGCTCCGGGCGCACGGTCACGCCCGTGGTGCCGATCTGGCGGGCGAACGGCGCCCACCCCCGGTCGGTGACCGCGCGCGTCGCCCCCGCGGAGGCGCCGATCGCCGCGCTCACCTCCTCGAGGAGCGCGAAGGCCTCGGCGCTGCCGAGCCCGAGGCCGCCCGCGACGATGCGCCGGGCCTCGGCGAGGTCGATCGTGCGGGGATCGGCCGGCTGGACCTCGAGCACCTCGGCGTCGTTCGCGGCCACGAGGTCGAAGTCGAGTGGCTCGGGGGCGGGGCGGCCGACCCCGGCCGGCGCCGGGCCCGGGGCGACGACACCGGGCTGGAGTGTCACGATCGCCGGGCCGGCCAGCTCGACGTCGGCGAGGAGCCGGCTACCGAGCCGGGTGACGACCAGACGATCGGGAGCCACGGCGAGCGCGCCGGCGACGAAGGGGCGCCCCGTCGCGGCGGCGAGCCGGGGGCCGAGGTCGCGCCCGTCGGGCGAGGCCGGCAGGATGACGACGTCGACGTCGGCGACGAGCGGGGCGAGCGCAACCGCCCAGGCGCCTGGGGCGAACGACCCGGCCTCGGCGGTGCGCACGCGGCGGTGCCCGACAACGATCGCCGCGGCCGCTCCGGCAGTGCCCTGCCCGACGAGCACGACGTCGCCGCCGGCCTCGCTGACGGCGTCGTCGGCGCCGAGCGGCAGCTCGCCCGCGCGGACCGGGATCAGCGCGATCACAGGCTGGCCCCGACGCGCTCGCCGTCGACCACGGCGGCGTGGGCGCGGCGCGGGGCGAGGCAGTCGCCGACGCGGTAGACGTCCGGGCGGGCGGCGCCAGCGCGGACGAGCGCGTGCAGCGCCAGGTAGAGCTCGTCGCAGGGCTGCTGGGGGGCGGCCACGACGACCCAGTCGGCGTCGCAGCGGCCCGGCGCGCCGGTCATGAGGTCGGTCACCGTCGCTCCGCCGGGCACGAGGCCCGTGACGAGCGTGTCGGAGTGCTGCGCGATGCCCTTCGCCGTCGCCCGATACCACCAGTGCTCCATGTCGAGCGTCACCCCGAGGTCCTGGCCGACGACCATCGCCGGGCTCGCGACCTCGACGACACAGCCGCGGTCCGCGAGCAGCTCGGCGACGCTGGTCGCCTGGTGGAAGCCGATCTCGTCGACGACGAGCACCCGCCCGCTCGGGGCGACGCGTCCTTCGAGCACGTCGCGCACGTCAGCGAGGCGCGGCACGGGCGCTCCCGCGGCGCCGCCGGCGCGGCCGACCCCCGCCGGAGCCTCCTCGCCGGCCGGCTGGTCGCCGGCGGCCTCGGCCCACCACGGCCGGACCGGGCGGGCGCCCGTCGCTACGACGACGACGTCGGGGCCCTCGGCGAGGACGAGGTCGCGGTCGACCTCCGTGCCGGTCTTGACCTGGACGCCGAGGCGCAGCGCCTCGGCCAGCTGGTTCCGTACGAGGTCGCCGAACTCGGCGCGACCCGGCGCGCTCGCCGCCCAGCGGACCTGTCCGCCGACCTCGTCGTCGCGCTCGAAGACGGTGACCTCGTGGCCGCGCCGCGCGGCCGCGATGGCTGCCTGGAGCCCGCCCGGGCCGCCCCCGGCCACGAGGACGCGCCGCGCGAGCTGCGCCCGTGGGGCACGGCCAAGCCGCTCGCGGCCGGTGGCAGGGTTCTCGATGCAGCCGAGCCAGCGGTTGAGACCCATCCGGCCGACGCACTCCTGGTTGCAAGAGAGGCAGAGTCGGATCGACTCGGGGGCGCCCGCCCGCGCCTTCGCGACGAAGTCCGGGTCGGCGATCTGGCCGCGGACGACCCCGACGAGGTCGCAGTGGCCCTCGACGATCGCCTTGTCCGCCTGGAGCGGGTCCTTGAACCGGCCCACGCCGACGACGGGCAGGTCGACCGCCCTTCTCAGCGCCGAGGAGATGAACAGGGCGTAGCCCGGCCGGACGGCCATCGACGCCTCGATCATGAACAGGCTCGCGGTCGCAACGCCGATGGAGGTGTTCAGGTAGTGGACCTTGCCCGTCGCCTCGACGAGGCGGGCGACCGCGATCGCCTCGTCGATCGTCGTCCCCCCCTCCACGAGCTCGTCGCCGCAGAGCCTGACCCCGAGCGTCGTGCCCGGCCCGACGGCCTCGTGGACGGCGCCGACGATCTCGAGGAGCAGGCGGGCCCGGTTCTCCACGCTTCCGCCGTAGCGGTCGCCCCGGCGGTTCGTCGCCGGCGAGAGGAATGCCCGGACGATCGAGGAGTGCGAGCACTGGAGCTCGATCCCGTCGAAGCCCCCGGCGACACAGCGCTCGGCGACCTCCGCGTACGAGCGCACGATCTCGTGGATCTCGCGTTCGTCGACCTCCTTCGGGACCTCCCGAAACAGCGGGTCGGCCACGGGTGACGGCGCCCAGACCGGCAGGCGCGAGAACATCCCGGAAGACTGGCCGCCGTTGTGGTTGATCTGGGCGAAGATCGGCGCACCTTCGGCGTGGACCGCCTCGGTGATCCGCCGGTAGCCGGGCAGCACCTCCGGCCTGAAGCCGTGGATCAGCTTCTCGTAGGGCCAGTCGGTCGGATGGGTCGAGTGCTCCTCGGTGATGATCAGCCCGACGCCCCCAGCGGCGCGCGCCGCGTAGTAGGCGGCGTGCTGCTCGCTCGGCAGACCGTCCTCGGCGTAGTTCGTGAGGTGGGCCGAGAACACGACACGGTTGCGGACGACCGTCGGCCCGAGCCGCAGCGGCGAGAGGAGCAGGCGGTACCGGGAGGAGGTCACGCGACCCGGCCTTCGCCCGTCCCGGGCGGCGTCGTCGCGGCGTGCCCGCCAGCCCACGCCGCGGCCAACGCGCCCGCCGCCCGTCGCCCCTCGAGCACCGCCTCGTACGCCGTGCGCGGGGCGACGGCGTCGCCCGCCCGCCACGTGCCCGGGCGCTCGCGCCAGAGCCGGTCCTCGGGCAGGCGGTGCCCGGCGTCGACGACGAGACCGACCGCGATGCGCCGCTCCTCCCCCGAGAAGCGGTCGACGACGAGCGCTGTGCCGCCGGCGACCGAGCGCAGCTCGGCGTGCTTCACCACCTCGACGCCCGCCTGGCGCAGGCGCGCGTTCGCCGCCACCAGATCGCCGGTCGCCGACAGGTCGCGCCCGACGACGAGGTCCGGGGTGACGAGCACGGCGCCCTCGCCCGAGCGTGCCACGAGCTCGGCGACCGAGACCCCGATCGGGCCGCCGACCGGGTCCCACACGAGCGCCGGGCCGCTCGCGCCACGGCCGGGCGCGTCCCCCCGCCGCACCGCCTCGAGGAGGCCGGCCGCCGTGACGACCGGCGCGCCCGGGCCGGTGGCGAAGGTCGGCTCGCCGTCGCGCCCGCCCGTCGCGAGCAGCACCGGCCCGTCGTGCTTGTCGAGCTGCGCCGTCCCGGCTTCGATGCCGGTCTGGACGGTCACGCCGAGTGCCTCGCATTCGGCAGCGAGCCACTCGACCAGCCTCGACAGGCGCTCTCTTCCCGGCGCCGCCGCAGCGGCGACCAGCGCGCCGCCGAGGTGGTCGCGGCGCTCGAGGACCCGGACCGCGAGCCCGTGGAGCGCCGCGACACGGGCCGCCTCGAGGCCAGCGGGTCCGCCGCCGACGATCAGGAGCTCGCCGGGACGAGGTCGGGACGGCGCGGACGGCACGGGTGCGTCCTCGCCCTCGTGGCCGGCGGACGGCTCGACCACGCAGCTCACGATCGGGTTGCGCACGTCGAGCACCTGGCAGCGCTGGTTGCACAGGATGCAGGGGCGGACACGCCCCGCGGCCCCGCGGGCGAGCTTTCGCCCGAGCTCCGGATCGGCGATCTGGGCCCGCGTCATCTCGACGAGATCCGCGGTGCCGTCGGCGAGCCACGATGCTGCCGTCGTCGCGTCGACGATCGATCCCTGGGCCGCGAGCGCCGGCGTGCCTGGGCCGGTGAGCGCCGCGCGCACCGTGCGCGCGAGCTCGCCGTTCAACCCGTCGGGATGGTGCATGTCGGGGCGGGAAGCAGCCGGGGCGTAGAGCCCGCCCCGCACGACGACGAGGTAGTCGACGAGCGGAGCGAGCACGGCGAGGATCGCGATGGCGCCCTCCGGCGTGATCCCGGCCCAGGGGGCGAGCTCGTCGCACGAGAGCCGGAGGCCGACCGCCGCCCTCCCGGCGGCGGCACGAACGGCACCGAGGACCTCGACGGCGAGGCGCGTCCGGTCGCTTCCGTACCCGTCGTCGCGCACGTTCGTCAGGCCGGAGAGGAACTGGCGGACGAGGCTCACCGTCCCGGCGTCGATCTCGACGCCGTCGACACCTGCGTCGACCGCGAGGCTCGTGGCGGCGGCGAAGCCGGTGACGACGGCCGCGATGTCCTCGAGCTCCATCGCCTTCGCCATCTCGCGGCTGACCGGCTCGGCGACGCCGGACGGGCCCCACAGCTCGCGCTGGCTGTAGGCCGACGAGCCCTGCATCCCGGCGTGGCCGAGCGACGCGATGCTGAGCGCACCCTCGCCGCGCACCGCCTCTGAGATCGCGCGCCACCCCCGTCCGCACGACGAGGCGAGCGGCGCCCGCTCGTAGGGCCAGTCCGACTCGTGCACCGAGGCGGTCTCGACGACGACGACCCCCGCTCCGCCGGCGGCGCGACGCCGGTAGTAGGCCACGTGGCGCTCGGAGAGGCTGCGCCCGCGACCGAGGTTGGTGACGTGGGGGCCGAAGAGCAGCCGGTTCGGCGCCTCGACCTGGCCGAGCGTGACGGGCTCGAGCAGCTTCACCGCGACCCGGCGGCGCGCACGGCGATCGGCTTCGGCCGCTCCGCTACGCGCCGGCGGGAGTGGCCCCGCCCGGGATGGGGCACGAAGCGGACCGGCGCGCGCTCGAGCGCCGATGCTCCATTGCCGAAGACGCACTCGGGGTCCGGTCCCTCGAGGGGCAGGCCGGTGAAGAACTTCGCCGCCATGCAGCCCCCGCGGCAGGCGTCGTAGCTGCCGCAGGAGGCGCATGCGCCCGGGCTCGCCGGCGCGCGGAGGCGCTCGAAGAGCGGCGAGGAGCGCCAGACCCCGGAGAAGCCCCCCGCCTCGCGCACGTTGCCGGCGCGGAACTCCTCCGCGATGACGAACGGGCAGGCGTAGACGTCGCCGATCGGGTCGATGAGGCACACGACGCGCCCGGCGCCGCAGAGGTTGAGGCCCTCCAGCGGGTCGCCGAGCGCCGAGAGGTGGAAGAACGAGTCGCCCGTGAGCACGCCGGGTCGCTCCACGAGCCAGCCGTACAGCCGCCGCTGCTGCTCAGGGAGGGGGTGCAGCTGACCCCACGTGTCGGCGCCGCGGCCCGAGGGCCGCAACCGGGTCAGGCGGAGCTGTGCGCCGAAGCGGGCTGCCAGGGCCTCGAAGGCGTCGAGCTGCTCGACGTTGTGGCGGGTGATGACCACGCTGATCTTGAAGGCCCCGAATCCGGCCGCCGCGAGGTGCTCCATCGCCCGGACCGCTGCGGCGTAGGTGCCCTCGCCCCGAACGGGGTCGTTCGTCGCGGCGTCGGCGCCGTCGATGCTGATCTGGACGTCCACGTAGTCCATCGCCGCCAGCCGGCGGGCTTTCTCGGCGTCGATGCGCGTGCCGTTCGTCGAGAACTTCACGCCCACCTTCTGCTCGACGGAGTACGAGACGAGGTCGAAGAAGTCCGGGCGCAGCATCGGCTCGCCGCCACCGATGTTCACGTAGAACACCTGCATCTCGTGGAGCTCGTCGATGACACCCACCGCCTCGGCGGTGGTGAGCTCGGCCGGGTCGCGCCTGCCCGAGGAGCTCAGGCAGTGGATGCAGGCGAGGTTGCAGCCGTACGTCAGCTCCCAGGTCAGACAGATCGGCGCCGCCAGGCCGGTCTCCAGGCGATCGCGCATCGCCCCTCCACGCGGCGCGGCGCCGGGCGCCGCGGTCACCGCCGCTCCGGGCTCAGCGCGCACTGATCACCCCGGAGGCGGCGAGGCGCGAGAGCGCCCGTTCCACGCGCGCCCGATCGGCGTCGGGGACGAGCTCGACAAGCGCGTCGCTCGCGGAGTCGTAGCGGTCGAGGCCGCGCACCACCTCGACGAGCAGCGCCGAGCCGATGAACGTGAGACGCCGGTCGGCGTAGCTGTAGGCGAGAGCGCCGAAGTCCTCCTCCCGCAAGCCCACCTGTGGGTGCACCCGCCAGGCGCGCCCGACGTCGAACGCGGGCGGGCTCTCGAGGACCATCGGTGTCAGTAGACGCCGCAGAGCCCGTCGATGGAGATCTGCTCGACGAGCAGCTCCTCAACGTCCTCCGGTGCGGCGGCCGACGGTGCGTCCTCGTCCTCGGCAGCGACGACGGCCACCTGGTCGGTCTGGGTCATCCGGTCCCCCTGAGATCGATGCGCCACGAGAAGCGCAGGCATTTGCTCTTACTATATTCGCAGCGTCCGGGTCGGCCCATGCCGGGCCCGGTGCACCGGTGTGCCGGAAGGCATCCGATCGACCGTTCCACCGCCCGAGATCGCCGCGACAGCTCCGGCATGTCGGGCACGAGCCCGCGGGGTCGTCCGACTGCCCAACGCCCGACACGCCAAGCACCGGCCGAGCTGCCCGGCCGCCCCCGACAGCCCCCCGCTCCCCGCCGCGTTCGGCGTACGCCTGGATGCCGCCACCCGGGTGCTCGAGGCGGGCGAGCTGCTGCTCGGCGGGAGCCCGCTCGAGCTGCTCCGGCTGAGCGCACGCGGCGCCGAGTCCGTGCGGGCCTGGGAGGCGGGCGCACCGGTCTCCGCTGACCCGGCACGCGGCCGCCTCGCCCGGCGCCTCGTCGCTGGCGGCATGGCGCACCCGCTCCCGGCCGGCGGCCCCGGCGAGGACGAGGTCACCGTCGTCGTCCCCGTAAAGGACCGACCCGCGCAGCTGCGACGGCTCCTCGGGTCGCTTCGTGGCCTCGACGTCGTCGTGGTCGACGACGGCTCTGAAGATCCGGAGCCGGTCGCGGCGGCGGCGGCCGAGGTTGGCGCCACCTGCCTGAGACAGGAGCGTTCTGGTGGTCCCGCGTCGGCGCGCAATGCCGGCCTCGCCGCCGCGCGGACCCCCTTCGTCGTCTTCGTGGACTCCGACTGCGTCGTCGGCGACGGCTGGCTCTCCCCGCTCCTCCCCCACTTCGCCGACCCGCTCGTCGCCGCCGTGGCACCGCGGATCGCCAGCCTGGAGCCCGGCCGGGGCGACTGGATCGCCCGCTACGAGGAGGTGTGCTCCCCCCACGACCTCGGCGAGCGGCCCGGCTACGTGCGGCCGCGGTCGCGCCTTCCCTTCGTGCCGGGCGCGACCCTCGCGGTGCGGAGGGCGGCCGTCGGTGGTGGGTTCGATCCGGAGCTGCGCGGCGGGGAGGACGTCGACCTCATCTGGCGACTGCACGAGGCTGGCTGGCTCGTGCGCTACGAGCCCAGCGCGACCGTCCGGCACGAGCCTCGTGCCGAGCTCGGCGCATGGCTCGCGCAGCGGGTCCTCTACGGCTCGACCGCCGGCCCGCTCGCCAGGCACCACCCGCGCGACGTCGCGCCCGTGATGGCGTCGCCGTGGACGGTCGGGGCGTGGCTGCTCGTCGCGGCACGACGACCGGTCGCCGGCGCGGCCGTCACCGCCGTGGCGACAGGCGTCCTGGCGCGCCGGCTCGCCGCCTCGACCGCAGAGCCCTCGCGCCTCGCGACGCTTGTCGCGGCGCGCGGGACGCTGCTCGCCGGGGTACCGCTCGCGGCCAACGCGGTGCGCGCGTGGGGCCCGCTCGCCCTCGCCGGTGCCGTCGTCGTCCCACGCCTGCGCGCCCCGCTCCTCGTGGCCATGGGAGCTGCGGCCGCCGCCCGCTGGCGCGCCGCTTCGGGCCCGAAGCGTCTCGGCCCGGTCGCTTTCGGCGTCGCGCATGCCGCCGACGACCTCGCGTACGGGCTCGGGGTGCTCCTCGGGTGTGTCGAGGAGAGGACGCTCGCGCCCTTGGTGCCGGAGATCGCCTTCCGTCTGGGCGGCCCGGGTGCAGCCCTGCGCGTTGGGCGTAGGCCGGCGCCGGCGTCCGATCAGGCGGGCTCGGGACCGTCCAGTCCGAAGGCGCCGGCGAGCAGCTCATAGGAGCGGAGCCGGTCTGCATGGTCGTGGGTGATCGTGACGACGACGATCTCCTCGACGCCGTACGCGCCCGCCAGGGCCTTCAGCTCGTCGGCCACCCGGTCGGGTGCGCCGACCACGAGCCGCCGGCGTCCGAGCGCGAGGTCGCGACTGTCGCCAGCCCGGAGCTGCGCCAACGCCTCCTCCACGCTCGGGATCGGCCCGGGGTCGCCGCGGTGAAGCCGCCGGCGCCAGAGCCCGAGCGGCGCCGCGAGCCGTTCGGCCTCCTCGTCGCTCGGGGCGCAGATCACCGAGACGGCGACGCTCGCCTGGGGGGTGGCCATGAAGCGTGAGGGCGTGTACGTCGCGAGGTAGTGCGCGACGGCATCGGCCCCACCTTCGCGGTTGATGAAGTCCGCGAAGCAGAAGCCGGTCCCCAGCTGCGCGGCGACGGCGGCACCGTAGCCGCTCGAGCTGAGCACCCAGGGCTCGGGTTCCCCCGCGGTGACCGGCGTCGCCGTGACCTTGGAGAACGGGTGGCGGTCGGGGAACGAATCGCCGAGCCATGTGAAGAGCTCGACGATCTGGTGCGGGAAGTCGTCGACCATCAGGTGCTCCCGGTTCCGTTGCAGGGCGACGGCACTGAGCTGGCCACCGCCGGGCGCCCGCCCGATGCCGAGGTCGATCCGGCCTGGATAGAGCGCCTCGAGGACGCGGAACTGCTCGGCCACCTTGAACGGGCTGTAGTGCGGCAGCATCACGCCGCCCGAGCCGACGCGGATCGTCGACGTGCGCGCCGCCAGGTGCGCGATGAGGATCTCGGGAGCGCTTCCGGCGAGCCCGGTCGTCGCATGGTGCTCCGCCACCCAGTAGCGGCGGTAGCCGAGCCGCTCGGCGAGCTGAACCAGCTCCACGCTGTTCGCGAGGGCGGTGCTGGCGTTGCTGCCCGCGGAGATCGGGCTCTGGTCGAGGACCGAGAGGGTGATGGGCATGCAGCAGGTCTAACGCCCCGCGGTGCCTCACCAGTTCGCCGTTAGCGCGGGTACCCCCGCCTCCCGTCGGCGCGACCGACTGCCGAGGCGGTCGCCTCAGTCCGGTGCCTCGTCGAGCCGGGGATAGGCCTCGTCCCCTCGATCAGTCCCGCCAGCTCGACCCGATGCCAACGTGGACGTCGCCGCGCGCAACATCGAGCCACTCCTGCCGTTAGGAAGGCATGAACATGGCGCCGAGGTCGCGGCGGCCGACTGTCGCGCTCCGTTGCTCCCGCCACGCCGTGACAGGCCGACCGCCGGGCCGCGCTCCGTCCCGGCGCGCCCGAAGGGGCCGTCACCTCATGCCGGCGCGGCCGCGCCTTGTCGCCAATGTCGCCCTCGCGTTGTCCTGCCTCGGGGCGATCCTCCTCGGGCCTGCCGCGTCCGCGGCACCGCAGCGGCCCGGCAGGGCGGCGCCGACCGATCATGTCGTTTTCGGTGTCTTGGAGGCCGATCCGACCGACCTCGCTGCCGACCACCGGGCGGGCATCCGACTCGCGACCATCTCGCTGTGCTGGAGCGAGTGGGAACCTCAACCTGGCGTCACGGATGCTTCCTACCGGGCCTACGAGCGAGCGACCGTGGAGGCCTTCCGACGCGCAGGCGACCAGATCGCCGTCGACATCGGCCTGCAGTGCCCGCCGAGCTGGGTGCTGAGCCTGCCCGAGGGACAGCTCATCGACCAATACGGCGATCTCTCGGCGACGGCGGACTTCGAGTTCAGTGCCGCGGTGCGCAGCGCCGCTGCGGAGTACATGCGCGAGGTCGTGAGCTCGCTCGGGTCGGTCAAGTACTACCGGGTCGGGCTCTCGGCCATGGGCGAGGTCCTCTATCCGGAAGCGCCGAAGGACAACTGGTGGGCGTTCGACCCCGATGCGCAAGGGGCTGTCCACGGCCTACCCGCAGGGGTCAGGTCCACGCCGCTGCCGGGATGGGTACCCGGGACGCGGACGTACGGGGGCGCCGCCGTGAGCAAGACTCAGGTCGAAGCGTGGTACAGCTGGTACCTCGGCGCGTCGATCAACGCCCACGCATGGGAGATCGCGACGTACCGTGCCGCGGGGTTCACGGGGCTGCTGCAGCTCGTCATGCCCGGCGACGGGGCGCAGCCGTACCTGTACCGCGCACGGATCGAGGCCGACCTCGCCAACGTCGCCTACGACTCGTTCCATACGATGAACACGGGCGCTGTGTGGCCCGTCGTGCTCGACCAGCTGGCGAAGCTAAGGGGACTCGTGGTCGACGTCTCGAGCGTCGGCGACGGGAGCGGTTCGCCGGCGAACAACGTGTGCACACCGAGCGATGCTTCGGTGCCGATGAGCAGTCCCAAGATAATCGACTGGTCGGACACCCGTTGGCTCTCCTACCTCGCCCGGGCGCACGGCCTCGCCGTGATTGGCGAGAACCCCGGTCACAACACCAGCGGCGCGCTGCCGCCGATCCTGCGGCTCGTCCGGGCCTGCGACCTCGGGGCACTGCAGTGGGCGTGGGACTTCCAGCTCCACGGCGGCCACTACGCGTCGCTCGCCGCGTACAGCGCCGGCATCCGCGAACTGACGGAGGCAGGGTAGCCCGGGACCGGAAGGTTCTCGGACGCAGCACATTGTGGACGATCTCGCCCAGGAGTGGGCGCCGATCGTGGCGTGATCACGCGCCTGCCACACCATTCCACCGCTGTTGGAACCGCCGGAGAACGGGCCGGGCGGTCTCATGACCTTCAGATCCCTTGCGGCGGCCGCGTTTCGCGATCTTGCGAGACCACCTACGCCGCGCGATTCCATTCCGGCAACTCATGCTCGCCGCTATCGGCGACAAGGACGGGTACTGGCCTTCCCTTATTGAATTACAGGGGGCTGGTTATCATAGCGGCGCTCGATCCGGTCAACTACGAATCCCAGGTCGACGTAAAGCTTCACGGCCCGCACATTCGTAGCATCGACATAGAGCATGGCCCACTTGAAGCCGCGGCGATGTAGGTGGTCCAGACCCGCAAGCATCAGTTTGCGCCCAAGACCGCGTCCGGCCGCATCGGGGTCGACCGCGATGACCATGATTTCCCCTAGCGGCGGGTGCTCGTCAGAGTGGGGAAGGGTCCAGCAGAAGCCGGTAAGTCGACCCTCTGCGCGATACAGGAGCAAATCCTCTGGCTCGAACCAGGACTCCTTCTCCGCATCCCGGATCCGGTCTATCGTCCACAGTTCTCTATCAGGGTGCCACTCGAACGCGCGAGCGAACACCCCTTCTAGCTCCTCCTCGTCGCAGGCGGGGCGGAACCTGCCTACGTCAATTGACGACGGCTCTCCCACGGGAAGAGGACGGCGCATTTGATACAGCGAACGGGTCACCCGTCCGGCGCTCATCTGTTCCGTCGCGTGGTTGATCTCCTGAGCCGTAAGATCGAGAAACCTGCGGAGACCTGGCGGCTTCGCCAGTTGCCAAATCGTGCCTCGCACAAGCCGACGAAACATTGGAGGCTGCGGCACGCTAAGCGCTCCTGTCCGCACGCCAGCGCGTTACGAGGGGCCTGTGAGGAGGCATGCACATCCGAACGACCGCTTCACCTGGCTGGACGCCTCGGCGAGCCTCTCCCGCTGCGGACCCGTCGCATATCGGCCGTCTGCTGCCCTGCATCACCGACCGGCATCCACTGTGGTGGACGCGGGATACCCAGCTCCACGGGAGCCACGACGTGTCGCGCGCTGCGACGACGTCAGCATCCGTGCCGGCTCGACCTCGAGGTAAGGCACGGCCGGACTGGATCTTCGTCACCGTGTCCTCATCGTCGCTCTTGCATCCCGGACAGCGGGGCCCCCATCACATAGCCGAGCCGGCGCGCCTTCCGCACCACTCGGCGAGCGGTGCGCTCTGCCCCGGGGTGCAGAGCACCGAACGATGAGATGCCCCGGCGTATCGACTCGTCGGTGAGGACGAGGCGACCGACCACACCCGGCCGCCCAACCGCTCCTCGTCCAAGCTCGATCCTCGCATTGCCGAGCTTCTGCTTGAAGGCCTCTGCGCCGTCGCCAAGATCGAGACGGACGAGGCCCGCCGCGGCAGCAGCTTCGCCGAGCGCGAGTAGGCCGGCCCACCCGGGGTTGAAGCGGGAGAACTGCGGCGCGTGTGCGAGAATCGATCCTGCGAGCACGCATGATGAGCGCACGCCGAAAACGGCGGCGACGATTTCGCCGTCTGCTCGCAGCGTGGCAACGATCCCACCGAACCCGTCGGTCTGCTCCGCGACCAGTCGCTCGCTCAGCTCGAGGACCCATTGCTCGGCGAAGACATCCCGCCAGCCCTTCCGGAGGCACTGCTCCGTCTTGGCCGCGACGAGCCAGGCAAGCGCTCCCGGGTCGGTGTCGGGGTAACGGAACTCCACCTCCGAGTACTGCTCGCGCAGCCGCCTGAGCCCACCGGTGGCATTCTTCAGCGACTTTGCGTGCGCGCCGCGCGCCCAGTCAAGGTACGCCGGCCAGCCTGCCGAGAACTCCAAGGAGTGGCCTTCGAGGAGCGAAGTCGCCGAGTCGAGGTGACGCGCCTGTTCGCCGAGGAGCCTGGCGTACCGCCAGCCCGCGAACTCGCTCGCAAGCCGGGTCCTGGCCTCCTCCCATTCGAAGTCAGCCCCGTGGACCACGGCCTCGCAGTTCGCGAAGCCCGGCGCGATGGAGCGCGCGAAGCCGTGCCGAGAGACAGAGAGGGGAAGGAAGCCGACCGGCGCACCGGCCTCCTCGAAGACTGCTATCCGCGCACTGGATCGGACTTCTCCCGTCGCCCGGGCGAATGTGCTCGAAAGGAAGGGGTGGTCGAAGCGGGCGTCAAGCTGTTCGAAGCTGCGCCATGCCGCGAGCTCGCTTCTGCCGAGCTCGAGCGGCCGAACGAGCTCGATCCTCATCGTCCCTCGATAGAGCAGGAGCCTGCGATACAGGCTATCTCGAAAGACGGCCGGAGCATCATCTACCACGCCGCCGAGTTGGTCGTCTCGTACACGAGGATCTTGCCGTACGTCGCTTCGTCGAAGGAGAAGATGACCCTGCCGTGCGCCGCGTACCAGCGTGCCTGTTGCACATCGATCGCGCCATAGTGGCCTTGGAGCTCGGCGGACAGCACGGTGAGGTATCGAACGTGGGAGTGCGCCGCCGCGCTGGGGGTCGTGAGCGTCACGGCGGGGATGCTGCTGTGCTCGAGCACGTAGGTCGACACGAGAGCGTTGGTCGCGACGACATCCTTGTGGGGCACATTCGCTTTCAGGAACGAGACGGTGCGCGCCAGCCCGTTGTCCGGACGTGAACGCGTATACGCCCATACGCCGACATCGTAGAGAGAAATAGCGATGAATCCGATAGCGACGAACACGGGCAACGTGCGCATTCGCCGCCGGGCACTTCGGCGCCTCCGGAGGATGTCAGAGCTTGCGGCCGCGATCGCCACGAGCGCAGGGATCAACAGGATGTAGAGGAACTGTTCCTCGATAGTCCCGAACAAACCCTCGTAGAGGATTGCCACCGCTCCACAGATCACGACGGCGCCCATGAGCTTGAAATCGTCGTTCCGCCTCAGAAGTGGGTAGATCCCGGCAACGACGCCGAGCACAGCGAGGACGTAGGTCGTGCCAAAACTCCCCGCCTGGCTGATGAGGGTGTGTACGAGGGAGGGAGAGCCCGCAGCGTTGAACCCAGTCGTCCGCTCGAGACCGAGGATCCGCTTCAGGCCGCTTGAGTCCTGCACGTAATAGGCGTGGATGTGATGCGTGACGACCAGGGATACGACGTACGCGCCGTACGGGATCAGCGTCCCGATGAGCGCGAGCGCTGCATACCGACGCTCGAAGCACCAACGCCGCCATAGAAGCACCAGCAGTGGACCGATCGTGATGATCGCCGTCAGTTCGAGCGTCACGATTCCGAGGCCCAACACCAACCCAGCGCTTAGGGCGAGGAGCCGTCTTCGCAGACCCGATCGGGCGTGCACCCTCGAACGGGCTAGATGCTCGCGCGTGAGCCCGAGGAGCAGGAAGTAACCCGCTAGCACGAACGTGAGGGCGGCCGTCTCCAACAGCACTCGCCCGTTGGTCCGCAACGCGTACGGTTCGACGGCGAAGAGGACGCCCGCTGCGAGCGCGAAGCGTCGGCCGGCGATGCGGTAGGCAATGCCGAAGATGAGCCCTGCCGTTGTGACTGCGAAGAGCGCCGTAAGGAGGCGCATCGAGTCGACGAGCTGGAAGTAGTTGCCTCCAGGGTGGACGAGCTCCTGCCACCCAGCGCCGATGAGGAACAGCAGCGGGGGGTGGAGGAGGAACACGCCTTGGTTCAAGAAGTGAGGGGGGTAGTGACCTTGCCGGATGGAGGTCGACAGGTCGACGTAGTTGACCTCGTCCTGGAAGACGTCGTATCCGCTCGGTAACACGATCCGGAAGAGCGCGGCGAGCCCCATGACGGCCAGGCAGGGCGTCGCGACGCCGAGGAAGCGCTGAGCACGTCCGGCCGGCGCTCGCTGCGTAGCGGTCCCGTCTAGCTCGTCGACGAGACTGGGCAGTGGCTCCGGCCCAAGACCGGGCAGAGCCTCCACGCCGGGAGCGAGCAGCCGCGCCGCACCAGGACCGGGCAGTAGCTCCGGCCCAAGACCGGGAAGTAGCTCCTCGCCCGGACCGGGCCGTGGCTCCTCGACACGCTGGGGCGACGACGCGGCGAGTGAAGTGTACGGCAGGGAGGCGAAGCCGGAATCACCAGGGAATTCGACCCGGGACAGCTCATCCGTGACGTCGAGAGCGTCCACCGTGACGCGCGTATCGCTCATCACAGCCTCACGCCAGAGTCTCGGATCGCGAGGCCACATGTCGGTCCGCTCGGTGCCCGGCCGCACCTCTTTGACGATGCCCGGACGCACCCACCGCCGCTAGATAGGCGGCCTCTTGCGCTGATGCAGCGAGATCCCAGTCGAAGCGTGCTGCGCGCGTGCGAGCTGCCGTGCCCATGGTCTCTCGGCGGTCGGGATCGGCGAGGATGGACGCGCACGCGGACGCGAACGCCTCGGTGTCGAAGGGCTCAACGAGTGTCCCGCAGTCCGGGGAGACGATCTCCTTGAGGGAGGGGAGGGCGAACCCGACGACGGGCGTGCCGCATGCGAGCGCTTCGGCAGCGACGATGCCAAAGCTCTCGAAACGGGACGGGATCACGACGACGGCGGCTCGACGGAGAAGATCGCGCTTGCGAGTGCCTTCGACGCGACCGAGCGCCTCGACCCGTCCGCCGAGCCCGAGCCGCTCGACGAGTGCGTCTAGCCGGCCGGCGTTGTACCCGTCGCCGGCGAGCAGCAGCCGGACCGCCCCGTCCGCGGCGGCGAGGCGTGCGAAGGCGTCGAAGAGCAGGTCGAGCCCCTTCTCAACGAACTGGAGCCGGCCGAGGTACAGGATCTCGTGCATGGACGGCGGACACGGGGGCGACGCGCGGAGCATCTCGGGCACTCCCGCATATACGACGTCCACACGCGCACGGGGATTGCGTCGTCGCAGCTCCTCGGCCATGTGCTCCGAGACCGCCACGAAGTTCCGGTGCACGCGGACCCCCAGCTCCTCTGCGAGGAAGAAGGGGAACTTGTACTTTCGAGACGTCTCCCGTGCGAAGAGCCACTGGACCACGGCGATCGTGGGAACGCGTGTAAAGAGCGGGAGCGCGACGCTCGACATCGGCGCCGCGAAGTCCTCGACAATGAGATCTGCACGGTGACCGAGCACGAAGAATGGGACGGAGAGGTGATAGCTGAGCATCCGGCCAATCCGACCAAGCCACTTGAAGCTCAGCCCGAGGTGGCGATACTCAACGCCGTTCTCGATACGCCGTCGGGCTCCCGGATACGAGCACGTCACGACAGTGATGTGATGGCGAACAGCGAGCCGCCTGTTGATCTCGAAGGTCCGGATCCCTCCCCCACCGCTTCCGGGCTGACGGTGATCCTCGAACGCCAGGTGGAGGATATCCAGCCCCGCCCCGGTGGCGGACAGATCGTCGTTGCCGATCTGGCTCGCCTGATGCCGCATGGAGGCTGCTGGTCCCAGATGTCGCCAGCGGGCGGTACTCCGCATCGGGTTGTTCATCGGGCCAATTCGTCAATCAAGCGGCGATGCGAGACCGGCGTGAGTGCGAGGAACGCCTCGGCATAGCCGCGACCGGAGAGACCGTGCAGCGAGCGCCACCGCTGGAGAGCCAGGTGCGCGCCGCCGTTGTGCTCGCTGAGACGATGGCAGTCGAGCGCGTTTGTCTTGTCCTCCCACCAGTCGCTGATGTCGACGAGCCGGTTCGGCGGGAGCGAGGTCCAGACTTCGTAATTCCAGATCTCGCTCGTCGACGGCAGCGCGAGCCTCGCTAGGCTCGTGGCGACGGCTCGGTGGTCGGGATGGCCGTCGAGCGGCCACGGCACGAAAACGATGTCGGGCTCGAACCCCTCAAGTTGCTCGGCGAGCAGGCTGACGAGCATGGCGGTACACCCTTCGAGGCCCGCGTCCGGCAGCCCAAGGAAGGTAGGTGCGCCCACGCCGAGGCGCTCGCACGCTGCCGTCTGTCGGAGGCGCCGACGGCGAGAGACCTCTCGTGCCCCGTGCGCTCCCTCGAGGCTCGCCTCGCCGTCGGTGGCAACGACGACGCGCACCTCGCTACCCGTACTCGCTAGCTGGGCGATCGTGCCACCGCATCCGATGGTCTCGTCATCGGGATGGGGAGCGATGACGAGCACGCGCGACGCCTTCGGGATGACGATCGCGGGGCCCGAGCCCGCGAGCGAGCGAGCGGCGACGAACCCGCTCCAGTCATCCGGTGACTCGAGCGGTCTGATCGCCTTCGCAGACCGGTCGCTCAACCAGCGCATCCAACGTCGCCGACGCGCACGGCGCCGGGCGCGCTGAACCGTCCTTCGATCGGCGGCGGGATGCACGCGACGCATCCCTTCAAGGGTCGCGTCGCGGTCGACCAGTCGTGTCCGAAGCACGCCGACTGCCGCCACGGCACAGGAGGCGGCCACCCAGATAGGCAGGTGATCGCGCGCCACTCGAAGGCCGACCCAGTATCCGGCCGTGAGGACGAGGCCGCCTAGGCATCGGCGGACGGTCCGCGCACCCGGGAACGCTTGAGTGACGCACGCAAGGAGAACGAGTGCCACCAGCCCGAAGGTGGCTGCTGCAGCCCAGGCGAGCCGCTCGACCGAGGAAGACGCGATGCCGAGCACCACCGCGCCGACAAGACAGGCGACAACGAGGACCTTGAGCGGCGCCCGGAAGCGACCCGCCGCCTGGAAGAAGGTCGTAGTCAGGTTGATCAATCCGGCAGCCATCCCGGCGGCGGCCAGCGGCCCGAGTAGATGCGCGCTTGAACCGTAGCGAGCCGGGAGGATCGACCGGGTCACCCACTCCGGCAGGGTGGCGACAATGGCGACCGACGCCGAGGCAACTGCAAAGTAGATCGTGATGATCTGGCCAACCGTGCGGTTGAACTGGCGAGATCGATCGGCTGCGGCACTCAGCCGCGGATAGATAACCATGCTGACCGCGATCGAGGCGAAGAACGGAAGCCGTGTGAACATCACCATCGCCTGGTATCCAGCGAGCGACGACGACCTGCCGTGCCGAATTGAGCCCGCGATGATGTCCATGGTTACGAGCAGCGACACGGCAAGCTGAACCGAGCCGATGCGCATGGCGGCGGCGCTGGCCGTACGGATGAGGCCTCGGGGGGGCCGGCGCGCCTCGCGACGCACCATAAGGAGGCCGCAGAGCGCCAACGAGCCGGTGGCGATCGCCGCGCCTGTCAAAGCGCCGACCGCGCGCAGGCTCGTCGCCGCGAGCGCCACCCCGAGAGCGAGCTTGACCACGACCTCGAGGGTCATGATCACCGCGAGCGCGACGAACCGGCCGAGGCCCTGTAGGTAGCCGATCAGGACGCCCGCCACGAAGATGCTGAGCGCAGTGATCGCCGCCGCCGTCTGTGCTCCCGCGCTCGCGTAGCGGGCTGAAAGAGCGACGACGACGAGCGCCGCCGAACCACCGCAGACAATGGACGCGAGGATCGTGAAGCCGATCGTCTGGTGCCGCTCGGCACTGCCCGGTGCGGTCCGGCCTATCCCGCGGGCCAGTACCCAGGGCAGGGCTGCATTAGACGCGCTCCCGACAACGAGAAGCAGCGACGAAAGGCTCGATACCTCCGAGAAGTCAGTAGGCGTGAGCAGCCAGACCACGGCGAGGCTGAATCCATAGTTACCGATGCCAACCACTACGGTCGCCACCATCAGCAACAGGCTGTTGCGACCAAGGCCAGGCGCACCTGAAACAGAAGGGGTCGACCGCGCCTCCTGCGGCCGCAACGGATCCTGCTCGACAGGAGAGGGCTCAGCTTCGCTCATCGCCGCCTGACGTTCGGCATCGATGCGTTGAGGCCATCGGGCGGCTGCGACGAAGTCCATTGGAACAAGCGGTTCGCCTGCAGCATCGGCCTCCTCGAGGAGTCGAGGAGCGTGCGCCGCGTAGTCGCCGTACGGATACGACGCAAAGCCCGAATCACCCGGGAACTCGACCTGGATCGGCTCGCTGCCGAGCAACGCGCGAGAGCGTTCGCCGTCGAGCGGACCGGTTCTGCCATTGGCGGCCGGCCAGGACCAGGCCGATCGGTTCTTAGCCGGCTCCTCGTCGCCGCGCGGGGCGAGCGCCGTCAGCTCGCGCGGGTCGAGCGCCGTCAGCTCGAACAGCTCGTCGTCCTCGAACGGGCATAGCTGGGGCGCGACGTCGTTCCTCCTGGAGATCATCACGTCGATTCCCGCCGGGCGGTGAACGGCGCGCCGCGCCCGACCATGGTTGGCTCGGCGGTCGGTCGCACGCCCAGCACGGGACTGCACAGAGGGAGCGCGCCGTGGCGGCGCAATGCCCCAGCGCTCGAGGAGCGCGGGACGGTGCTCGGCGGGGCTCTCGTACGGGTACGACGCAAAGCCCGAATCACCCGGGAACTCGACCTGGACCGGCTCGCTGCCGAGCGACGAGCGAGAGCGTTCGCCGTTGAGCGGAGCAGTTCCGCCGTTGGCGGCTGGCCAGGACCAGGCCGATCGGTCCTTAGCCGGCGCCTCGTCGCCGCGCGGGGCGAGCGCCGTCAACTCGACCAGCTCGTCGTCCTCGAACGGGCATAGCTGGGGCGCGACGTCGGTCCTCCCGGTGATCGTCACGTCGATTCCCGCCTGCGCCGGTTGCAGGCGGTGAACGGCGCGCCGTGCCCGACCGTGGTTGGCTCGACGGTCGGTCGCGCGACCAGCACGGGACTGCACAGAGGGAGCGCGCCGTGGCGGCGCAATGCCCCAGCGCTCATGGTGCCCGCCCGAGTTCCCGGGTCGTGCCGACGAGGTTCCCCGGCTCGCCGCGCAGCATGCTGCTCGCCGGCAACGGCGCGAGCTCATTCCGATCGGGTGCAATCTCGAGCTGCTCGAGGAAACCGAGATCCACTGCGCCGGCGTCGAGGTCCCAACCGATCAGGTCGGCGGCGCGTGCCACGCGGATCGAGAGCACCTGCTGGATCGGGAAGACCGCTCGGGTGAGCGCGCGCCGCGCACCATGCTCGTCCGAGCCCACGAAGAGGAGCTCCACCGTGCTGGCTGTGAATCGGATCTGATCTTGACGACGCAGACGCTGGATAAGCTCGACCGAGAACTGGGCGCGAGGCACCACGACGACGGTCGCCGCGTCGCTCAGGTCACGCCGATCGAGGAGCGGGTGTACAAGCCGGTCGCGCTCGCTCGCGAGGATGCCGAGAAGCCGGTCCGCGGTCGCGTTCCAATTGAACCTCTTGGCTTGGGCACGGCAGCGGGACGCCCATTCTTCGGCGCTCGCCGACTCCTCGAGCGTACGGAGCGCCGCGACGATCGCTGATCCGAAGTCCTGCTCCTCGTCGACCAGCCAGCCGGTGACGCCGTCTTCGATCGCGTCCTGGAGCCCCGGTACCCGAAAGCTCAGACTGGGCACGCCGAGCGCCGCTGCCTCCATGACGGACATGCCCCAGCCTTCGGTCAGGCTCGGCGAGACAAAGAGCCACGACGACGCGAGGAGCTCATCCCGGCGAGCGTCGGGCACTCTCCCGTGGAATACCACCCTCTCCCGAAGCCCGAGCTCATCGGCCAGGTCCTGGAGGGGAACACGCTCCTCGCCGTCGCCGACGAGGTGCAGCTCGACGTCGGGAAGCTCCTTCGCCACCACCTCCCTGAGCGCGTGAAGCAAAAGCTCCAGGCGCTTCTGACGAACGAAACGGCCGACATAAATGATCCGGCGCCGGTCGCTTCGCGAGCTGGCGTCTTCTCGGAGGGTCGCGTCCTGACCGCACGGCACCAGGTAGACCGGGCCGTGAAAGCTCAGCTGGTGACGGACCTCGGAGCGGGACGACGGCGAGACCACGCAGACCGGACGAAGACCGTAGACCCAGCTGCTGACCTGGTTCTCGAGCACGCGCCCCACGAGCGTCAGCCACGGCGGGAAGTAGAGCCCGAACTGCTTCTGGTGCACGTGGTGCACGAGCAAAGCGACCGGTGTCCGCCGTCGCACCACCAGCGGGCTGAAGAACGGGATGCCGTTCTGTGAGTCGATGACGGCGTCGATGCCGCGTCGGTGGAAAAGGATCCACGCGAGAGCGAGGGGGTAAACGGTGAAGGCATTGCCCAAGCGGACGATCGTGCCGAACGGTGCTCGAGAGCGGCGCGAGCTGCCCGGGTGCCGGGCGCTCAGCAGTGTGACGCGTGCGCCGTGCGCATGGAACCGCTGAGCGATCTTCTCGCAGTACGCCTCCGCCCCGCCGGTGTTCGGATGGCTTGAGTCGCGCCAGTTGCAGATCACGACATGCCGGTCGCTCCATGCGCCCGAACCGGATCGGAGTCGCCTGCCACGGCGCCGTCGCCTATACACGGGCGGTTCCCGCGGCTCGAATCTCTTTGCGCAATGCCCAGAGATCGAGCGCGACCTCGAGTCCGTCCCGCATCGGCCGGAAGGTCGAGCCCGGCCGGTCGGTCCACTCGACCGGGAACTCCTTGACGGGAAGGTTAAGGGCGCGAGCGTGAGCAAGAACCTCGACGTCGAATGCGAAGCCCGAGATGGCGGTATGGGCGAAGATCTGATGTGCCGCCGTGCGCTGGAAGAACTTGAAGCCACACTGGGTGTCGAGCACACCTCCCGCCAGCTCCCTCGTGGCGAAATGGAAGGCCTTGGCCCCGGCTTGACGGAGAAGGGGCTGCTCAACATGTAGGACCGCGCCTTTACACCGGCGTGACCCGACCACGACCGGCCAACCCTCCTTCAGGTAGCTCACGGCGTCGTCGAGCGCCGACGCCGGCGTCGCGAGGTCGGCGTCACAAAACCCGATCCAGCGCGCGACCGAGGAGAGAACGCCGCGGGTGACCGCGCTTCCCTTTCCTCTCCGCGAACAGCCGGAGATGATCACCCGATCCGCCCCCACGGCGGCAATGACGCGATCGACAACGTCGGCGGTCCGGTCGCTACTTCCGTTGTCGACGACCCGCACAACGCCGCAGAGGGACATCGATCGCATGTGCTCGACGAGCGCGAGCAGGGTGGGGGCAATTCGCTGCTGCTCATTGAAGGCGGGCACAACAATTTCGAGATCGATCTCTCGGCCGACCTCAGCCGAGGAGGGCGGCGGCATTCGAAGTTGCATCGCGTCCATCGAGGCTCCCTGGCGGTCAGACTTGTCCGCGCGCGCGAGCACAGACCCGCGGCGCGACCATCAGCAGCGCGGGAGCGCTTCGACGAGCGGGCGGACGACGTGGACGTGGCGGATCCCGGTTAGAAAAAATGAACCTGTCGTGCATCGTCAGTCTGGCCAATGGCCGTAGTACGTACCTCCCCTAGACGCAGGAGGCACGCTACGGAATCGGGCGGACGCCGCCGCGGAGGCAATTTCACTAGGGGTGAGAATCCACGTGGAGATCGCTTGCTGCGTGCGACGAGCAAATGACGAGCAAATACAGCCAGCTGTCGCGGGCATCGTCAGCCTCGCTAGGTGTGATTCGTCGCCCGTCGAGCCCGTAGATACCGACGTTCGAGCACCCGGCACCCTCGAGTTGTGCGTGCTGCTCGCTCGGGATGACGTAGCACTGCCTGAGGCGAAACTCGAGGGCACCATCCCGTACGAGCGCCCAACGCTGTCAAGCGAGCACTCTCGGTGGCTGATTGAGTAAACGGAGGATGACTTGTTGCAGCGATCCGCGTACACGGGCGTACACGTATGCGCACTGGTGCTCACTAAATGGCACGAAGGGGAGCCCTCGCTGGGAAGGTTGGGTTCTCACCGGAACCGACCACCAAGGAAGCGCCCGCACCATGTTGCACGTAGGACTCGATCCAGCAGGACACGCCTCGACGTCTGCGTCCTCGACGAGTAAGGAGGCGAGCTGTCGTCCTCGGAGCCTCGCGGGCCGCTCGGTACCAGGCCGCCAGAGTCCCATGCTTGCGCCTCGCCGCGGTGTACCGACTTTCGCCGAGGTCTCACGGGTGAACTCGCCGACGAGCGCGTCGCGCGCGGTGTCGGACACACACTGTGGATCGACTTGACTACGAACCTTCCGCGCGGCTGGACAACGACGCCTCAAACGCTGGACAGACCAGTCGACGTTCGAGCAGCTGACACCTGACGCGGCGAACCTCGCTCAGCTCGAGGCACCTGTCCTCACCGGCTTCGCGCCGCGCTCCGGCTCAGCGGCCGCCGGTCCCGCTGCCCGCCGCGAAGATGGCAAGCTCGCCGCATGGACCCGAGCACGGCGGGGGACGCCTTGTGAGCTGGCTCCTCTGTGACTACGGCGAGGTTCTCAGCCTCCCGCAGTCCGAGGAGGACAAGGAGGCGCTCGCCGACGCCGCCGGCGTGGCGCTCGAGGAGTTCCCCCGCCGCTATTGGGACCGGCGCCTCGCCTACGACCGTGGCGACCTGTCGGCGTCCGCCTTCTGGGCGACGGTCGTCGGCCAGGAGGTGGACGACGACCTCCTCGCTCGCCTGGTCGAGCTGGACATCGCGAGCTGGACGCGCCCGAACACGGCTTCGGTTGCGGCCGTGGAACGTGCCGCCGCGCGCGGGCTGCAGCTGGCGCTGCTCTCCAACGCCCCCGTGGACGTGGCACGTGTGATCGAGCGCCTGCCGTGGACGGGCGCTTTCTCCCGGTACTTCTTCAGCTGCGACGTCCGGGAGGTCAAGCCCGCACCGGCGATCTTCGCCCATGCGCTCGACCAGCTCGGTGCCCGGCCGGGAGAGGTCGTGTTCGTCGACGACCGGCCGGAGAACGTCGCGGCGGCGGCGGCGCTCGGCCTCGGGGCCATCCGCTTCAGCGATCCCGCGCAGTTCGACTCGATCGCTCCCTGAGTGTCCCGGCGTCCGGTGGTTCGGCGGGCCAGTGCGGACCTCGTCGCCCCGCTCGGCCAGTGAGCCCACCGACCATCAGTCGTAGCGGCCTTCCACGAGCCACGCCCCTCGCTCCAGCGCCAGCAGGTACGCCTCCCCCGTCGCCGTCACCACCTGGAGCCGGGCGCGGCGGCGGTGTCCGGTCCCGTCCCACCACCGCTCGTCGACCGGCCACGGGCCCGCCCAGGCGACGATCGTGACGGGCTCGCCCCCGCTGGTCGCGATGCTCGCCGGCGGGGCGCTCGGCGTGCCGCGTCCGTCGACCGCGACCTCGGCGCCTCCGGCGTCGAAGACTCCGACGAGTGGCGGGTCGGCGGGCACGATCGCCGGGCTCGGCGAGGGAAGACGGCCGGGCCATGGCAGGCCCGCGGCCCCGGTGGCGTCTGGTACCGGGTCACCGAAGGGTACGAGCCGGACGCGCTCGGCCGGCCCGCGCCCGCCCGCCAGGACCGGCCGCACGGCACCGTCGTAGCCGAGCATCCCCTGGACACGGGCGAGGACGCGCGCGACCCGCTCGTCTGCCGCGTGCGAGCGCCCCCACAGCTTGAGCTGACGCCCGCGATCGGGGACGACCTCCACGGGGACCAGGCGCACGGCGGCGATCCCCGCCTCCGCCCGCCCCTGCGCCTCTCCGGGGTGCGGCCCCCCCGGGCCGTCGGGCGGGCCGTCCGACGGCCTCCCCACGAGCCACGCCTCCAGCTGCCAGCGCAGCCGCTCGGCGACGAGCGCGGGCGTCCAGGCACCATCGTTGCCCCAGAGCCGACTGAAGTGCCCCCCGTCGCCGGTCTCCACCTCGACCTCGAGCAACGTACAGGCGAGGCCGCGCTCGGCGAGCTGACCGCAGAGTGCCTCGGCGAGCCCCTTGGCGACGAAGGCGACGGCGTCCACCCGTTCGGCAGGGGGGTCGAGCTCGGTCACGACGGCGAGGTCAGGCGTCGGAGGGCGCCCCTGGAGCGGGCGCTCGTCGAGGCCCTTGGCGAGCCGTTGCGCCCTGGCCCCGTCCGGCCCGAACCGCGCGAGCACGTCGGCCTCGTCCAGGGAAGCGAGCCCGCCGAGGGTGCTGATCCCGAGACGGCGCAGCAGCTCGGCGAGCTCCGGGCGGCCGAGGGCCTCGACCCCGAACGGCGCGAGGAAGGAGGCGGCCCGGCCCGCCGGCACGACCACGCCACGCTGTGCCGCCATCGTCGCGGCGAACGGACCGTCGGCGATCCCGACGCGCCACCACGGGCCGGTGAGCAGCGGCGGCACCGGGTCACCGATCGGCGCGCGTGCGAGCGCGGGCAGTGCGTTCGCGACCGCGGCGGCCACGGCGCCCGCCAGGGCGGCCTCACCACCGAAGTAGCGGGCGGGCCCGCGCGTCCTCAGCGCGGCCCATCCGGCCCGCCGCACCGCGACGGGGGCGCCGAAGGCCTCCAGTGCCCGGACGACCGGCTCGAAGGCCCGGATCTCGCCGCCCACATCACGCGCCAGCACGGCGAGCTCGGGGCAGCAGGCTTCCGCCTGACGGCGACGCTGGCCCGGGGCGACCCCCACCTCCCGGGCGGCGGCCGACGCCGCGACGATCCGTTGGCCCGCCACGATGGCGACCGCCTGCTCCGGAGCCCGCCCTGCCGCGCTGACCGGCCAGTCCGGGCACCATACGACGAGCGTGCGGTGAGGCCGGGCGCTCATCTCGCGCTGGCGGGCAGCACCGGCCAGATCACCGGGCTCTCCGGATAGCCCCGCTCGGCCCCGCCCGGTGGAACGAGAGTCTCGAGGACGCTTCCCTCTGCCGGTAGGGGGAGCACCAGGCGCACGCTGACCTCGGGGGGCGTCGCCCGGCGCCTGGTCGCGACCACCTCCATGGGCCGGGGACCGAGCCGGCCGACCCCGCGGCCGATGCCTCCCCAGGAGCCGGCCACCACCGAGAGCCGCACCTCCGCGGACTCGGGCCAGAGAGACGGTGTCCCCGGCCGGCCCTCCCCCGACTTCGGCCGTCCGGGGACGCCGCGCACGAGATCCGGAAGGGTCGCCACCGTCCCTGCGGCGACGAGCAGGGCCGCCCGGCGCTCCCGGGCGCGTGCGGCCAAACGGCGGGCCTCGCCGGGCGCCAGCGCCGCCGGCGGGCGGGCAATGACGACGTCACAACCCTCCAGCAGCGCAGCGACCACCGCGGCGAAACGCCGGCCCGGGTGGGGCACCAGGACGAGGCGGTCCAGGGCGACGCCGAGCTCGGCCGCGGCGACGAGACCGAGCGACGGCAGGCCGACCGCGGCGCACCACGCGCCGCTGCTGCTCGGACCGGCGAGCAGGGCGAGAGCGAGGGAGGTCCCGCCGGGCACGCCCGAGCCCTCCAGGACGACCGTGCTCCCCCGGCGGAGCCCGGGCGTGCCGAGCAGCTCCGCGAGAGGCGGTGCCACGGGCAGCAGCTCGTCGCGGGCGAGGACGAGCGGCCGGGTGCGCCGGTCGATCGAGGCGAGCTCCGCCCCGCCGGCGCGTCCCTTCCCGACCTGGCCTACCGGTCGTTCTGGCTCCGGGTCGACGAGACGCGCCGGGTGCATGGAGGCATCACGATAGCGAACATACGTTCGCTCTTCCAGCTCGGCCGGCGGTCCCGCTGACCTCGGGCGGAAGGAAGAGGCTTCCGCGCAGGCTCCCGAGCACCGTGCGAGTGGCCACCACGAGCCATGCAACGACGAGGGCGAGAAAGAGGAGCCCGGCGGCGACGCGCAGCGCCGCCGAACTGGTATGCAGGGCGAGCCCGGTCGTGCCCGTGACGCAGGTCCCGATGGGGAACGTGAACGACCACCAGGAGAGCGAGAAGGGCAGCCGCTCCCGTGCCGCTCGGACGGTGACCGCCAGGGCGAGGCATCCCCACAGCGCGGCGAAGCCCAGCACGGGCGCGCCGTAGGCGACGCCGAGCACCAGCAGCCCGGTCGAGTACGGCGCCGGCAGCGCCAGGTGCGCGGCGCCGCCGAGCAGGTTCGCCGCCGTGACGGACTGGCCCAGGGGTCCGAGCAGGATCCACAGCGTCGGCACCATCTGGGCGGGTCCCGTCTTGTGCACGACCAGCCGCTGCCAGATCAAGGTGATGATGACGAACGACGCGATGAGGCTGAGGCCGAACATCGCGTAACAGCCGAGCAGCAGGGTCAGGCGTGCCTGGCCCGCCGGCGCGTAGGGGACCAGCAGCGCACCGGTGGATGCCGAGACCATGGGGGGCACCACCGGCATCAACCAGCCGCCGAAGGCGCTGTCCTCCCGCACCTCGTGGCGGGTGAACATCAGGTACGGAACCGCGACCGCGGCGCCGAGGCCCGCCAGGGTTCCGACACCCCACAGGATCCAGTCGAGGTCGAGCGCAACCCTCAGCCCGAGGACGGCGCGACCGAGCAGGAGTGCGCCTGCGCCCACGGTGAGCAGCGCCATCGGCGGGGCGCCGTAGAAGTGGGCCATCACCGGGTCCGAGGCGTGGCCTCTCGCGATCGCTCGGTGGTGCCGCCAGTACAGGGCCGTGAGCACCGTGACGCCCGCCAGCATGGTCGCCGCCGTTGCCCAGACGGCGGTGACGGCGGGGCGAAGGCCCCGGAACTGCTCCGGCAGCGAGGCCCCGGCCACCGCGACGATGCCCGTGCCCATGACCGAGGCGTACCAGTTCGGCGTGAGGTACCCGAAGACCTGGCGCGGATGGTCGAGGTCGCGCAGCAACCCGAACCTGGCAAGGGCGTGGGAGCCGTTCGCGGCGTGCACCTCGGTGAGCCGAGGCGCTTGCTCCTCGGGTTCTGCGATTCGCCCTGTCATCGTCATGCCCGAACTGTGCGCCCGTGCCGAGCTGCTCGGTAGGGGCCATTTCTTTACCGGGTAACAGCGTCAACTTGTGGCTCATAAGCTGGTCAGCGTGGCGTTGAGCGCGAGGATGCCCGAGCTGCGAGCGTGGGAGCTGCTCCTCGCCGTCGCGCGCTCCGGGAGCCTGAACGCCGCCGGCCGCGAGGTCGGCATCAGCCAGCAGGCCGTCTCGGCCAGGATCTCCGCCGTCGAGCGGCAGACCGGCGTGCAGCTCGTCGCCCGTAGCCCCCGAGGGTCCACGCTGACCCCGGCCGGTGTCGTCGTCGCCGAGTGGGCCGAACGTCTGCTGCAGACCGCCGGGGAGCTGGACGTCGGGCTGGCCGCGCTGCGCCATGAGCGACAGGCGCGGTTGCGCGTCAGTGCCAGCCTCACGATCGCCGAGCACCTGCTCCCCGGCTGGCTCGTGTCCCTGCGCGATGCCGCACTGCGCTCGGGGACCGCCGTCCCCGAGGTGGTGCTGACCGCCGCAAACAGCAATGCGGTGGTCGAGCACGTGCGGAACGATCAGGCCGATGTCGGCTTCATCGAGGGTCCGTCCCGGCCACGCAACCTCCGGTGCCGGGTGATCGCCCTCGACCAGCTGGTCCTCGTGGTCCGGCCGGACCACCCCTGGGCCCGCAGGCGCAACCCCATCACGGCGCGTGAACTCGCAGCGACCGCGCTCGTCAGCCGCGAGGAAGGCTCGGGCACCCGGGACACCCTTTGCGCCGCGCTGCGCGACTCGCTCGGAGCCGAGTTCGAGCCCGCCACGACCGCCCTCGCCTTGTCCACCACCTCGGCCATCCGCGCCGCCCTCGTGGCCGGGGCAGGTCCTGGAGTGCTGAGCGAGGTGGCCGTGGCGGACGACCTCGCAGCCGGGCGCCTGACGCGCGTCGCGGTCGACGGGCTGGACCTGCGGCGGCGGTTGCAGGCGGTGTGGCAAGGTCCTGCCCAGCCGCCGGCTGGGCCTGTCCGCGAGCTGCTGACACACATCGCGCGCCGGACCCGCGCCGCCTCAGCGCGGCCTTGACCGTGACCCTGTGCCGGCGACCGGCCGCTCGCTCCGATCTCCGGGGCGCGGCCTACCGCAGCGGTCCGGCCAGCAGCTCCGCGGAGTCGTTTCGCACGTCGCCGACCCTCCGGTCAGCGGGGCGGACGACCAGCGTGCCCGAGGAAGGGGGCCGGAGAAGGCCCTCCAGCTCATCGCGATCGGTGCCGTCGAGGTCCAGCCATCGATCGAAGGCCGCGCGTTCCAGCACGACCGGCATGCGGTCGTGGAACGCGGCGACGTCCTCGCTGGCGCCGGTCGTGATGATCGTGCACGTGCGGACCCAGGCGTGCGGGTCGTCGCGCCGCTCCGGGTCCCGCCACGCCTCCCACAGGCCGGCAAAGCCGAGCGGCTCACCGTCGGCTCTCGTGAAGTAGAAGGGCTGGCGAGCGCTTCCCGGCCCGTGTTGCCATTCGAAGAAGCCGTCCGAGGGCACGACGATCCTGCGGTGCTTGAATGCCGAGCAGAAGGCCGGCTTCGAGGCGACGGACTCACCTCTCGCATTGAATAGGCGGTTTCCGATCGAAGCGTCCTTCGCCCACGAGGGGACGAGGCCCCACCGATAGGTGTCGAGCAGGCGACCCCCGTCGTTGGTCATCGCGACGCCGAGCACCTGCCGTGTGGGCGCGACGTTGTAACTCGGCAGGTAGCGATCGGTCAGCCCCGGTGCCTCCCGGGCGTCGAAGAACCTCACCAGATCCTCCGTGGGCGATACCAAGACGTAGCGGCCGCACATGATGCGACCAGGCTAGGCACGCCCGCTCAGGCCCGGGCGCGCTGCGAGGACGCTCTTGGCGAGGGACCGGGGCGAACCGAGCACGACCGAACCCGACGATGCCGACCCCACCGACGCCCGGCAGGAGGACGCCGAAGAGCGTGTGCGCCGGTTGCGCCGGCCACGTCGCGTGAGCTCGTCGGGCCCATTGACGACGAGCTGCCGCTCGGCTTCGCGAGCCGACAGTCCGCCGGGCGAGGTCCGAAAGCCGCGAAACAGCGTCGCCAGCGCCTGGCGCGGGTCGGTGTCCCCGTCGAAGTCGTCGCCGGGTGCGACCGCCTCTCCGCCCTCGGGCTGGCCATGGTCCCTTCGCGAGCTACGCCTGCATCAACGATGCCGACCTACTGCTCCTCGTCGTCCCCAGCCTCACCTATCGGCCGTCGGGCGTCGAGCGTCGCCATCCAGACAGCACCTCGCATCGAAGAAGAAAGCGGTCCACGACATCACCGACAGCCGGATCACCCGGTTCGCGCGCTGCGTCGGCGGGCGCGGAGGCGGTGAGCACACCCTGCGCGAGCACGGTCCACTCGGCACCCGCGGTCTCGCCCGGACTGCTCACCGCGAGCGCGACAACGGCGTCGGCGGAGAGCCGGACGACAGCGCCGAGGACCGGCTCGACGGCGAGCACGAGCCCTGCGCGCTCGAGGTGGAGCGGCTCGAGGTGCACCGGGGCGATGACCGGCAGCGCCCGGATCGTCGTGGCGAGCTGTCCGGCGCGCGAGGAACGCAGGTGCTCGAGGCACTCGTCCTCGCTGAGCGGCACGAATCCCCCCGCCCGTCGACTCCCTTCAGCACACATCACCCGATCATCCAAGCTGCCGCCCGGCCGAACTAGGGCCGAATGGCCAGTGTTGGGGATCAGTTCCGAACGGGAACGCTCCAGGTCAACAGGGTTCCCGACGGCTCACGTCGGCCGAGCTCGAAGGTGCCTCCGAGCCGCTGGGCCCGCGCGAGCATGTTCGGAAGGCCGTTGCCTGCGGTCGGCCCGGTGACGACCCCGATGCCGTCGTCGGCGACCGAGAGGGTGACCCACCCGTTCTCGACCCCCAGCACGACGTGCACCTCGCTCGCGTGGGCGTGGCGGGCGACGTTGGAGAGCGCCTCGCGACAGACGTTGAACAGCTCGGCCGAGAGCTCGCCGGCGAGCGCGTGGTCCACGGGACCCTGGCAGGCGATGCGTGGCGAGAAGCCGAGCTGCGCGGCCATCTCGTCCGCGAGCGCGAAGAGCTCTTCGCGGACGCCCCCGGCCGCGATCGGGTGGGAGAGGCGGAAAATCATGTTGCGCAGGTCACGGATCATGTCGTCGAGGCTCTGCACCGCCGCATCGATGCGGTCGAGCACCGGCCCCGGCGCGAGCTGGCGCACCGCCTGGAGTGACATGCCGACCGCGAACGCCCGCTGGACGATCATGTCGTGGAGGTCTCGGGCGATCCGCTCGTCCTCCTCGATCAGCCGGAGCCGGTCCAACTGCTCGCGCGCGTTCCCGAGCGTCAACGCGACGGCCGCTGCTCCGGCGAAGACGCCGACCAGGTTCAGGTCGAAGTTGTCGAACGACGGGGCGCCCTGTTCACGAGCGACGACCAGCACGCCGATGCTGTCGCCCTCACTCGCGAGCGGCACGTACGCGGCCGTGCCGAGCCCGAGGAGCGCGGCCGCGGCGGGCACGTTTGTCGCGTGGGAGATCTCCTCCAGCACCTCGATCTCACGCGAGGCCAACACCTCGGCCGACCTGCTCGTCGTCTCCGAGAGCTCGATCCCGACAAGGACGTCTGTCCCGGGTCCGTCGGCCGCCGATATGACGAGCGAGCCATGCCCGCTCGGTGTCACGATCCACGCGGCCTTGGCCCCGACGAGCTCGCGCGACCAGGCCATGATCAAAGCGATGGTCTCTTCCAGCGATGCACCGGTGAGCAGGAGGCCGGTGACTTCGTTCACGGCTTCGAGCTGGCGGACGGCTCGCAGCCGCTCGGTTGCGTCACGGACGAAGGCGGCAACATAGCGCCTGCCGTCGACCTCGGTGGGGTCGAGGCTGACGTCGATCGGGACTTCTCTGCCGTCTCGCGTCAAGCCGAACAGCTGAAGGCCTGAGCCCATGCGCCGGGCCCGAGCGACATCGCTGAAGCGTTTGCGATGGGTGACGTGACCGCCGCGTCGCTCGGGCGGGACGAGAACCTCGATCGGTTCGCCCACGAGCTCCTCAGGGAAGTAGCCGAACAGCGACGTCACCGCGGCGCTCGCGAGCACGATGGAGCCCTCGGCATCGACGACGATCACCGCGTCCGAGCTCGCCGAGAAGATCGCGCCGATGAGATGGCCCGTCGGTGGAGGAGTCTCCATCCATTTACCTCAGGCGCCGTTTGAGGAACGCATCTCGACTCCCGAGTAGACCGCGACTCAACCTATCCGACCATCGCTACTCCTATTCGAGTCGCGCCGTCAAGGACGGGACTGCCGTCAGATGTCAAGTCCCGTGGCCCGATGATCGGAGGGCGGTGCGGGCCCCGGCTTCGTCGGCGTCTCCCGGCCCCAGGTTCCGAATCCAACGGCCGATCGGCAGGGGTTGGCTTGGCCAACCGAGACCGTGTTCGGTTGGCGCCAGCACTGCGGACCCAGAGCCTCGATCCGGTGCAAACAGCCAAATCCCGGAGCCCAGATCCCAGAGGCCAGTACTGGCTCGTGCGTGATCGGCGCTCGCCACCGATCAGCGAGACGGGCGCCCCGCTCGGATGGCGGCGCGTCGCCGAGCGTGCCGGTACCCGGAGAGCGATGCCTGGACGGCTCCGACCCACTGGCGGGCCGACCAATCAACGACGTCGGCGCGCGCCGCGAGCTCCAACTCCAACGGCACGAGCGCCGCACGCTGCACCTCGGCGAGCGGTCCGTACGTCGCGGCGAGGTCGAGCACCTCGGAGGCGAGATAGGAGCGGGCCTCTCGCCAGTCACCGCGGGAGGTGGTCGTTCGCTCCCGCACTGCCGCGCGTTCCAAACGCAGCTCGTCCTCCGTGCCGTGCGCCAAGAGGTTCGTCCACACCCACACCGGCATCGGGGCGGCGTGCTCTTCGACGTGTTCGAGGAGCCGGCCGAGGAGGAACGCCTCGCAGGCGCCGACGATCTCGGCGCTGTCCCGCGACCATTCGCGGCGATGGACGAGGCCTTCCTGCCAGCGCCCCAGGTGCGGGCCCGGCACCCGCCACGGCTCACGAAGCGAGCGGGACCAGGACATCGCGGTCAACCTTTCGGTGTGCGGGGTGCCGAAGCCAGCTGGCGAGGTAGGCACGCGCCTGGTAGCACGCCTCGCCGACCGACGCGCCGCGCGCGTAGGCCGCCTGCGCCCGCGCGGCCACCCTCGCCGCGGCCTCGGCATCGCCCGGAAGCTCCTGGCCGACCCATGCCCGGACGACCTCGCCCAACACCAGTTCGTTCGGCACTCTGACCACCTCCGACGCGACGGTACGCGAGCCGCCGAGGGGGTCGGGAGGGTCGAAGGTCCCGATGATGCCGAGGTGGCCAGTCCTCCGCGCCGGCGTGTCCGGCATGGGGACGAAGGGCTCTGGCTCGAACCCACGAGAGGGAGCAACGTAATGCTCGGCGGGCGGAAAGGAACTGGCCAGCTCGCCGCGACAGATCATTGGAGTTCAGATGCGAGCCTCGAAGGCTAGAGCGTTGCTCGCGACAGTGGTGGCAGCGCTCCTTCTCGACATGGTGGGCGGAGTTGGGCTCGGTGCAGCGCTCGGGGCTTCGTTCGCCCCTCGAGGTGGCGCGGCGGCGGCGTCGGCGCCTCCCTGCTCGGCAAGCGCCCTGAGTGCCACCGGCGGTCGACAAGACGAGAACATGGGCGCGAGCGGCACGCTCGTGCTCACGAACGAGACAGGCGAGAGCTGCCGCCTGACCGGCATCGCAAGGCTCAGCCTGGTCGGGCGTTCCGGCGCGAGCCTGGCAGTTGCCTACCGGCAGCCGACCAGCCCGGTACGCCCGCTCGTGCTCGCAGCCGGCGCCTCCGCCCAGGTCATCGTCTACTGGTGGAACTGGTGCGGATCGCAGCCTGGGCCGCTCGCGGTGCGCATCACCCTGCCGGGCCACGCGGGCACGCTGGTCGCGCCCTTCGACGGTCCACCGGCCGACCGCATCGTCCCGGCCTGCCTCAGCTGCGCGAAGGACTCGTGGGTCGCGATCGCCGACGCTTTCGAGCCCTACGAGCCCGGCCCGCCGGTCTGCGTGCCACAGGGGGCCACGACACTTCGACTCTCGTCCGGCTTGGCGAGTCGCGTTCGGGTCGGCCAGCTCGTCGAGATTGAGGCGGTCGAGTCCGCGTCCTTCCAAAACCCGGCGGTGTACCCTGCGGCGATCAGTCCCTGGGAGGCCGCCAGGAGCTCGAACGTGTTCGTCGTCGAACCGGTCGCGCGCTGCGGTCGGGCCGCCACTCTCGGCCTTCCCGTCTACGTCGCTGAGTTCCGAGCCGTATCACTCGGACGCGTCGTGCTCACCCAGCCCCTCTCCCCCGCCTGGCGCGCCGTGAAGGGGCATCGGCCGGCACCGTTCAGGGCCGCGGTCACGGTCGACCCTGCGAGATAGGCGTCGGCACGCTCGTCAGACGGGCGACGACGACAGGGGCTACCTGAGCGAGGATCCGGCGCCCGGCGTTTCAGCCCGTCGCACATCGGTGCCACCAGCAGGTGGCGGGGGGGCACGCAAGTCGGACCTACGGACCGCAGGGCGGGCTCGTACGTCGCGCTCGGTCAGCGGCGGGCGCGGCGTCGCACGAGCCGCACGACCAGCGCTAGGACGGCGAGCACGACGATCAACTTCACCAGGAAGGCGATCGTCCCGACGACAAATGAGAGGACGGCGAACGCCACCACGGCGGCGACCACGACGGGCCCGACGACGACGAGCCCGTGCACCGGCCGTAGCTTCGGCGGCCCTCCTGTCGGCTGGATCATCTCGCCACCGCCGTTCCTGGGCTCTTGGGCCGCCCCGTTCGTGCGGTCCTTGTTAGCGATTCTACCTGGGGCGGAGCCCAGTCAGTCGTCGCCCGCCGGGCGTCGCGCAAGCTTGAGAAGTTGACGAGCTCACACTACACACATAATCTTGACCAAAGCAGTCGGATTAAGTGCTCTGACTGGCGAACTAACCTAACTAGGTCATCGATCGGCGTGTCTCGGCCACGGGACGCGCGGAAGGAGACGTGCGACGTGCGACTCGCCCACCGGCCCGGATCACCCGAGCGAGCCCGGCCCGCCAAGGCGCCTACGACCGCCCGCGGTGCCGAGCCAGCGCGCCGACGCCGCCGGAACCAGCTCGCCGCCGTCGGTGCCGCGCTCCTTGCCACGGGCACCGGCATCCTCGCCGGCGCGGGCAGCGCCGCCGCCGGATCGGCCCCGAGCGGTCAGGTGGCGCTCGTGGCGTACTCCACGCCGGCGCCCGCCTACGACGCCTTGATCAAGGCCTTCCAGGCCACCTCGGAGGGCAAGAACGTCACCTTCACGACCTCCTTCGGGCCCTCGGGCAGCCAGTCGCGCTCGGTGGCCGCGGGTCTGCCCGCCGACGTCGTGAACTTCTCGCTCGCGACCGACATGGAGCGGCTCGTCAAGGCGAAGCTGGTTTCCCCGAGCTGGAATGCCGACCCGACGACGCACGGCATGGTGACGAACTCGGTCGTCGTGTTCGTCGTGCCGAAGGGAAACCCCGAGCACGTGAAGACCTGGGCCGACCTGGTGAAGTCGAACACGAGGGTGTTCACACCGAACCCGTTCAGCTCCGGCAGCGCGCGCTGGAACCTGATGGCCGCCTACGGCGCCGAGCTCAAGCTCGGCCAGAGCGCCTCGAACGCCCAGAGCTTCCTGCGCACCTTGCTGACCAAGACCGTCGTGCAGGACACGAGCGCTGCCACCGAGCTGCAGGCATTCCTCCAGGACGAATCGTCGAACAAGAACGACGTCCTCCTCGACTACGAGGATGACGCCATTCAGGCCGAGCGGGCAGGTAGGCCCATCAGCTACGTCATCCCGCCGCAGACCATCCTCATCCAGAACCCGATCGCAGTGACTGCCAATTCGAAGAACTCGGCCGCCGCCCAGGCCTTCGTCAGCTTCCTGCTCTCACCGGCCGGACAGGAGCAATGGGCTCGTCTCGGCTACCGACCGGTGCGCCCGACCGTGGCGGCACAGTTCCGGAAGAAGTTTCCGGACCCGCCGAACCACGGGCTCTTCACGATCCAGTATCTCGGCGGTTGGGACCAGGTGGCGACCACGTTCTTCGGCACGAAGACCGGCGTCGTCACCCAGATCGAGCAGTCCCTCGGCGCCTCGACGTCGTCCAGCTAGCCCGGCGGCGTGACAACCTGGCTCGAAGCTCCTCTCGCAGGACGACGCCCGACCCGGGGCGCTTCGGCGCCCCGGGTCGGGCGCGTCGTCACACGCCTGCCCGGCCCGGGCCTCGCAGCCGTCTATCTGAGCTTCCTGGTCTTGCTGCCCATCGCGGCCGTGCTCTCGAAGGCCTTCACCGGCGGCCCGGGCGCCCTTTGGCAAGCGGTCACCCAGCACGAGACGGTCGCCGCTCTCGAGCTGAGCGTCGTCAGCTCGCTGATCGTCGTCGTCGTGAACGCCTTCGCGGGCCTGGCCATCGCGTGGCTGCTCGTCCGTGACCGATTCCCGACGAACCGGGTGATCGGCGCCCTTGTCGACCTCCCGTTCGCGCTTCCGACGGTGATCGCGGGGGTGACGCTGGTCGCCGTGTACGGTCCCGGGAGCCCCGTTGGCATGAACATCGCCTTCTCGAGGGTGGCGGTCGTCGTGGCCCTGGCGTTCGTCACGCTGCCGTTCTCCGTGCGCAGCGTCCAGCCGGTGCTGGCCTCGCTCGACCGGGAAACCGAGGAGGCGGCCGCATCCCTCGGCGCCTCCTCGTGGACGACCTTCCGGCGGGTGACGCTCCCGGCCCTCGTTCCTGCGCTCATCACCGGCGCCGGCCTCGGCTTCGCCCGCGCCCTCGGCGAGTACGGCTCGGTCGCCCTCGTGTCGGGGAACATCCCGCTCAAGACCCAGGTCGCCTCCGTCCAGATCTTCGGGCTCATCGAGAGCGACGACCTGGCCGGCGCGGCGGCCGAATCGCTCGCCCTCTTCGTCATCGCCCTCATCGTCCTCGCGGCCTTCTCGCTCTTGCGCCGCCGCCTGCTGCCGAAGGACGCGGCGTGACCGGCGGCACGCGCCGCTGGGCGCGCCTCACCTGGCGCTGGGGGCTCCGGGCCTTCGGCCTCGCCTACATGGGCTTTCTCGTCGGCTTGCCGGCCGGCTCGGTCATCTGGCGTGCGCTCTCGCCCGGGGTCGGCTCGGCGTGGCGCGCCGTCACGACACCGGCCGGCGTCCATGCCTTCGAGCTCACGATCGAGGTGGCGCTGGTCGCCGTGGTCTGCAACACCGTCTTCGGCATCGGCATGGCCCTGCTCCTCGCGAGGCACCGCTTCCCGGGGGCGACCGTGGTGGAGGCGCTGATCGACCTGCCGCTGTCGCTCTCACCCGTGGTCGTGGGCCTCGCCCTCGTCCTGTTCTACTCGAGTCGCGAGGGCTGGCTCGGGCCGTGGCTCACTGCCCACGGGATCACTGTGATCTTCGCCTTCCCCGGCATCGTGCTGGCCTCCGCCTTCGTCTCGCTCCCCTACGTGGTCCGGGAGGTCCTGCCCGTCCTCCAGGAGCTCGGCGACGAGCAGGAGCAGGCAGCCGCCACCCTCGGGGCCGGGCCCTTCGCGATCTTCTGGCGGATCACCCTGCCCGCCATCCGCTGGGGCGTCGCCTACGGCGTCGTGCTCACGACAGCTCGCGTGCTCGGCGAGTTCGGCGCGGTGAGCGTGGTGTCCGGCGACATCGTGAGCCATACGCAGACGTTCACCCAGTTCGTCGACGATGCCTTCACCAATTTCAATACCGCTGGCGCTTACGCCGGGGCCCTCGTGCTCGGGCTCATCTCGGTCGTGGTGCTGATCGCGCTTAGCGCCAGCAGGCGCAAGGAGGAGGCACTGCAATGAGCATCACGGTCGAGCACGTCTCGAAGCGCTTCGGCGGCGCCGTCGCGCTTGAGGACGTCAGCCTGGAGGTGCCGGCCGGCTCGCTCATGGCGCTCCTCGGGCCAAGCGGCGGGGGCAAGTCCACCCTGCTCCGGGTGATCGCCGGCCTGGAGGTGCCCGACGTCGGGTCCGTGGCGATCGACGGCGAGGACGTCACCCGCCTGCCGGCGCGCTCGCGCGGGATCGGTTTCTGCTTCCAGCACTACGCGCCGTTCCGTCACATGACGGTGTGGGAGAACGTCGCCTTCGGCCTCAAGGTGCGGCGCCGTCCCCGGGCGGAGATCGCGGCGCGCGTCGACGAGCTGCTCGAGCTCGTGCGGCTGGAGGGCTTCGCGAAGCGCTACCCGGCCCAGCTCTCCGGTGGCCAGCGTCAGCGCATGGCCCTGGCGCGAGCGCTCGCGGTCCAGCCCCGTGTGCTGCTGCTCGACGAGCCGTTCGGCGCCCTCGACGCCCAGGTCCGCAAGGAGCTGCGCAGCTGGCTACGCCAGCTCCACGCGCGGATCAACGTCACGACCGTGCTCGTCACCCACGACCAGGAGGAGGCGATGGAGGTCGCCGACCACATCGCCGTCATCCACGACGGGCGCCTGGAGCAGGTCGGCACCCCGGCCGAGTGCTACGACCACCCCGCGAGCGAGTTCGTCCTCACCTTCCTCGGACCGGCGACGCGCCTCGACGGATCGTGGGTCCGACCGCACGACCTGGTCGTCACGCGGGAGCCGGCGCCGGGGTCGAGACCCGGGACGATCCGCAGCGTGGCCCGGCTCGGCTTCGAGGTGCGACTCGAGATCGCGCTCGACGACGGCACCGACACCTGGGCACAGCTGACCCGGCGCGGTTTCGACGAGCTCGGCGTCGGGATCGACGGGCGTGTCCACGTCGCCTCTCTCGCGCCGTCGGCAGCGCCGAACCTGGCAACACGGGACGTCGCATCGGTCCCCTAGCCTGGGCTTCGATGACGAGCGACCCTGCGACGGTGCGTCCCGAGCCTGGGACCGGGCCCGAGCCTGTGGCGCGCTCGATCCGTACTGCACGCGACGAGCTCGCCGCGGCCGTGCTCGGCGGGGCGCTCTGGCCCGGTGAGCTGCCTCGTCGTTACTCCGACGCCGTCGACGCCGTCCTCGCGAACCTCCTCGACCAGGCGACGGAAGGAAAGCCCCGCGGCTACGCGCTGCTCGCCGTCGGCGGCTACGGGCGGCGCGAGCTCTGCCCGGGGAGCGACCTCGACCTCGTCCTGCTACACCGCGGCCGGCGCGGCGTGGAGAAAGTCGCCCAGGCGCTCTGGTACGCGATCTGGGACGAAGGGCTGCGCCTCGACCACAGCGTGCGAACGCGCCGCGAAGCGCTCGGCGTCGCACGCGGCGACCTGAAGGCGATCCTCGGCCTGCTCGACTGCCGGGTCGTCGCCGGAGACGCGAAGCTCGGGGAGCCGCTGCAGTCGTCAGTGGCCGAGCTCTGGCAGCGCCAGGCCCCGACGATGCTCCCGCTGCTCGACGACGCCGTGACGGCCCGCCATCACAGCGCGGGCGAGCTGGCCTTCCTGCTCGAGCCCGACCTGAAACGGTCGGCGGGCGGCCTGCGAGACGCCGCAGCGCTTCGCGCCCTCGCGCTCGCGATGCCCGTGATCGCCTCGGCACAGGAGCCGATCGCCATCGCGGAGGCGGAAGGGCTGATCCTTTCCGCTCGCGTCGCGCTGCACTGCCGCGCGGGATCCAGCAACGACCGGCTGTTGCTCCAGGAGCAGGACCAGGTCGCGGCGCTGCTCCAAATGGACGACGCCGACGTGCTGATGGCGGCCATGGCCGAAGCGGGCAGGACGATCTCGGCGAGCAGCGAGGAGGCGTGGCGCCGTGCTCGGCGGGTGCTACGCGGGCCGGCCGCGCTCGACGCCGCGACGACGTCGACCATCGAGCCCGGCGTCGTCGTGCGCGACGGGGAGGTCGCCCTCGCCGACGACGCCGACCCCGCCGGCGATCCGACGCTCGTCGTCCGGGTCGCCCGCGCCGCCGCGCAACGCAACGTCCTGATCGAGCGGGAGTCGCTCGATCGCCTCGCGGCCGACGCCCGCGCCCCGGCGGAGCCGTGGACCCCTCGGCTGCGCGACGCCTTCCTCGATCTCCTCCAGACCGGTGACGCCCTCGTCCCCGTCGTCGAGGCGCTCGACCGCCGGGGTCTGTTCGAACTGTTCCTCCCCGAGTGGACGGTGGTCCGCAACCGGCCGCAGCGCAACGCCTACCACCGCTACACGGTCGACCGGCACCTGCTGGAGGCGGTCGCCCGGTGCTGCTCGCACCTGAGCGCGGTCGACCGCCCGGATCTGCTCGTCATGGCGGCGCTGCTCCACGACCTCGGCAAGGGCACGCCGGGCGACCACAGCCAGGTGGGCCGGGACATCGCGGAGCGCGTCGTTCGGCGCATGGGCTTCTCCGAGCAGGACGTCGCGGTCCTCCTGCGCCTCGTCGCCTACCACCTCGTCCTCCCCGAGATGGCCACCCGCCGCGATCTGGACGACCCCTCGACGGCGCACGTCGTCGCTCGCTTGGTGGAGGACCGCCGGACGCTCACGCTCCTCGCCGCGCTGACCGAAGCCGACAGCGTCGCCACGGGGACGTCCGCATGGGGACCGTGGAAGGCGGAGCTCGTCGCGACCCTCACCGCGCGCGTCGGCGACGTGCTCGACGGTCGCCCGCTCGCCGCCCCAGCCCCTCCGGCGATGCCACCGGAGCTGGTCGGCGCGATGGAGGAGGGCCGCCTCGCGCTGCGCGCCTTCGGGCGCCGCGTCACGGTCGTCGCGCCGGACCGGCCCGGCCTGCTCGCCGCCGTGACCGGCGTGCTCGCGCTCCACGGCTGCAACGTGCTGCGGGCGACGGCGGGTGCGGGGACGCGCGACATGGCGTTCGAGGTCTTCGACGTGGAACCGGCCTTCGACCGCCAACCGAACTGGGCGGCCGTCGAGGCGGACGTGGCGGGCGCCCTGAACCGCTCCTTCGAGCTCGACGAGCGCCTGGAGGCCCAGGACCGCACCTACTCGCGCTCTCGCCGGCCGGCGGCGGCCCGGCCCGCGCAGGTCGCCGTGGCGGTCGACGACACGACCTCCGAGCTCGCCTCGATCGTCGAGGTTCGGGCCCCTGACCGCCTCGGGCTCCTCCACCACGTCACCGCCACGCTGGCCTCGGCCGACCTCGACGTCGCGGCGGCGCTCGTCGACACGCTCGGTCACGAGGTCGTCGACACCTTCTACGTACGCGACCGCGAGGGGCGCAAGCTTGGCGCGACCGCTCGGGCGGAAGAGGTACGTACACTCCTGGCCGAGGTCCTGGCCCGTGTCTGCTGAGCGATCCGAGCGTCGGCGCAGTGCGGGCCCCCGTGGTCGACGGGGGCTCTGGATGGGCGCGGGCGTGGCGATCGCCGTCGCCGGCGGGGGCGTGGCAACCTTCGCGGCCGTGCGCCGCGCCGAGGCGATTACCGGTACCGGGCAGGCACACGCCGGTGGCACCCTGGCGGCGCGCGCCACCAAGGCTCGCACCCGTGCCCACCGGGCTGTCGCACCGCTCCGGCTGCTGGCGATCGCACCGGCCCCCCGGGCGGCGAACGTCGGCTACCGCCCGACCATCAAGATCCGCTTCTCGCGGCCGCTCGCGGCCAGCTCGCCGATGCCGGCGCTGCGGCCCGCCGTCGCCGGCACCTGGTCGCGGCCGAACGACACGACGCTCGCCTTCCGCCCGACCGGCGAGATCCCTCCCGGGACGACCGAGATCGTCACCGTGCCCGGCGGCGCCGCAGGGGTACGCGGACGATCGGGCGGCCGCTTCGCTTCCACGGTCGCCTGGAGCTTCACCGTCGCCAAGGGCTCGACGCTCCGCCTCCAGCAGCTCCTCGCCGAGCTCGGCTACCTCCCGGTGCGCTTCGTCGGAGCCGGGGCGAGCCTCGCCGCTGAGCCGACGAGCCCGAGCGCCATCCCGCTCGCGGCACAGCCCGGACGCTTCGCCTGGCGCTTCGCGCACGTGCCGAGCCAGCTGGCCACGTTGTGGCAGGCGGGCGAGTGGAACACCATCACCGAGGGCGCGGTGATGTCGTTCGAGTTCGACCACGGCCTCACGGACGACGGCATCGCCGGCCCACAGGTATGGCGCGCCATCCTGCAAGCGGTGGCCGCCCATGACGCCACCACCCAGCCCTACAACTACCTCATCACCACCGAGACGGCGCCGGAGACCCTCTACATCTGGAGCGACGGGCGCGTCATCTACCAGACCCTCGCGAACACCGGCGTGGCAGCCGCGCCGACGCAGCTCGGGACGTGGCCGGTCTACGTCCGCTACACCTCGACGACGATGACCGGCACGAACCCAGACGGGTCGCACTACAGCGACCCCGGCATCCCCTGGGTCTCCTACTTCAACGGCTCGGACGCCGTCCACGGCTTCTACCGGGCGCAGTACGGGTTCCCACAGAGCGACGGCTGCGTCGAGCTCCCCGAGGCCAACGCCAAGATCGTCTACCCCTACGACCCGATCGGCACCCTCGTCACGGTCACGACGGGCGACCTCGGAAGCGAGCTCGGAAGCGGCGGCACGAT
>Ga0209415_10000495_pt1 | contig 73557 bp, 67 predicted proteins | sample PeaSoiSIISIP2007_FD_187696 | JGI IMG/M metagenome (GOLD analysis project Ga0209415, IMG submission 187696) | Peat soil microbial communities from Weissenstadt, Germany - SII-SIP-2007 (SPAdes) (version 2) | ecosystem: Environmental > Terrestrial > Soil > Wetlands > Peat | place: Germany...
CGCCTAGCGAAAAAGTCCTGAATCTGCCAACGCATTTCGGCATAAAAGATATCAGCCAAAGTGGCGTAATTATTCAAACCGATCATCAATTAAAGATGGACACCATGGTCCTCATAGAGCTATCAATCAACGCTTGTGATCCTGCAAGTTTTATGGGGAAAGTTGTATCGTGTCGCATGACGCAGGATAAGGTGCATTCAAATTACGACATAGGGATGGAATTGTCAGAACTGACGGATAGGGACAGGTCGCTGCTTATAAGTTTCATAGCCTGCGTTAAAGAAAGTGAAAATATTGTTAAAAGGCGAGGAAGATAGGAAACGTCACTTTACATTTGCAAAATAATAATTGTCCTTTCGATGGAAGCGGTGATGAACCCTCCTGTATCGTTGTTTCTCCTTGAAGCTTGTAGCGATTCATTGTTGACGCCTAACCTAAAAACCCAATCGACGACAAAACCCAATCGATGATGTTGACAGAGGATTGAATTATGCATGTATTCGTCCGGGACTCTGAGAATGTGGGGATTATCATTGCTAAGCTGGCTTGCTCTCGATCCGACCGAGGTCGGCCTGGCTTGGTGGTTCTATGGAAGCAGGAAAAATACGTCGAAGGTGAGTGTCAACGTGACGGCGCTGAACGGTAATTCGTCGCTATTCGAACAGCCCGATGATGATGGTCGATGGGATTCCTTGCCGGCGATTTGCTATCCCTGGATCTGGCGTCCGCTCTTGCCGGAGATCGACCGCTTATGGAAGCCGAGAAGAATCGTCTCGGCAGTCTCAAAAAGAGCAGCAGTCTTGGATTCTTTTCCGATCTGCCTATTCGATTACCCGCCAGCATTTCCCCCCGAAGTTGCCGAAGACCTGTGGACTGAAGTTGTACGATATCAAAATGGGCTATCGTTACGCAGTAGCTTCTTTTTTTGTAATCACAAAGACGGAAGAGGTGCGTACGAGCGAGTTCAAAGTGTGGTAAAATTATTAAGGAAAAAGAGAAAATGACTTTTCCGAGGAAAAAGAGACTTTCCGTCCAGATTACAATATGTTGCAGGGACAGAGGCGGCTGGAGCGAGGCGAAAAAAGATAATGAAAAAGAATCTTACTCATAAAATATTGGAAGCTCATCTCATGGAGGGGGAACTGACGCTGGGCAAGGAGATTGGCATCAAAATCGATCATACCCTGCTGCAGGACGCCACGGGAACACTCGCAATGCTCGAGTTCGAGGCCTTGGGCATCGACGGGGTGAAGACCGAGCTTTCCGCACAGTATGTAGACCACAATCTTCTCCAAACGGACAACAAGAACGCCGACGACCATAAGTTCCTCCAGACCACCGCCGCACGATACGGCGTCCACTTCAGTAAGCCGGGAAACGGGGTGTCGCACCAGGTGCACATGGAACGCTTCGGCATTCCGGGCAAGACGCTTCTGGGCGCCGACAGCCATACGCCCGGTGCCGCTGGCGTATCCATGCTGGGCATCGGGGCGGGAGGACTCGATGTTGCACTCGCCATGGGGGGTTATCCCTATTATTTTCCCTGCCCTAGAGTGTTCGGCGTCAAACTTACGGGAACGCTCCCGGACTGGGTGAGTGCGAAGGATGTGATTCTTGAAATGCTCAGACGCTACGACGTGAAAGGCTGCGTGGGAAAAATCATCGAGTATTACGGTCCGGGAGTAAAGACTCTCTCTGCGACGGACCGGGAGACCATCGGCAACATGGGGACAGAAACTGGCGCAACAACATCTATTTTCCCCTCCGATGAACGTACTCGTGAATACCTGATAGCCCAGGGCCGTGGCGATGCATGGGTTCCGCTTGCCGCCGACGAGGACGCCGAATATGACGAATGCGACGAAATCGACCTGTCGAAGCTCGAACCGCTTATCGCTAAACCCTCGTCTCCCGGCAACGTAGTTCCGGTGCGCGAAATCGCCGGGATCAAAGTGGATCAGGCCATCGTGGGCAGCAGCGTGAATTCGTCGTTTCGCGATCTGATGATAGCTGCCAGAATGCTCGAGAACCGCCGCGTCCATCCCGACACCTCGTTCCATGTGAACCCCGGAAGCCGCCAGGTGCTGGAAAATGTGTATAAGGCAGGTGGACTTTTAGCGTTCCTGAGCTCGGGCGCGCGCGTGCATGAGCCGGGCTGCCAAGGCTGCATCGGTATGGGCCAGGCTCCCGGAACCGGTGAAGTGAGCCTTCGCACCTTCCCCCGGAACTTTCCGGGAAGAAGCGGGACAAAAGACGACAAGATATACCTCTGCTCTCCCGAAACCGCGACAGCAGCGGCATTAAAAGGTGTTATCACCAATCCTCGCGATTTGTCAAAGGAGATGCCCTATCCGCGGGTTGAAGACCCGGCCCAATACCTCATCGATGAAAAATCGATCATATTCCCGACGAAGGAACTCAAAAAAACCGAAATAATCCGCGGCCCGAATATCAAGCCGCTGCCGGAACTCAAACCGCTTCCCGACACGCTTCAAGCCGAGGTCGTACTGAAAGTGGGGGACAATATCTCGACAGACGGCATCATGCCGGCGGGCAATAGGGTCCTGCCTTTCCGATCAAACATCGAAGCACTGAGCGAGTTCGTTTTTTCCCAGATCGAGCCTGATTTTGCAAAGGAATGCAGGGCTCGCGGCACTGTGGTCGTGGTCGGCGGCGAGAATTACGGACAGGGATCGAGCCGCGAGCATGCGGCGCTGGCCCCGCGTTATCTGGGCGTGCGCGCAAAGATTGTCAAGAGCTTCGCGCGGATCCACAAATCGAATCTTTGCAACTTCGGCATCCTGCCGCTTACCTTCAAAGATCCCAAGGACTATGATCTCCTGAGTAAAGGCACGAAAGTCACCTTTCCGGAGATCAGGGCACGGATTGAGCGTGGGGACCGGGAAATCCCCGTGGAGGTCGCGGGCAGGACTATTATGACAATTCTGGACGTATCCCTGCGTCAGCGCAAGCACCTGGTGGCCGGCGGGACGCTGAATTTTGTGAAGAATGAACTGCTCGTGGAAGCATAGATAGAAAGACAGGAAGGGGAGAGATGTTAGTTTCTCAGCAAGTCTTCACTCCTGCGATCCTGTTTGAAGATTCGGAAAGAAAGGCCTAATATGGTTGCCAAAACTCAAATAGGTAAACGTACACCGGCAATAAACGGGGATATAAAAACCAAGAACATTGGACTGCGCGGCGTCAAGGTAGCGGATACGAAGATCTCCGACGTGGACGGCGAGAACGGGATTCTTATCTACCGCGGGTATCGCATCGAGGAACTGGCGCGTAATTCAACATTCGAAGAAACTGCCTATCTTCTGCTTTATGACGCGCTTCCCACTGCAGAGCAGCTGAAGGAATATTCCAAGCGTCTCACCGAGGCACGGTATCTGCCTGGGTTCGTGGTCGAGAGCATGAAACAATTGCCTCGCGAGTCCCAGCCCATGGACGTGCTCCAGGCGGCCATTCCTTTGCTTGCTATGGCCGACCCTGAGTTGACCAGGGAAACCAGGGAATCGAATTTGTCCAAGGCCCTCAGGCTCATCGCGCGCGTCGCCGAGGTGGTCGCGGCGTGGCAGCGGATACGGCAGGGGCTGGCGCCCCTTCCCCCCGACGAAACGCTTTCCCATGCGGGGAACTTTCTCTGGCTGATGAGCGGCATAAAGCCCGATCCGGAGACGGCAAAGGATTTTGACACCGCATTGATCCTCCATGCCGACCATTCCTTCAACGCCTCTACATTCGCCTGCCGCGAAGTGGTCTCGACACAAGCGCATATGTATGCCGGCGTGGCAGCCGGCGTGGGCGCTCTTTCCGGCAGCCTACATGGCGGCGCAAATGCGCAGGTCATGAAGATGCTGATAGAACTGCAGGAAGAGAAGGACGTGGCGGGATGGGTGAGATTTCAACTTGAGAGCGGCAGAAAGATCATGGGTATGGGCCACGCCGTATACAAAACGACTGATCCGCGGGCGAAATTCCTGAAAGAGATGGGCATACGGCTCGGGAAAAAACTCGGACAGGAGCAGTGGAACCGCCTATTGACAGAGGTCGAGGAGACCGCAATGGCTGAATTCGAGAAGCGGGGCAAGACTACAATCAAGCCGAATGTTGATTTTTACAGCGCGCCGGTCTATCACATGATGGGCATCCCGCACGACCTGATGACGCCGGTTTTCGCTGTTTCCCGGATCGCGGGCTGGACCGCCCATATTATCGAGGAAAAGTTCGGGGATGCCCAGGAAAAACCTGCGCTCTACCGGCCCTCTTCGGAGTACGTCGGCAATTACTGCGGCAGGACGGGCTGCGCTTATATGCCAGTCCCGCGGAGGAAATGAAAGAGGAGACCGAGAGACGAAGAATGAAGTCTCTGAAACCGCGCGAGATTTCCGCGGAGTACTCGATGATGGCAGTTTGACATTTCACGGTAATCGTACGGAGGACGCATATGGCAGCGAAAAAAGCTATCGTTAAGAAGAAGCAGGTGAAAATAGGAACAACCCGCCCCAAAGCGAAAAGCGCGACGTCCGCCGTGAAAGGGGTGAAAAAAATGAAAGTTCAATCGATAAAATCCTTTGTAAAAAAAGCAGGGAAGATTCAATCCATCAATCCCTATACGGAACAGGTTATCCGGGAGTTCGACCTCCTGGAGCGCGACGAAGTGGACCGGGAAATCCAGGTTTCGCGAAAAGTGTTCACGAACTGGCGTGAGATGCCGGTAACGGAGCGAGTAAAATATATCAAAAAGCTGGGCGAAGTGCTGCGGTCGGAGAAGCGAACCTACGCGGAGCTCATGACCAAGGAGATGGGCAAACCGATCAAGGAATCACTGGCTGAAGTGGAAAAATGCGCATGGCTGTGCGATTACTATGCGGAGAACGCCGCACGGTTCCTGGCCCCGGAGGACATCAAAACAGAAGCGAAAAAGAGCTATGTCATGTTCCAGCCCTTAGGCATTGTCCTGGCGATCATGCCCTGGAACTTTCCATTCTGGCAGGCTTTCCGGTTCGGCATCCCTGCAATTGCCGTGGGCAACGTTGTGGTCCTGAAGCATGCATCCAACGTACCCATGACCGCCCTTGCAATCGAGGAGGCATTCCGGAAAGCGGGGTTCCCGAACAATGTCTTCAAGACCCTGATCATCGATGCGACCGAGGCCCTGCGGCTCATCGACAAGGACCTGGTTGACGCCGTCTCGCTTACGGGCAGCAACCGGGCCGGCGAGGAAGTGGGCGAACACGCGGGAAGGAATATCAAAAAACTTGTCCTAGAGCTGGGCGGATCGGACCCCTTCATCGTCCTCGACGATGCAGACATAGAGAAGGCCGGTCGAGTAGCGGCGAACGCCAGGGTCGTCAATACGGGACAGAGCTGCATCGCGGCGAAAAGGTTCATCATCATGCAGGGCGTGGCCGAGGAGTTTAAGAAGCATTTCATCGCTCGTTTGCGAGAATTAAAAATAGGTGATCCCATGGATGAGGCAACCGACATCGGTCCCGTTGCCAGGAGGGACATCCTAAACTCGCTGAACGCCCAGCTGAGGGACGCTGCGGTAAAAGGAGCCGAGGTTGTTCAGATGCCGGCGCCGGCTCAGAAAGGTCTTTTCTTTCCTCCCGCCGCGGTCTATAATCCAAAACCGAACATGAAAGTCCTGCACGAGGAAGTCTTCGGCCCCATCGCGCCGCTCATCGTCGTGAAGGACGAAGACGAAGCGGTCCGGGTGGCGAACGATACGGAATTTGGACTCGGCGCGGCGGTCTGGAGCAGAAACACAGAACGGGCGGAGCGGATCGCTGCGAAGCTCCAGGCAGGGACCATCGCCATCAACGATATGGTAAAGTCGGACCCGCGACTGCCATTCGGCGGGGTAAAAAAATCCGGAATCGGCAGGGAACTGTCTCATCACGGGCTTAAGGAATTCGTGAATATCAAGACCGTGGTGGTGAAGGAATAAGTAAGTTCACTGCTCCATGTCCAGAGTTCGAGTTGTAGACGGATAAACCGGAGTTGGACGATCGACGCAGTGCAAAATATCAGGGGTGCTATTTTTCTGACGAGAGGGGATTGTGCGTGAAGGCTTCCGATTTGTTCGTGAGGCAGCTGGAGGAGGAAGGGGTCGAGTATGTATTCGGCCTGCCCGGTGAAGAAAACCTGGACTTCCTGGAATCGCTACGAACATCAAAGATCAAGCTGATCCTTACCCGCCATGAGCAGACCGCAGCATTTATGGCCGCGACCTACGGACGGCTTACAGGAAAAGCGGGAGTGTGTTTCTCGACCCTCGGCCCTGGGGCGACGAACCTCGTTACCGGCGTGGCCCATGCACAGCTCATCGGCGCCCCGCTAATCTCTATCTCGGGCCAGAAAGCGCTTCGCGAAAACCGGCAGGCAAGGTTCCAGCTCATCGATATCGTGAGCCTGATGCGGCCTATTACCAAGGAATCTATATCCATCGTCGATCCCGGAGCTATTCCAACGGTCCTGAGGAACGCATTCAAACTGGCCCAGGCCGAACGTCCGGGCGCAGTTCATCTGGAGCTTCCCGAGGACGTGGCGGAGAGCACGACCGACGCCGTCGTGCAGAAGCGCGGCCTCGTACGAAGGCCGGCGCCCGACGCCAAGGCCCTTCTGCGGGCAGCCGAGATGATCAATCAGGCAAAAAAACCGCTCATCATCCTTTCCTCAGGCGCGAACCGAAACCTTATTACGCGTCAGCTAATGCAGTTCATCGAGAAGACGGGTATTTACGCCGTCCAGACGCAGATGGGCAAGGGAGTCGTGAGTGACGACTCAGCGTATAGCTTGTTCGCAACGGGAATCCACAAGCGTGATTATGTGAATTGCGGTATCGACCGTGCTGACGTGATTATCACCATCGGCTACAACATCGTCGAGTACCCGCCCTTTATCTGGAACCGTAATCTGGACAAAAAAGTCATTAATATCGATTTTACCGAGGCGGAGGTTGACCGTTATTACGATCCCGTCATCGAGATCATCGGCGACATCTCCTGCTCGCTGCGTCAGCTCGGGGAACTGATCGCGGGCAAAAAAAACGGGGATACCTTCAAAACCATTCGGGAATTTTTGGACAGGAAGCTGTCGCTCGATTTCAAGAATCACTATCCTCTGACGCCCCAGGAGATTGTGCGCCACGTGCGTGAAGTGCTCTCGCGCGAGGACATCCTGACACTGGACAACGGGATTTACAAACTGTGGTTTTCGCGGCTCTACAGGACGTACAAGCCCAATACGTTCCTACTGGACAACGCGCTCGCGACCATGGGCGCTGGTCTTCCCTCGGCCATGGCTGCCAAACTGATAAGGCCGGACCGGAACGTGCTCGCCGTGGTGGGGGACGGAGGGTTCATGATGAACTCGCGGGAGATTGAAACCGCGCTGCGATACAACCTTCCCCTTGTCGTCCTGGTGTTGAACGACAACGCATACGGGTTTATTAAATGGGAACAGCAGGCCAAGGGGTTCGAAAATTTCGGACTTGAGTACAAAAATCCGGACTTCGTGAAATATGCAGAGAGCTACGGCGCCGCTGGTATGAAGGTAAAGGAAGGCAACAACTTATCGGAACTGCTGCGGAAGGCATTTTCCCTGAATACTGTAGTCCTCATCGAGTGTCCCATCGATTATTCGGTCAATTTCGAAATGTTTTCGAAGGAATTGGCGAACGTTGTGTGCGAATCCGACTGAGGTCTCTTCTCTCTTGTCCGCATACAATTAAGTTTCGCCTATACAATAAAGTTCTAGCGATTTTTGCAGAATTGAAAAATTCAGGAACAATAAAGTTCTTACTTTCCGGCCGCGTTCTATACAACATTTGGCTGAGCTATCATCTGTCATGTTTCAAACTGTAGATGAATAAAATATTCGGTGGCTAGAAATCCAGACTACACCTACAAGCTTGCATCCGCGGTCCTAAAAAAGTGGTGTTAAACTCTGGTTGAAACATGCATGATCCGTGCGTGTGAACGGTGTTTAAAAAGTAACGCTAATATTGTGATGCACACTGCGGCGAATCCACTGCACCGGATGTTGCGCGTTACACAATATACGATTGTAAAGTTCATTGCCGCCAATTAGCCGTGTCATATCTTGTCGAAGCCAAGACCCGCAGCTTCGAATCCGCCACTAACCCGTAGTGACTGAATTGCCCCATGCAGCTCAATAGGAGCAATTCCCTCACCATGAGTGATGACCCCGCCTTCGATTTCAATGTTGCGCGCCGAGCCGCCGGGCTTCACGCTCAACCCAATGGCCGAAAGCTTCATCACCACCCCCTTAACCAGAGAATCACCGGTTCCGCCGAACGTCTCGATGCCTCGGCGCACGACGAGGCTACCAATTGGTTGACTGATCTGGATCCCTACAGCACCATCCGCATGTGTGACGATGCGATCAAACTCGGCGAAATGCACCGTGCCTGTATACACGTTGAAACCACGCGCCCCTCTCCCAAAGGTTTCAATTGGGGCTTGAATTTTCAAATCGTTTACGATTCCAAAATTCACGAAGCCGATGCCACTCGGTCCGTAAGAAGTGATTTTCTCTTCGGCAACCCACCGATCCACGACCCCCCAGTTGTCGAGCACCATGTCGTTAACACCATAGGTCACGACCGGACCAAGATTGCGCACAACGTCTACACGTGAGCCATATACCGTAAAGACACCACCACTGATTTGGTCAGGCGTTCCTGGTGGAATCTTGGCGTCGCAGTAGACACCATGTGTCTCAATCAGCGATGCGATGAGCTGTCCTCCATTGTCGCCCGCGCCGCTAACGAAAATGCCGCTTCCAAGAACCGGGGCCCCGATACGCCCAGCCGACAAGCCGACCAGATCTGCGCTAAGCATGATGTCTTTGTCAGTCTGCATATTCCAAAGCGTGAAAGCGCCCTGGATGACGTAGACACCATAACCATGCGGACGTTCGCTTTGAGCGCGTGCGTCTGCAGCGATAATGTCGAGCCCGTCAACCTCCACATGGCCGCTGCGCACCTTGTCTCTAGCCAGAATCTGCACTTGGCCGATGGTTGTGACACCGGCAATGTGCAGGTGGCCCAGACTATGAACGCTCGTGTCGTTGAAGATAGCCCGCTTGTCGGGGCTTGTCAGTAGTTGGAGGCCCCGGACCTGATTGTCTGAGGTAAGCTGAAGTCCGTCGATTCCCGCCAAGAAAAGGATCTCGGCCTGATCTCCTTCGCCGACCAGGTGCTGGCCGGGTGCGAGGCGTATGGACGGCGTGTTCGAGAGATTTCCGCGCACAGTTATTTGACGAACCATTGCGTTGTTGGTAGCCGCGACAAGTTCATCAGAGCTGGTAACAATTTCTTGCTGAGTATTCATAGGGTCTCCATAGTTATCTTGAGGCAGGCTCGTCAGAAACTATCACGCCAATCACCAGAGTTTCAGAATATATAAGCGCGCTGCAAGCGTCAACCGGTATAAGTTCATTCTATCAGAGTCAGTACGATCCAGAATCCATCTACAAACATTGTTTTTCGTCTAAGCAAAAGATTAACAATTTCCTGTTGGAACAGGCTAACGGGATTGGCAAGGGCCTGTACTTTATCCACTATGACTGAACCATATTCCGGCTGCCACAGCGCTAAAGCTGATCAGCAAAAGAAACCAGTGCATAAGATTAATGGTCCTGAGCGCCTTGTTCATATCTGTCTTATAGGGGTCGACGAAAATTTTGCCGAATATTTATCGCTCAGACAAAATGATTACCGTATAGAGCAACCAGACGATAATCATGATTAAAATCCCGACACCCCGCATCTCAAGCAGGATCGCGAATCCGTATTTTACATAAAGAATGCACAGGCCGGTCGCGCCTACGATTCCGATGAGCCATCGTACTATGCCCGCAAACCGATGCTCGACACCCTGGAATAAAAGGGCCTTTTCGAGAGATCCCCCAGTACGGTACATCATCGGAAATATTACCATCGTTACAAAGGAAACCCCGCCGATCCACATAATAACCCCGATGACATGGATAATCAAAAGAATAGTCAAAAACATATCTGCCTCCTGCAGCGAAATTATTTTGCTAGGGCTTATAAATATTCTACGCTTCAGCGTTCCACTGATCCATATACGGGACGCCGCCGCCGTACTTCCCGACCAGCCACCATGGCGCCCCTGCGATCGCTAAAAAAGTGCAAGCGCCAGCAGCAGCCGTAGCGGACGAGGCTGTAGATAAACGCGTGACGCTATCGAACGTTTCGACCGGTCGCTCTGGTTTGTCTTGTCAATCTTGGGACGAGGTCGCTTCTTGCTCATTCGTATTCGTAGGATATATTGCAAACAAATGCAAGGGTCGTCATGTATTTTTCTAGAGTATTCCAACAAATACAGAATGTAAATTGATGTGTTTCAAGGAATGGCAACAACAAGAATTTCAGGAAGGCTCCATGCAATGAATTGGTATGGGGCCAATCAATCATTTTGTAATTATTATATCAGCATAACTCTCGCGCCATTGTTCCCATGAATCCCTCAGATGAATATGACTGAATCCTTTCTCTGTTGACTCAATAGTATCTGCGGCTTTGAGCATAAGCGCGGCTATCACCCGTAAGTTCTTTGGTGTTGCTTGAGTCGTAACCTCTTTTAACTCAAGAAGTCCATCATTATTGACATGCCTTTTTACATACCCGAATGCTTTCATTTAACCCTTATTACTAGTTATTAATAGGCCTCCTGCGAAACACTTCAATTCCATAATACTACTTCAAAATTGCATAAGGGCTTATTTGGCCAAAAGTGCACTGTTCAGGAAGAAGATCTCATGACAAAATATGATCTATAAAAAACACTGGATGCATCCCAATCACTGCCCTAGAACTGAATAATATCATCGAATATGTGCAGGATTTCTATCCTTGAAATATGGGCTCTGATAGGGTATATATAGACATAACGCTTCAACAAGTGAAGTACCATGGCACGAAAAATCAGCAACTCATTCTATGAGCGCGATGCCGAAACGCTTGCCCGAGATCTGATCGGGACGATCCTCGTTCATCGAAGGCGCGGCAGGGCATATCGCGCTCGCATTGTAGAGGCCGAGGCGTACATCGGCCCTCACGACCAGGCATCGCACTCCTCGAAAGGGCGCACGAAACGCACGGAAGTCATGTTCGGTCCCGCTGGCCGTGCCTACGTATACCTGATCTACGGGATGTACGAGATGTTCAACATCGTCGCGGGAGAAACAGGTAGCGGCCAAGCGGTGCTCATCCGGGCGGCCGAACCCCTGGGTGACTGGGATGCCGACCTCGCGGGACCGGGCAAACTCACACGCGCGCTTGGAATCACCCGTTCCATGAACGGCTTGGATCTGACTGGGAATAGACTGTATCTTCTGCAGGATCCTCAATACCAACCGCGGATCAGGAGGGCGAAACGGATTGGCGTCGAGTATGCCGGGGAATGGAAGAACAGAATGCTCCGTTTTTTTGATGATAGAAGCGCAGCGGTGACTCGTCGGTCAAGCGGTTAAGCGATCACGGGAAGACAATGAAGCCGCTGTACCTTTTCCACCATATCGAATATTGAAACATGCAGTGTTGCTATGAATGGGAACTTCAACATGTACAGGAAGAAAAGCGCGTAGCAAACTTTAACCGGTATTCATGACTTCACTGATAATCCTTGCACTCCGCAGTACACCTACTACTGTGGAGTGCCATTATTATGACAATGGTGTGAAATACTGATTCAAATATACACTCTCTTATTAAAGCTAGTACATGCTTAAATGTATATGCGGCAGTTTTAACATTGAGTCATTCTCTGAAATCCACAATCCCAGCCTTGCCTATCGGCGCTGCTGGTTGTAAAAGAAGCCCTTATCCTTATATGGATAAACAGCCTGTTTGTTATAATTTTGCTATATTTTATTCTTGCGATCAATTTCCGCTTCCTTTTTTGATAGAAGATCAATCACACTATCCGATGCAATCCCCAAATTAATGCTTTCTTCAATTTTATTATCATCAATGAGTACCTCGTTCGTATGAAAATCCTTGGGCACATCCGATGATTGATAGTCAGGATGATTTCTGTTTCTCGCCAGTTCTACGGGGTAGTTGTGGTCGCGCCAGGCGTGAAAACCGCCAGCGAGCGGCCGAATGCGCGTAATCCCCAGATGAAATAACTTTAGTGCCACTTGGGCGCTGGATGCTTCATTGGGGCACGTGCAATAGGCGACGATTTCGCGATTGCTCGAAACGACTGGATGGCGCACTACATCTTCCAAGGAGATTCGCAAAGCGCCCGGTATGGTATATGGATCATGTTCAAAGTCAAGTTCGTGGCGCAAATCGATGATGACGACATCTTCGCCGGCGTCCAGCTTCTCTTTCAGCTCTTGCGGTGTGATGCGTGCGAGATAGAGTTCGCGCAAAATACGCCGGCGCAAAGCATACTTCCGGAGGATATATAAGGCGAGCCCGCCAGCCAGTAACACCGAGAGCGTTTTGCCCATTCCCGCGGCGTAATCCAACGTACGATCGAGTTCTCTGCTGAATATATAACCGAGAAGTGTATAGGTTCCGATCCAGATGATGACACCCAGACCGTCGAAAAGCAAGAAACGCCGCAGCCGCATGCCGATGATGCCCGACAGCGGCGCCGACACTGCACCAAACCCGGGGAAAAATTTAGTGACGAGAAGAGTGCGGCCGCCGAACCGGGCAAAGATATTTTCCGTCCGGCGGACGCATGAGTCCGGCTCGAGAGATATGCGGCAAAGCAAGGATAACATCTTGCCTCCGCGTCGCCGTCCCATAACGTACCAAAACGTGTCGCTCACCAGCGCTGCACAGACACCTGACCCTATGCAGAGAAACAGGTTCAACTGCCCGACACCGGCCATGGTCCCAACTGTGATAAGCAGCGGAGCGCTCGGTACGGGAAGCCCCATTGTTTCTGCAAAGACCCAGATAAACAGCACGGTGTACCCGTGCTGGATCAGAAAAGGGATTATATTATTTATGGTAATACTCCGTGGCGTCTTCCATTCAGACAGCTACAACTGGCGAATTTTATGAGAATTAGAGCTACCCTGGCGACTCACGGCACTGGTTCAGCACCGATATTCTCAGCCTATCTCGGTCATCCGAGTGAGTTTTGAGGATGGATGGTGTAATGGAAAATACTCTTTCACTCACAAAATATGATGATGCAGTTGCAGAAAAACTGTTTTCCACCGAACCTCTCCTTGTGAAACTCGACTTCAGACGCCTCATGGCGGATTCTGTAAAATAACAACCGGCAGAGAAAATGTCAAGAGTCCATTGGGGGAGGCCCGACGAATATTAAGAGGTCAATTCTTCACCGGCTGTTGATAAAAATTTCCGTAACCCTGCAACCGTAGAAAAAAAATACATAGGATCACATAGGGTCAGGTCATCGTGTTAAAATTTACCGATATTATTTAAGGTGAAAAAGGAAGGACTTTGCTTTTTCAGGGTGTTATTGTCCCTAACCTAGTATCAATGGGTTATTTTTGTCGCCGAGCGTCTTCGCGTGTTTTCTTGCCGTACGGTGCCAGCCATAGTTTTTCCCGGTCTGTTTACTTCCGGAGACAAAAGAAGCTGGGGAGGGATGTTTTGTGCCCCGAGGAGGACGGCCATCCTATCCAGCGCCTGCGCGATATTATTTAGCTTGTTGAAGCTCAGTTTTTCAAGCCCTGATACCAAGAGACCTTGTGCCACTTCCGGTGCTTTCTTGACCAAGGACCTGCCCTGTTCCGTCAATTCCACTCTCACCACACGACGATCTTCTGTCGACCGTATTCGTACGACCAATCCCTGTTTTTCGAGGCGGTCCAGAATGCCGACCACTGTGGCAGGGTGAAGATACATGCGCCGCGCGATTTCAGAGACCATGATAGGCGCTTCCTGGGCGATCGTCTTGATCGCCCAGAGCTGGGGGCCTGTCAGACCTGTCTTATGTTCGGCCTTTTTCGATTGTTCGTTGACGACCTGAAAGACTCTGCGCAGATTATCAATTATTTCCGCGACTGTTTCCGATCTCTTTCTCATGGGAGCTTACCCTTTAAAATGGACTTGACAATGGAGCAACAACGTGTTAAATGTTTTGTATACAAATTATTTTAACACATACGATGGGGAATGCAATTAAAAAAAATTGCTCCATTAAACCGAAGGTAAACCACGGTGTCAACAAAAAGAATGCCGCGCGTTTATCGTAAGTGCAAAACAGTGGCAAACGAAATCAACTTTACAAGGAGGGAAAATGATATGAGTCGCAATAGCTTGTTGTGTCTGTCATTTGTCTTACTGGTCGGCATGGTAACTCTGTGGGGTTGTCCGAAAAAAGCGGAAGTAACAACGACGCCGGAAGCACAACCACAGGCGGAAAAGGTGATGCCGCCGGCCACACCGGCTCCATCGACTGAAGCTGCGCCAGCTGAAATGAAGCCCGAGGTGAAATCTGAAGTATCGAATGAAAAGGCCGGAACGATGGCGGAAGCTCTCAAGCCAATTTATTTTGATTTCGACAAGTCCTTTATTCGAGACGATGCGAAGGCCTTCATGGCGACGAATGCCGAATGGCTTAAGTCGCACCCCAAGGTAAAAATTAAGATCGAGGGGAATTGTGACGAACGGGGTACGAAAGAGTACAACCAGGCGCTCGGTCAAAGGCGAGCAGCGAGTGCAAAAAAGTATCTGACTGAAATGGGCATCGCAGGGAACCGCATCTCACTCCTCAGCTATGGCAAGGAAAAACCGGTCTGCAGCGAACATGATGAAAACTGCTGGCAGAAGAACCGGCGTGATGATTTCGTCGTTACCGGTGACTAAACATGCCTGGGAAGGCAGGTATAGGTAGCCACCCGGCAGATGTCTCAAGAGTTAGGTTGCTGCCATTGGGAAGGTTACTCGATGGATGATGGGGAAATGGCAATGAACATTTTTATCCCCGAGTATGTCGTTCTCGCCGTCATTCTGCTTTTTGTCGTATACCATCTGATGAAGACGCCGAATACGAATGATGAATCCGGCGAATCGCCGGTGAAAAACGACAAGAGAAAACGGCTTCATTGACAACAAACGCTACGAAGGCGAGATCGGCATTCTCGAAAAGAGGTCTGGAAAGCAACCAAACGGAGAATTGGAAAAGCTGCGTGAATCATCCCGGCTCTAACAGATGCGTCACTGTTTGACCATGCGGTGCCGGAGCTTTATAAAACTTCGGCACCCGTTTTTTTGTTCTTTCCGATCACGTAAGGACAGCAAAGAAGGACTGCACACTGCGTGTTTGACTTTCTCAAAGCGAAATCTCTCCAGGCCTACCGCATGGCTGCCGGCCTGCGCACGGACGAGAACACGTTTCTGATCATCTCATCGATGATTGTAGGCGTTCTCGGGGGCGCTGCCAACATCCTGTTCCGCTCAACCCTGCAGTTCGTCCATAATGTCGTTTTCGTTCACGGCTCTCAGCTGCTCGGCATCACCCGGGGCGGATGGTACCGCGCGCTTCTCCCTTTGCTGCCGATGACAGGCGCGCTTTTGCTGATACCGCTATCCCTTCTTTTCCCGGGTGAGGTCAACGGATACGGCTTTGCCAAGTTTCTCGAAGCGGTAAACATCAAGGGCGGTTTTTTGAAATTCAGGAACATCATTCTCAAGACCGTTGGACCGGCTTTGACGATTGGCTCGGGCGGATCCGCAGGTGTTGAGGGCCCGATCGCCGTCATCGGCGGCACCGTGGGATCCACGGTGGGACGCTTATTCAAAACGTCGGGGAAGCGCACCAAGCTCCTGATCGCGGCAGGTTCAGCCGCTGGAATCGCGGCAACCTTCAATGCTCCAATCGCGGGCGTCATGTTTTCGACCGAGATCGTGCTGCTGGGCGATTACGAGATCGCGTCGTTTGCCGCCATCGTCATCGCGTCGGGGATCGCCACAGTTGTTTCCCGCGGTTATTATGGGACCAACCCCGCCTTCATTGTGCCGCAGTACGAACTGGTGAGTATCTTCGAGCTTCCCCTTTACCTTGTGCTCGGCCTGGTCATCGGTTTTACATCCGTTTTCTACGTCCGCACATTCTATCGCTTGCAAGATGAGTTCGAAGCCTTAAAAATGCATCCCCAAATGATGCCTGTGCTGGGTGCTTTTCTGGTGGGATGTCTCGGCATATTCCTGCCGGAGATCATGGGCAATGGCTACGAGTTCATCGAAAAATCGCTGCACGAAAACATACTCTTCCCGATTCTCGTTCTTCTTGTTTTTTTCAAGGTTGTGGCCACATCGATCACGCTCGGGTCCGGCGGAGCGGGCGGTGTTTTCGCGCCGGCGCTTTTCATCGGGGCAATGACCGGCGGTAGTTTCGGGTACGTGGTGCATAGGTTATTTCCTTACTTGACTGCGACTCCCGGCGCCTATGCGACCGTCGGCATTGGCGCATTCCTCGCTGCCACCACTCACGCGCCGCTCACCGGCATCTTTCTCCTGTTCGAAATGACGGGGAACTACAAGATCATCGTGCCGCTCATGTTCAGCTCCATCATCGGGACCCTGATCGCAAAGCGGCTGTACCATGACTCCATTGACACAGCCGAGCTCACCAGGAAAGGCATCAAGCTCCATGCCGGGAAAGAACAATCCATCATGGGACGCATAAAGGTCGCTGACGTCTTGGTCTCCGACGTCGTAACGGTCACCCCCGAGACACCCCTTCACCGGCTGATTGAAGTCATGATAGAAAAGGAGCGATTCTATATCCCCGTCGTCGATTCCGCCGGTGAAATGGCGGGAATCGTGTCCATTCACGATGTACGACCCGTCCTTCTTGAGGAACGCGTGACCTATATCGTGAATGCCGGAGACATCGCGACGGTAAACGTAATCGTGCTCGCGCCTGAGGACGATCTAAACATGGCCATGGAGAAGTTTTCCATGAAGGACATTGATGAAATCCCTGTAGTGGAACGGAAGGGCTCGAAAAAAATCATCGGCATGGTGAAGCGTAAAGACATAATCGATGTCTATAACAGGGAAGTCCTGAAAAGGGAGAGTGGACTGGAGTAGCTGGCTGACGTCCTTTGCATGCGGCAGGAAAGTTATACACACTCATCATCGTCATTCTTGTGACTTTTGCGAGCACCGAGAAGAACTTCTTTGACTGGAACGGGAAAATGTAACAATTCAGACCTTTTTAGATGATATTTGAGTCCTACATAAATCAATAGAACAGAGGTTTATTTAGTCATAATTTTAATATCTGTGGACGAAGCGCCTTGATCATGTTTTAATATTGGCAGTTGCTTTGTCCAACTCCGCAGCGATATTGGCAAGATGCTGTAATTCGCCGGTAACATCGTCCGCCATCTTTTCCATGCCTTTCGATATGTTTGAGGTTTCTTCTATATTTACCGCCACTTCCGAGGCAGTAGCCGACTGCTCCTCCACCGCCGTTGCAATCTGATTTATCTGGTCCCTGACCTGGGTAATAGATTCGACAATTGTGTCAAGTACATTGTTCAGGTTCTTGATATGCCCCCCGGCCTTGGTTACCCCTTTTGAAGATGCCGCCATGGATGACGCTGTCTGGTTTGTTTCGGTTTGGATTGCGCTGATTTCCGCTGAAATATCCGCAGTTGCCTGAATGGTTCTCTCTGCGAGTTTTCTCACCTCATCCGCCACAACGGCGAACCCTCGTCCCTGTTCTCCAGCCCGGGCAGCCTCGATTGCCGCATTCAAGGCAAGTAGATTAGTTTGGTCGGCAATACCCTTGATGACTGTCACTATAGTACCGATTTCCTGCGCTCGTTTGTTCAATTTCTCGATCATGGTCGAGAGTTCGAGCGTTGAGGCATTTAGCTCGTCGATTGTCTTTACCGATATACTCGTTATCTGCTTGCCGCTTTCTGCTATTTCCATGGCTTCCTTAGAAGCATCAGCTGATTCTCCCGCGTTTTTCGCTATATCCGAAATCGTTTGGTTCATTTCCTCAGCCGCCACCGCGATCATATGGGCTTGGCCCGCCTGTTTTTTCGCGCCATTCGAGGTGGCTTCCGCATGTGTTTTTACAGTGTCAACGGCGGGCATTATCCTAGCGGATGCTTTGATAATAGCATGCAGCATTTTGGAAAAATGCTTGATGACCATATCCACGTTCTGTGACATGCGGGCTATCTCATCCTTGCCTTCCACGAAGAGAGAGGTATCCGTATAGCCTTCGCCCACTTTTCTTACTTTTTCAATGAGGGTCTTCATGGGCCCTAGGATGATTTGGACAAGGACCAGCACAAAGACGGACATCGCGAGTATGCCGAGCAGCCCCAGCAATCCATAAAGATATTGCATCGATCTTATCCTGCTGTAGGATTCATTGAGCGGCACTTTTATGCTGATCGCGCCGAGCACCGTTCCCTCCTTGACGTTATGACAGGAAAGACAGTTTTTCCCCATGAATTTCTCTTTTGCTATATAGGGAAAGACACCACGGATCGTTTCGCCTTCCAAGACAACCCGTTCTATCCCTTTCTCTACAACTTCTTTTTCATAGGCATCAGTTGCATAATCTTTGATATCACCTTTACCGAAATCCTTATCCACGTTTTCTGACCGAATCACCCTCAAATCAACAACGGTCCGCATTTGTTCCAGAAAGGATTCTTTGGTTTCCTTGATAGTATTTGCCAACATCATGGTGGTAAGCGTATTCAGGATGGTATCTCTGTATCCCGCAAGCGTTGTACGTTCAACCTCGCGAAGAACAATCGACTCTGTTTTATAGCCCGTCACTACAGTCGTAACTGCGATTCCGACAGCAATAAAAAAAAGGATCGGTGTGGCGATCTTCCATTTTATTGAGATGTCCCTGATTTTCATAGCGCACCTTTCCCCGTCAAAATTATCATATTCAAAGACGAATTGCCCGGGTGACAAAAACCGTTGATATCTGTGTATCATATCGACAAATTTAAAATAAACTTTAATTCCAAGGGATTATATTTCTGTGCTTAAAAGAGGATTAAGTTATTGCCATAAAAAAATGTATAAGTAGTTGCTATTTAAGGCAATTTAAGCGCAAGGTAAGATAATTTCCATGGCCACGATTCATGGACAGATCAGGATAAATATCTCTGCCGCATCTGCGAACAGAATCGGCAGTGGCTCTCAGTAGTTGTAGAGACTGATTCGGGAATTCTCGGCCTTCAGGCAGGGGAGGATTTTAATTGTCAACAGAACAAGAAAAACGAAGTTGCCGCTCGGGAGAAGGATGCTCGGGAAAATAAAATTATTTTAGTAATAAACTGAGTTCCCGTATTACATCATCGTCGGTGAGGAATTTGTAGTCTCGATAGTAGGATTCAAGCGAAAAGAACTGTTCAGGATCCTGGACAAGCGCTATAATCCTGTTGATGCCTTCCTCTGCTGCAAGCATGCGGCAGGCTATGTCGGAAGCGACCGGCGTAGCAATGATTATGGAGCCGGGACGCCGTTTCTTCACAAAATTGACTGCAGCCAGCATGCTGTAGCCCGAGGCTAGCCCGTCATCGACCAAGATAACCGTCTTATTATCCAGCTTCGGGAAAGGATTTCCCCGCCGGTAGAGTTGCTCGCTCTTTTTTGCTTCCTCAATGACGACTGCGGCAGCCATTTCGAGTTCCCGTTCAGACAGTTCAAGACGATTCATGAGCGGTCTGTTCCAGACCATAGTACCGTCCATGGCCACGACACCATAGCTCGCTTCGGGGTTCCAGGGGATAGGAATTTTCATCAGGGGAATAACGTCAAAGGGGCAGCCGATGCCTTTTGCCACCGCGCTGCCTACTGCAACCCCGTCACGGGGTATTGCCAGGACAATAGTATTTTTCAACCCCAAGGCCTGCAACTCCTCGGCAAGTTTTTCTCCTGCTTGTCTGCGGTCCTGAAAAATCATGGAATAGCACCTACCCCGGCTTCATTGAATGTTTGAAACTTATCGTAAACAACCAGGCCGAGTGCTGCTCGGATATTATAACACCCTTGAAGTTCAGTTTCACCTAATACAAATAATTATTTTTCCCGCGTAGCATGGTATAATGTTTGCCGTTGGCGTCGCTGACAATGCACATGGTGTGGGGGAGAAATAGACCACACACATCACGCAGAATAAAATTGGAAAAGACGGGTTCACATAGTAAAACAGTCTATGAGATTTTCTCTGTGAACTCGGTGAACTGGTGGCGAAATCTTGACCGGCTTGTCTGGGTTACCCGACAGGAGTAGTCCGTAGCCAGTGGTTATCGGCCTGTCGGACCTGTCAAATAAAAAATCATGCTTGAACCTGTTATCTCGCAATTCACAGTCCCCGGGACGATCATAAATACCGTACGTTTTGGCTACGGGCTGATCAATGATACTTATCTCTGCCGGATGCTGGATGGCGGAACAACGCACAAATACATACTCCAGCGTATCAACACCGCAATATTTAAATATCCCGAACAGGTTATGGAAAACGTGGAGGTCGTGACCTCGCACATCGCAGACCGGCTCAGGGCGAAGGGCATCCATGACCCCTCGAGCGTAACGCCTGCGCTCGTCCAAACACGAAAAGGCAAGTCTTTCCTTCTTGACGATGCCGGCTCGTACTGGAGGATGTTTCATTTTATCGAATCGGGCGAGGTATACGACCGGATCGAGAGTGCGGACCATGCCTACGAGATCGGCCGGGGTCTCGGCGCCTTCCAGGCGCTCTTGTCCGATCTATCACCGGCAAAACTGCATGACACTTTGCCAGGGTTTCATGTTACGCCGATGTACCTCGCAGACTATGACGAAGTGCTGGCAGCAGACGTGAAGAAACGCGCTTACCAGGTTACTGCCGAGCGGGAGTTCGTGCATGCCAGAAGGTCCCTTGCACCCGTTCTGACTGACCTCATCGCGGCCAGAGAGCTTCCACTACGGGTGGTCCACAACGATCCTAAGGTGAATAATGTCATGATCCACACCGCAACGGGTAAGGCGCTGTGCATGCTTGACCTGGACACGGTAAAACCCGGCATCGTGCACTTCGATTTCGGCGATTGCGTCCGGTCGGCGGCAAACCCACTCGGGGAGGATGCCCCGGACCTTGAATCGGTCCGATTCGATCTCTCCTTGTACGATGCAGTGAGGCGAGGCTACCTTAGTGAAGCGGGGATATTCCTCACGCAAAAGGAGCTTGCGTTTCTACCGAAGGCCGTCGAGGTGATCACCTTCGAACTGGGCATCAGATTCCTAGCCGATTATCTCCGGGGCGACACGTATTTCAAAATCAACTATCCATCTCATAATCTTCACCGCGCCCGGGTGCAGTTCAAACTGCTCCAAAGCATCGAATCAACTGACCTTCACCGCGTGCTATAAATGCGGATACTGACCACTTCCCATTTTTAAAGCCAGGAGGTTCTATCGGTAGTACCAGAGACCGGACAGACGATGTTGCAATCGGTTCTGTGGACCGTAACCTGGCGTGACGCGGGAACAGCGGTCGCCGCAAAGAATGGCAGCATAACCACAGTAAACCACATGGGCCGGTAACTCTTCAGCATGTTCTTCGGCATCTACACGGAGATGACCACGAACGTGTAGGGCAGCGAGGGGAAGGGCTAGGACATGAAACCAGTATTCCTGGTCCAAACGGCTTTGACGTTCACGCTAATCCTCTCCAGTTGTCAGTATGTCCACACGGTTGAACTGCTGACGCTTAACATGAATTAAACTCCTGTTGCGTTGGTTGAAAAGGAAGGCAGTATACAACGCATTACGTTTCCACCGATCATCGACAACTATTGTTGATTGCATGGGGCCGCATGGCAATCGGAGATGTTGCCAAAAAGGCAGAAACACTCAGTGTCCTGAGGATTTGGAACCAGTACACCGTCCCTGTTTACGGAAAGAGGGGAGCAGGGACATTGTCCCTGCTCTTGAAATTTCCCGGCATCAGGACCCTAAATCAAAAGACTGCCCTGAAGAAGCTTAAAGCGGGCATTACCGGCCATAATAGGAGATGAGCGACGATTTCGCGATTACATGCTGGTTGAGCATATAACCTACGAGCGGCGCACTAGCCTTGTCGTCAAGGTCGAGCTTTGGCACATCGAGGGCATAGATTGTGAAAATATAGCGGTGCGGCTTATCTCCCACAGGTGGGCAGGGACCGCCGAAACCAGGTTTTCCAAAGTCCGTCATGCTCTGGACACTGCCCTTGGGAGCGATATTTTTCTGAGGATTTCCTGCATCGGTCTTGAGTTCGGTTGCATCTGCGGGGATGTTGAAGATGACCCAATGCCACCATCCGCTCCCGGTCGGCGCATCGGGATCATAAACAGTGAGTGCGAAGCTTTTTGTATTCATCGGCGCGTCGGTCCATTTCAGGGAGGGCGAGATATTCTTGCCGGTACAACCGAATCCGGAGAATACTTGATCCATCGTAAGCTGACCGCCCATCTGGTCGCTTTTCAACGTAAAATCCCCTGCATAAGCAGTACTGACGAACATCAATCCCAGTAGAACAAAACCCCGTAACATCTTTTTCATTACTTGTCTCCTTTCGTGATTGAATTTCCCTTTTATAAAGGTACCACAATTATCCGGGCATTCACCGACATTCCCGATAATAATGAGAATATCTTCAATGAATTATCAAAGCTTGCCTGAATATTGGCACAAGATTTTGGGTTATCGATTACCAAACGGAAATGCGTCCGGTTTCGCTTTAATCTCTCCGATCTGCTGGGCTTTGTGACTAAGTCACAGACTTTCTCCTTCCCTATCTGGTATAGTTGCAATCGTGAACCGCGGACGATCGTACGCTGTCAATTTCAAGGGATCTAAGGAGGATGGTATAGTATGCGAAAAAATATTGCTTCATGGGAAAGAACTATCAGGACAATGGCCGGTCTGTTCATTATTACTCTCGCCTTTGTGGGGCCGAAGACCCCCTGGGCCTATCTTGGGATCATTCCGCTCGCTACGGGGATTATCGGCTGGTGCCCGCCTTATGCCCTGCTCGGTATCAAAACCTGCAGAAAATGTGAGTAGTCTCACGCCGTTCGGCATGTCATGAGGGGCTTCAACAAAGCAGCTTCCGTTCGGGATCACTTCTTGATGGTTGACAAAATTGTCAATTTTAGGGAAGTGATCCAATTTTTTTTATCTTAGTAATATTTCAGGGTCATCTGCATGTCTTTCATGATACGTCTCCGTCAATATAGCTTATTGCGTTTGAAATAATCGACATTGCATCCTCTTATCCCGATTTTTTCAGAAACTCGAAATACTGTTTCTCTGCTCTCCGTATAATGCTATAATCCCGCCATGAGATTCATCGCCGATTTCCACGTTCACTCCCACTACTCCCGTGCAACAAGCAAAGACATGTGTCCTGAAGGCATCTGGAAGTGGGCGCAACTCAAGGGTGTCCGAGTGATCGGCACCGGCGACTTCACTCATCCAAAGTGGCTCAAGGAACTTGACGAAAAACTCGAACCCGGCGGAGATGGTTTATTTACTCTGAGAAAAGAATATCAGACCGGGGATGTGCCTGTATCCTGCAGGACCGATGTCCGGTTTATCCTCTCAGCGGAGATCAGCTGCATCTACAGCAAGAACGGGAAGACGCGCAAGATCCATTCCATCATACTTGCACCTGATTTTGCGGGCGCTGCACGGATCAATCTTGCGCTGTCAAAAATCGGTAACCTGCTCTCCGACGGCAGGCCGATCCTCGGGCTCGATGCAAAGGAGCTTCTGAAGATCACCCTCGACAAATCGCCTGAGGCAATGCTCATTCCCGCCCATGCCTGGACGCCGCATTTCTCCGTGTTTGGCGCCGCATCAGGCTTTGATGCCATGGAAGAATGCTTTGAAGAACTCACACCGCACATCCACGCCATCGAGACGGGCCTTTCGTCTGATCCGCTCATGAACTGGCGGCTTTCCGCCCTCGACAGACTTACGTTGGTCTCTAATTCCGATGCCCATTCCGCCGCGAAGATCGGGCGCGAGGCGAATATCCTCGATACGGATCTCTCCTACCCATCGATCATCGAATCGATCAAGACACGAAAAGGGTTTTTGGGCACCATAGAATTTTTTCCTGAAGAAGGGAAGTACCACTATGACGGTCACCGCGACTGCGGGGTCAGCCTCACGCCTAAGGAAACGATCCATCATGGCCATCTCTGCCCTGTGTGCAACAGAAAAGTGACCATTGGCGTGATGCACCGCGTTGAGAAACTCGCTGACCGTGACCATGGGTTCAGACTCGAGGGGGCGCCTTCCTTTACGTCGATCATTCCGCTGCCAGAGATCATTGCAGAGGGGCTGAAATGCGGGGTGAACACAAAAAAAGTGGAGTCCCTGTATTTCCCTCTACTCGAAAAACTCGGCAGTGAATTCACTATACTTCTTGAGTCTCCGCTCGATGACATCGAACGGGCAAGCACTCCCCTTATCCGGGAAGCCGTTACGCGCATGCGTACGGGGAATGTGCATATTGCGCCGGGGTATGACGGAGAATTCGGCAAGATCAGGATCTTCGGGGATGTAGAGAGAAAAGAGATCAAGGGACAGCTGAAGCTCCTGTAAACCGGATTCTGTGTGCACGACAAGTGCAAAAAACAACGTTCGGGCAAGCTTTACCGGCTTCAAAATCATGAACAATGACGGCGCCAAACATTGATGGACCCACGGGAAACCCAGATTTTCGACGGACTGAACGAAGCCCAGAAAGCTGCGGTGACAACAACGGCCGGCCCGGTTCTTGTCATTGCCGGCCCGGGAACCGGCAAGACGCTTACCATGGTGCGCCGGATTGTCTATCTCGTCCATCAGGGTGTACAGCCGGAGAGCATCCTTGCCGTGACCTTCACAAACAGGGCCGCGCGTGAAATGAAAGAGCGGACCGCAGCATTGCTCGGACAAAGCGCCGGTGCCGTGTTTATCGGGACGTTTCACCTCTTGGGACTGCTGATCATTCAGGACAACCGGTCCGATGATTTTAGCATCTGCGACAGGGACGAGCAGATCGAACTGTTGAAGCCGCTCGTGGGCGGATCGGCCAGAAAAGCCCGGCAGGTGGCGGGACACATATCGCGGATCAAAAACTATCTGGAACCCGATAATCCCTCTTCATTAACCGTTTTCGGAGGGGGGCGAGACGGAGTTGATGCTGATCAGAGAGAGCTCTATAACGCATATCAAGCCGCACTTCGAGAGCGGAATGCCTTTGATTTTGACGACTTGATCCTGAAGCCTCTTGAGATTCTTGTGGACAGCCGCATCGCGCAGTCCTATCGCGACCGATACCGCTTCCTCATAATTGATGAGTACCAGGACATCAATCCGGCCCAGTACCGGCTCCTTCGGCTTATCACGAATGCCAGGAACAACATATGCGCAGTGGGTGATCCCGACCAGGCAATCTATGCTTTTCGCGGCGCGGACATCGGGAACTTTCTGAATTTTGAAAAAGATTTTCCCGATGCTGCAAGGATCACCCTTTCCGAAAACTTCCGTTCTACCGGAACCATCCTTCAGGCATCAAATGCGTTGATCAGGAACAACGTGAAACGGATTGACAAGATGCTCTTCACCTTACGGGAGCAGGGCGCGCAGATTGCTGTCATAGACGCGCCGGATGACCGGGCTGAGGTTGAGTTCATTATCCGCGAGATCGAAATGCGCATGGGTGGAACGAGCCATTTGCAAATGAGGAAAAACACGGCTGAGCGGGATTACGCGGGAGCCTCATTCCGGTTCTCGGATTTTGCCGTTATTTATCGGACCAATGCCCAGGCTAAGGCGCTGGAGGATGCCTTTTCAGCATCGGGCATTCCCTATCAGGTGTTGGGATGCAGAAGCGGAACGAAAAGCAGGGAAATCGAGGAGACCATCGCCTATCTTCACTCGCTCATTCATGCCGGGGAGGCCGGAGATCCACGTGAAACATCCGGGCGGGAAGCAAAGCTCTTGAGTCCGGCTGATTTTTTCGATCCCCGGGCGGACACGGTGATGCTTATGACCATGCACATGGCAAAGGGACTGGAGTTCCCTGTTGTATTCATAACCGGTGTCGATGAAGGACTTTTGCCCTGTACTATTATAAAGGAAGATGTGGACAGGGAAGAGGAACGGCGGCTCTTCTACGTGGGCATGACGCGCGCGAAAAACGATCTCTTTCTCATCCATGCGCGGAGCCGTTTTTTATACGGCCAGCGACTTGCTCCGATGCCGTCTCCTTATCTTGGAGCATTTCCCGAAAGTCTTGTTGACAAAACGGTCATTCCCGACAGGACAAGGAAGCAAGAGGAAAAGGATCGGCAGATGGGGTTGTTTTAGGGACTCCATCCTCATAAGCCTCGCGCAACGCCGCAGAGTACGCAAGGCAACAAGATTTGTGTCAAGGCTTAGTTTTTTTATCCCATTCTGAGATAAATTGGATTCCATAATGCTTAACTGCCTGATTGATTTGGACCGCCTTTTTTTCGCAGCCGGTTCTCCGATCTCAGATTTCTGTCCTCCCATGCCAGTTCCCCCTTTACGTTGCCTATTCTGTTGTGCTAATATATATTCCTGTGAACCCGATTCTGCCTACGATCATTCCCCGTTCTGAACACAGCATTTCCCGCAAGTGGATCAGCCGCAACGCAGTCCGCGTTCTCTATCGACTCAGGGAACAGGGCTATGACGCCTATCTCGTAGGAGGCGGTGTGCGCGATCTCCTGCTCGGCAGGGAACCCAAGGACTTCGATATTGCAACAGATGCCAAGCCGAATGAAGTCAAAAAGGTTTTTCGCAACTGCAGGCTGATTGGGCGGCGTTTTCGTCTTGCCCACGTCCATTTTACCGACGAAATTATAGAAGTTGCCACGTTCCGGTCATCAGTAACCGAGGAGTCGGAACCCGCGGTACCGGCTCCTGATCAGGTCTCGCTGCCTGGTTTTGAAGCAGCTTCAGCGCTGGATGTTCCTGTTGCTCCGGGGTCTGCGGCGCTGGAAGGCGATGCGCGGATCAACGGAGGGACTCCTTTGGCAGCCAGCGATGTCGCAAAACCGAAGCCGCCGCGAATGCTAAAAACCGAGGGCGGCATGATCCTCCGTGATAATGTTTTCGGCACGCCGGAAGAAGATGCCCTCCGGCGGGACTTTACGGTGAACGCACTGTTCTATAATATCGCTGACTTCTCGGTCATCGATTATGTGAACGGAATGGAAGACCTCCGCAAAGGGCTGATCCGCCTTATCGGCGACCCCGTGATACGCTTCACCGAGGACCCCGTGCGCATGGTGCGCGCAGTTCGCTTTGCCGCCATGCTCGGGTTCGAGATTGAGGAAAATACGTATCGTGCCTTGCTGGAGCTGAAGGACAAGGTTGCTCTAGCCTCTCCCGCCCGCATGTACGAAGAAGTCCTGAAGCTATTTATGCTCGGTGAAGGAGAGAAGACCTACCAGTTACTTAGAAAGACGGGCCTGTTCAGCGAGATCTTCCCGCGCCTTAACGAATGGGTGGATTCGGAGACCGATGGGTTTCCTCACACCAGGATCGGGAAGGCCTTTGAGTGGATCGACGTCTGCGTGCAGTCCGGTCGGCCAGTGCAGCCTTATATGCTGTTTGCTTTGCTGTTCGGACAGTACATCGAGGAAAAGGCGGGACTGCTGAGGGCCGTCGGAGTAAACTCGGTGGAGGCCGCGACAAAAGCGGTTGCGGAAACCCTGGCGGAAGAAGCACACCGGGTGATGATTCCCAAAAAAGTGGGGCTGTTGATGCGGAATATTTACTGGAACCAGCAACGGTTTGAGAAGCGCGAAGGCAAGCACCCGCGGTTTTTCTTGCGTCGGCCGGGTTTCAGCGACGCCTACGAGTATCTTCGGTTCACCAGCGAGGTCACGGGTGAACGAAAAGCGCTTCGGGCGTGGTGGAAGGATTTCATCAAGGCCAATCCGCTTGCGCCGGCTGAGCAAAAGGAAATTCAGGATAGTCGCGTGAAACATGCGCGTCCACACCGCGGACGACGAAGAAGAAGGGGTGGCAAAAACAGGCCCCCTGCGCCGAATGCGAAGACTTGATAATGTATTTTCCCCGCAGTAGACGTGGAGTACGATGTGTTTCCTCATCTTTAAAATTTGAGCTTATAACTTAAGTCTTTATGCCCCGACTCCCGCGTTTTTTCATATCCCCTGATAGCATCAGCGGTACGAACATCAGAATCGCCGACGAGGACGTTCGTCATGTTGTGAATGTCCTTCGCATGAAGGCCGGTGACGAACTGCTCCTATGCGACGGGCAAGGGACCGAGTACAGAACAAGGATAGCCGTGCTCAATAAAACGGAAGTCAAGACGGAAATTGTGACACAAACAAAGAATGAGCTCCGTCATCCCCGCGTCACGCTGGGCCAGGGACTGCCGAAATCCGATAAAATGGATTTCATTGTGCAGAAAGCCACGGAACTCGGTGTCGCAGCTGTCGTTCCGCTCATTACGGAGCGGACGATCGTAAAGGTGAAGGACGAAGAGAAACGGCTGGCGCGGTGGCGGAAGATAGCACGGGAAGCCGCCATGCAGAGCAACCGTCCGGACATCCCGCTTATCGGGCCTGTTGTTTCGTTCCGTGATTTCATCGCGAGCCTGGTCCCTCGTTCCCGGACCCTTTCTCTTTTGCCCTGGGAAGAAGGGACCGAGCTTATCAAAAATGTTTTAAGACAGAATCCCGACATCGAGGACATCATGGTCCTCATTGGTCCGGAAGGCGGTTTCTCCATTAAAGAGGCGGAATTGGCCAAGACCCGTGGTTTTCATGCCGTAAGCCTCGGTCCGACCATCCTGCGTACGGAAACAGCCGCCGTGGCGGTGCTGAGCATGATCGGATATGAATTTTTTTAGCGGTTTGCTGTTGTAGCCCCCTTTCTTCAGCGCGCGTGAATGCCCATCTATATAATACAGGACGAATCCTCGGGCTACACAAGCGGGTATTTTTCTTGACACAAAAACAGCGGAGATGTTAATATCAACATCTCTTTGAAAGGCGGGTTTTTCATGAAGTTGGCGATCGGCTGTGACCACGGCGGTTTTGAACTGAAGGAAGAAGTGCTCAAATTTATCAAGACCATTGCGAACATCCAGGTTTCCGACTTCGGGCCCGCGAACCGGGATTCCGTCGATTATCCGGATTTCGGCGCGAAAGTCTCTGCAGCCGTGGCGAACGGTACGGTGGACCGCGGCATCCTAATCTGCGGCACCGGCATCGGCATGTCTATCGTGGCCAACCGGTACCCGAAGGTTCGCGCTGCGCTCTGTCATGATCATTTTACTGCGCAGATGAGCCGGGAACACAACGACGCCAACATCCTGGTCATGGGCGAGCGGGTGATCGGGAAGGGCGTCGCCCTTGAGATCGTAAAAACCTGGCTCGAAACTGAATTTGCAGGCGGCCGGCACCAAAAGCGGCTCGATAAGATACTGGCAATCGAACAATCAATCAAACTGTAGAAAGGCTGAGGGAACTACGGGAGCTTCACACACACGGTTTTTCATTGCATCAACAAACGTACGGGGCTTGGTCTGCCAACCCGAAAGCGTTCCCGTGCATGCGGCCAAGACGCACCCGTGTTCATTCGTGGTTGGAGGTCTTCTCAGGGTTAAAAGGACAACAGCATGTCAGAACTGAAGCAGATGGACCCCGAAGTGTACAACGCGATCAAAGGCGAGGAGGAGCGCGAACTGAGCAAGATCGTCCTCATCGCGTCGGAGAATTACGTTAGTCCGGCCGTGCTCGAGGCGCAGGGTTCGGTATTCACGAACAAGTACGCTGAAGGCTATCCGAACCGGCGCTACTACGGCGGGTGTGAGTTCGCTGACCAGGTGGAGTCGCTGGCGATCGAGCGAGCGAAACAGATCTTCGGCGCCGAACACGTAAACGTGCAGCCCCATTCCGGCTCATCGGCGAACATGGCCGTCTATTTCAGTGTGCTCAAGCCCGGGGACACAATCCTGGGCATGGGTCTGCCTCATGGGGGGCATCTGACCCACGGGGCCAGCGTGAGCTTCTCGGGCATGCTGTATCAGTCATTTTCCTACGGCGTGGACAGGAAAACGGAACTGCTCGACTACGATGAAGTGGAGCGGTTGGCGGTGGAGCACAAACCAAAGATGATCGTGTGCGGCTACAGCGCCTATTCCCGGATCCTCGACTTCGCACGGTTCCGCAAAATTGCGGACAAGGTGGGTGCCTACCTGATGGCCGACATAGCTCATATCGCCGGCCTGGTGGCGGCGGGTGAACACCCGAGCCCGGTGCCGTACGCGGACTTCGTCACCACAACTACCCATAAGACTCTCCGCGGCCCGCGCGGCGGAATGGTCATGTGCAGGGAACTGTTCGCAAAGGCGATAGACAAGATCATTTTTCCGGGCATCCAGGGCGGACCGCTTGTGCATGTTATCGCAGCCAAAGCGGTTTCCTTCAAAGAAGCGCTCATGCCCGGGTTCAGTGAGTACCAGCAGCAGGTGAAGAAGAACGCAAAAGCGCTTGCGCAACGCCTGTGTGAGGACGGCCTCCGCATCGTCTCGGGAGGGACCGAGAACCACCTCATGCTTGTGGACCTGACGCCCAAGAATATTACGGGCAAAGAGGCCGAAACGGCGCTTGACGCCGCCGGTATCACCTGCAATAAGAACAGCATACCCTACGATCAGAAACCGCCGGTAACGACCAGCGGCATCCGCCTCGGAACGCCCATTGTGACCACGCGAGGCATGCGTGAACCGGAGATGAAAATCATTGGCGATCTAATTTGCGAGACGCTTGCCAACGGCCATTCTCCGGACAAACTCGCAGCGATCAAAGAGCGAACCAAGGCGTTCTGCGCCAGGTACCCGATGTTTGCAATGGAAAAAGCGGAAGTATAAAGATCGGGGGAACCATGGGAGCTTCGTTCGCACGGAGCTTCGCCTTGTGGATTAAGACAGCGCAGTGACCAGGCATGCTTTGCGTACGGCAAAGAAGCGCGATCTTGACTCCGCTTAGAAATTCTTATTTTTATCATGGTTCATCCGTCGTTTTTGGTTTTCAAGGTGCATTATGACCAACCAGCATCCCCGCCCCTCATGGGACGAATATTTCATGGAAATCGCACACCTGGTTAAGAAGCGGGCCACCTGCCTTCGCCGCCAGGTCGGCGCCGTGATTGTGAAGGACAAAAACGTTCTCGCCACCGGCTACAACGGCACGCCGTCGGGTATTGAGCATTGTCTCGATCGCGGATGCCTGCGCGAACAGATGGGCATCCCCTCCGGGGAACGGCACGAAATCTGCCGCGGTCTCCATGCTGAGCAGAATGCGATCATCCAGGCTGCCAAGCATGGAACGAATATTAATGGCGCGACGCTCTATTGCACGAATCAGCCATGCGGAATCTGCGCCAAGATGATCATTAACGCGGGCGTGAAGCACATCATATTCCAAGACGGCTATCCCGACGCCTTGGCGGCGGAGATGCTGAAGGAATCGGGCATCAAGGTAACACAGTATAAGAAGTGATTGACAAACTATGCTCCCCGACCGATAGTGACCGCGGATTTCCGTTTATAGCCGATTTTTCCACGTGTTGCTAACTCTGAACGTTGAACTTTGAACTTATCCTATGCGCTGTCCTTATTGCACAAGCCTCGATAACAAGGTCGTCGACTCCCGGATGGGCAAGGAAGGCGAATCCATCCGCAGGAGGCGCGAGTGCCTCAAGTGCGAAGGACGGTTCACAACCTATGAGCGCGTCGAGGAAGTGCTGCCATCGGTCATCAAAAAGGATGGACGGCGCGAGCCCTTCGACCGGATGAAGATTCAGACCGGACTCAAAAAAGCCTGCGAAAAGCGTCCCATCAGCCTGGAAATGCTCGAAAAGACCGTCGAGGAAATCGAAAAGGACCTCCAGGAGAAGGGGCTCAAGGAAATACCGAGTACGGTCATCGGCGAGGAAGTAATGGACCGGCTGCATAAGCTGGACGAGGTCGCCTATGTCCGATTCGCCTCGGTCTACCGCTCCTTCAAGGACATCAACGAGTTTATGGCCGAGCTTAAAGACATTCTGGGCAACAAGGAAATAAAGTCACCATGATCACGGATGTCAGTGATAGATCGCACTCGTTGACCGTTAGAAGAGCAATGCTTTTTGCATGATCACCTTTTTTTGACTAACTTGACCCTTGCCCGTTGGCCCACGTGATACATCCCCATGCCAGACAAAGTTGCTGATATAGCCGTCGGCGTTTCCGTTAATAAAACATTCCATTATCGCATCCCCGAGGAAATGCAAGGGCAGCTCGTAGAGGGCTCGCGTGTTCTGGTACCGTTCGGAAGTCGCCGCATAGCCGGTACGGTCGTCGGCTTCCCGGGAAAGGCAGGGGTTTCCGGGCTTAAATCGGTTATCGAAGTTGTCGACCAGCCGCTGGCGCCCGACCTTGTCCGCCTCGCGAGATGGATGTCCGACTACTATCTGTTCCCGCTTGGCCAAACCCTCGATGCCATCGTGCCGAAGGCCTTGTCCCGGGCAAAACAAAAGCGAAACAAATTCCTGCAGCTGGCTTTGGGCGATCATGACGTGAAATTACTGCGGAGTCCGAAGCAGACGGAGCTTCTGCTGCTTTTATGCGATCGCGAAGTAGTTGGTATGGAGGAGTTAAAGGCATTTTCCACCAGTACCATCAAAGCCCTGTGCGCGGCGGGGATGGCGGAGATCATCGAAAAGGACGCTAGCAGGGAAATCGAAAAGGAACTGTTTGTTCCGAGCGTGCCGCCTGACCTCATGCCCGAGCAGGCCGATGCCGTCCGGCTAATCAGTGAGCAGGTTGCGGCGCAGACCTTCGGCGTGTACTTGTTGCATGGCGTGACCGGGAGTGGAAAGACGGAAGTCTATCTGCATTCCATCAGCGGGCTTGCAGCCGCCGGGAAAGGCGCCATCGTCCTGGTGCCCGAAATAGCGCTTACGCCGCAGCTGCTGGGCAGATTCAGAAAACGCTTCGGCAGCCGCGTGGCGGTGCTGCACAGCGGGCTGACGGACCGCGAACGGGCCGACGAGTACCGTCGGATTCAGTCAGGCGGTGTGGATGTGGCGATCGGCGCGCGATCTGCGGTCTTCGCCCCGTTTGCGAACATCGGCATCATCATTGTAGATGAAGAGCACGAAAACTCCTATAAACAGGACGAAGGGCTTCGCTACCATGCGCGGGATGTGGCGATCATGCGGGCAAAATTCCAGAACACCGTTGCCCTGCTCGGTTCGGCCACGCCGTCGCTCGAGAGTTACTACAACGCAAAATCGGGAAAGTACCGCTATCTGCGCCTTGCGAACCGCGTGGACCACCGCCCTATGCCCGAGGTGCTGATTGTGGACGTCAAGACTCTTCCGAAGCACAACCCCTATTCACCGCGACTAATAGACGATATACGGCTGAGGCTTGAGAAGGGCGAGCAAACGCTCCTTCTGCTGAACCGGCGGGGCTTCTCTTCGGTGCTCATTTGCGGCTCCTGTGGGGTTGCCGTTAAGTGCCCGAGCTGCAGTGTGTCTCTCACCTTTCATAAAACAGAACAAAAGCTCAAGTGCCATTACTGCGGGTTTCTTATGCCGCCGCCGTCCACCTGCCCGTCGTGCTCCGGCATCGAACTCAAGCTGCTCGGGTACGGCACTCAGAAGATTGAAGAGGAACTGCAGGCACTTTTCCCCGGCGCGCGTCTGAAACGCATGGACAGCGACTCCGTCAGAGGGCGAGACGCCTATGAAAAGCTTTTGCAGCAGGTGGACCGCCGCGAGGTGGACATTCTGCTCGGCACTCAGATGATCGCGAAAGGCCATGATTTCCCCGCCGTCACATTGGTCGGTGTGGTGGATGCTGATGTGGGGCTCAACTTGCCGGATTTCCGGTCCGCGGAAAAAACCTTCCAGCTCATTACCCAGGCTGCAGGCAGGGCGGGCAGGGGGGATATTGCTGGAGAAGTGGTAATCCAGACCATGAACGCGAACCATTACTCGATCCGGCACAGCACGACTCATGATTATGACGGGTTTTACAACGAAGAGATCATATATCGTACCCAACTTGGCTACCCCCCCATTGGACGCATGATCAAGATTGAAATCAGGTGTCCTGATGCGGAGCTGGCCGCGGAGGCCGCCCGTACGGCCCAGAACCGCATTCGCAGCCTGATACGTGGAAAAGACCCGGCATTGCTCGGACCTGCGCCCGCGCCCGTCTCCCGGGTTCGCGGCCAATACCGGTTCCAGCTGATTTTGCTTTCGACTAGAAGGGAAACGATCAAGATGCTTGCAGCAGAGGGAAGGAACGTCATCGATGACAAATACGGTAGAAGGTGCAAGGTAATTATTGATGTCGATCCGGTAAATTTAATGTAAGAGGTCTGCATCCCGGTCCAGCAAGCTGAACGCTGAACTGTTTTTGAGTTCTACATTCCGGTTCAGAACTCCGAACCCTGAACTTTGATCACTGGGCTAATTCTTAAAGCATTCCTGCCTTTCTGTTCCGTACAAAGTTCCGTACAAAGGTGTTGCAGTTTACAGGTTTTTCGTTAAAATAGAGTACGGAATCGCATGCATGGAAAACAAAAAGACTGATACCACTGTTACGACCAACCGCAAGGCGCGCCACGACTACTTCGTCGAGGAGACCCTTGAGGCCGGAATCGTGCTTAAGGGCACGGAGGTGAAATCGCTCCGCCTGGGCCTCGCCAACCTGACGGACAGCTATGCCATCGTAAAGAATAATGAGATTTTTCTGTTGAACGCGAACATAAGCCCCTATCCCTATGGCAACATCATGAACCATGATCCGCTCCGGACGCGCAAACTCCTGATTCATGCCGAGGAGATCCGGAAGCTCATCGGCAAGATGACCCAGAAAGGCTTCACGCTCATACCGCTCAAGATCTATTTTGTTCGCGGCAAGGCCAAGGTGCTGATCGGGCTCGCCAAGGGCAAGAAGTCATTTGACAAGCGTGATACGATCAAGGAAAAAGAATCGAAGCGGGAAGTGGAACGTGTGGTAAAAGAGAGGAACCGCTGATCCTGCCGATGACTCTCTCCCATTCTGCTACAATTAAACTATATACATCACGCACGCAGCATGTTTTTGAACGCGCGGCCGAAATCGTCTGCCGGCCGAGCGTACGACCGCGGGAAACGGCTATGTCTTTGGTTTGATGACAGCTGCGTCAAGGAGGGTACTATGAAGAGATTTATCATTGTTTTAGCTGGCACCGTGATGCTTGTGCTGTTCATCGGCCAGGTGACAGCTCACGCAAAAATAATTGCGAAAACCGTTGAGTATAACGCTGACGGTTCAGTTATGAAAGGCTACCTTGCCTATAACAGCAGCATGAAAAGCAAAGCACCCGGCATTCTAGTAGTAGACGAGTGGTGGGGCCTGACCGACTACGGCCGGAAGCGGGCGCGGATGCTGGCCGAACTCGGGTATACGGCCCTTGTCGTCGACATGTACGGCGAAGGAAAGCAGGCGGACAATCCCACGGATGCAGGGGCCATGTCGTCGGGAGTCATGAAAGACTTCGGTGTGGCACAAGCGCGGTTCGTGGCTGCCGAGGATTTGCTTAAGAAACAGCCGACCGTCGATGACGCTAGAATCGCCGCGATCGGATTCTGTTTCGGTGGAGGCGTCATTCTGAACGTCGTCCGACAAGGAACAGACCTGAAGGGAGTGGTAAGTTTCCATGGCGACCTGGGGGCAGTCGAGCCTGTTGGTCCCGCGGGAATCAAGGCGAAGATCCTTGTCCTGCAGGGAGGTGCTGACGCATTCGTCACGCCGGATAAGGTTGAAAATTTTAAAAAGGAGATGACTGCCGCCGGTGCAGATTATCGGGTGATTGTATATCCTGGCGCCACGCACGCCTTCTCGAACCCGCGAGCAACCGCTGTCGGGAAAAAATTTAATCTCCCGATCGTATACACCGAAAAGGCCGACAAAGAGTCGTGGCTGGCGATGAAGACCTTTTTTGGCGAAATATTGAAGTAACGTCCGGTTTGCAGCAGTCGGGATTCAAGCTCTGCGTAACAGCGGAAGATTTTACTACCAGAGTAAGAAAAGCGAATCGAAAGTTAATGGCCTTCAAACACGGCGCGAACTTCATCAGGAAGTTGAAAAAACGAAAATCTACGGAATCGCCATTCCGGGATTTTCCGGTCATTCTGAGCGAAGCGAAGAATCTTCCCGAGGCTAGGCTGTGCCAAGAATATTGTCTTTTCGAAGAGTACAGATCCTGTACTTCGTTCAGGATGACTCGTTAAAACACTGTTTCTGTAATCCGCTGGTTGGTGGTGTGGCCTTCGCACCGTGGTGGATTTACCGTATGTGGTCCCGATTTTCATGAGCCCGGTTGATTTACATGCTCGGACAATCGATTTGACAAAATTCCAAGCAGCCAGTACGCGTACAAAATTGACTTTAAAAACATCATCTAACCGATGGTAACTCCGCAGTGCCGAGAAATATGAAGATTATCAATGCAACTCTGTTCGACGATCTTTTAGCAAAAGCCGGTTCATCAGTCCGGAGACGGTCAAATTTCAACATCCACAAATCTAATCAGGACAGGATTCAGCGCTATCTTGTTGGGACGAAAATTGATTCCTATTTCAGGCCTCATCGGCACAAATCAAGATTTGAACTTGCCGTTGTTCTCCGTGGCAAATTCGATCTTCTTTTATTCGATGATCAGGCGGTAGTTACGACAAGGATTTCCCTCGGGCCGGACCTGGAGAACAGCGGTTTTGAAATGCCCCCAGATATCTGGCATACCTGGATCCCCATGGCCGACGATTCGATCTTTCTCGAAGTGAAGGAGGGCCCCTATGATCCCGAATCAGCTGCGGAATTCGCTGACTGGTCGCCGCCGGAGGGAGACGAACGGGTAGCGGGTTTTTTGTCGAAGATGAGGAGCCTGGCCGTGGGAAACTGCGGCAGGTAACCACAGGAAGGCAAACCGCCGCAATCGTGATTGGATCCTTCGACCTGTTTTGTCGGAATGGCAGATTGGCCAAAAGACGGCATACCCTTAAAATACCCTTCTTTTGTCCTTTATCTTATCGGGAAATTCAATTATACTTTGTTCTATAGTATATTAATTTTCTTCCCCGGTTTAAGCACTTTCCCTGAAATAGATTGCGCCGGGGAGAGGCAGGTTTACAACAGTATGACTGTTGGCGAAATTTTGCAACCGATTTGATTCTATTATGGATATACAGGCTTTGGAGGGGTCCCCGGCATGCAGCAAGACAAAAGGCAGTACAAGAGATACAAGCTGGAATTGGTGGAAGTTAACGGAAAAATGAGTCTGGCCGATAAAGTGGAAATCATCGATATCAGCCTTGGTGGAGTGGCCCTACGGGTTGATCGTCGACTCAACCCCGGCAGGGAATACATGCTCAAGCTGGGAGATAAGGCAAAAAGCTTCGATCTGAAATGTATCGTGGTACGGTCGGAATTAAGCGGGATTGAGTCAAAAGTCACCGGCGAACGGGCAATGATCTACACAGCAGGGATGAAATTTAAGGAGGATTCATCGGGGCAGATAGCAGATTTTTTTAAAGCGATGGAACTTGTCAAAAAAGATACCGTGCTTTCCGATTCAGACCGCAGGATTGATATCCGGTTCCATATTCACATGCCAGGAGAGAAGATATTGAATTACCCTGCCCAGTTCAAGGTCAAGGAAGTCAGCCTGAGCGGCTTCCGGATCCAAACCGATGTGAGCCTTGACTTGCAAAGCGTCATCCCCATGGGGCTCGCGCTCCATGATGATAACTTTGTGCATTTCAACGGAAGGGTTGCCTCAACTCGCATGTTCGAAGAGCAGGGCGAGACACGCTACGATATCGGCGTGGAGTTTTTGGACCTTTCGGAAGAAGGGATCACCTTGCTCAAATCATTCATCGACTATCTGGCCAAATTGGAAAAGAAAGGCAGGGCAGAAGAGGCGGAAGCGTAGTGCCGACGGATGAGAATTCCAGAGCGATAATGGGAATACAGGAAATCCGGCGCAAACTGTGCATTCTGGCGGACAAGGACAAAGCCAGAATCCTTCGGGGTTTCTTCAAGACTGGACGGGGACAGTATGGGGAAGGGGATATATTCATTGGCGTCACCGTGCCGATGCTCAGAAAACTAGCCAAGGAATTCGGTGATATGCCTGTAGATGATGTGGTATTGCTGCTCAAATCCCCGATTCATGAGGAGCGAACGCTCTCGCTCCTCATGCTTGTCCGTTCCTATGAAACTGGCAGCGAAACCACAAAAAAGAAAATTTTCAACTGCTATATTGCCAACACCCGCTACATAAACAACTGGGATCTCGTGGACCTATCGGCGCCCAATATCGTGGGCGCCCATCTTTTTGATAAAAGCAGGAAACAGCTTTACGCATTTGCCGGATCGGACAACCTCTGGAAGCGCCGGATCGCCATTCTTTCAACGTTCACCTTCATCAGGCAGAACGATTTCACCGACACCCTCAGAATTTCCAGATTGCTGCTGAAGGATGAACAAGACCTGATTCACAAAGCGGTTGGGTGGATGCTGCGCGAGGTGGGGAAGCGTTCCCGTGACCGGGAAGAAAAATTTTTAGGACAGCATTACCGGGGAATGCCGCGCACCATGCTGCGATACGCAATCGAACGGTTTCCGGAATCGGAAAGGAAAAAATACCTGAGCAGAAAGGGGTGACGTTCAGGAGGGGAGGAGCGGTTCTGCACCGATTGTTTCCGGTATGTTCATCTAAGCGTATTGAGCTGCTGCAGCTGGACGGTTGCGGTATCGATGGCGTTTCTGACATTCCTGTTGTCGGCGTCGAAGACAAGCACCTTTTTCCAGATTGCTATTGCTTCCTCAAGTTTTTCCTCACGGTACCTCAAGAGGCCGATCTCCATAAGCGACTCGGAACACGCCTTGATTTGTCTAATGAGGCCGTCGTCATCGAACGACAGTGCCTGTGCGAAGTCCCTGGTTGTGATGCCGCTCTCGAACAGGTTCCTGTAAGCACTCCCAGCTTCCCCGAAATTCCCCGCCTGAAACCACGTATCAGCAGCAGCCTTTGTCTGCTCGCCCAGCCTGGAATAGCCGCGGCGAAGGCCGGCATCATGGTACTTGTCATAGGCGGCGGAATATATTTCAAGTGCCTTTTTGTACCTTCCGAGCGCAAACTGTTCCTGGGCCTGTTTCGCCGTTTCACTGGAGATACTTGCATCCCGCTCCCCTAACACTTCCCGGGAGAGGAACGAACAGGAAGAAAGGAGCACGACGGAGATAAGCAAGAGGGCTGTGGATTGATATGCTTTGGATGCACACATTATTCAGCTCCTGATTGAAAAGTGTTCAGCTAGCGAGGGATGGGCTTCGATCACTTGGTGAAAAACCTCTACAACGCGAGGCGAAAACTGCTTTCCCGAGTACCGATTCAGCTCGCGAAGCGCTTCCTCGCAGGAGCGCGGTTTTTTATAGGTGCGCGACGAAGTCATGGCGTCGAAGGCATCGGCAACGGCGATGATCGCGGCATGGAGCGGGATATCGTTTCCGCGAAGGCCATCGGGATAGCCTTCACCATTGAACCATTCGTGATGGTGTCTGACGGCCGGTATGTACCTATGGAGGGACTTTGCCCTGCTCAGGATCGCCGCACCCTGTTCGGCGTGGTCAGACATCTCGCGATGCTCCAAGGGGTTGAGGGGACCCTCTTTCAGAAGAACATAGTCGGGCGTCTTCAGCTTGCCCACGTCATGGAAGAGGCTGGCGATCTCAAGCTCTTCTAGCTCAGAATGGGAGAATCCGAGCATCTCCCCGATTTTCAGCGACAGTTTTGAAACTCTCGTTGAATGACCGAGCGTGTAAGGATCGCGGGCATCGATTGCAGCTGACAAGACTTTGACTGTGGAAACATAGGCCTCTTCCAGATCCTGCGCCGAGGCGCTGAGCGAATCCTGCTGTTTCGAGATCAAATCGGTCATCTCATTAAAACCTTCCGTCAACCCTCCAAGCTCATCGTGTGAGTAAATCCTGAGCTTCGCTCTTCTCCCCTGCCGAAGTTCGCGGACCCCCCTGGACAGTTCCTTGATTGGCCGCGTCACGAGAGAAGACAGTACGATAATGCACCCGATGCCCAGGAATATGACGATGGCGAGCCCCGCCTCAATTCTTCGACGAGTTTCCGCGCGCGCATGCTGAAGCACGGACTTGTTCACTCCGATGGTAACGCTGCCGAGCGGCTTGTTTTTGAAGACGATGGGGGCGGTGAGTTCAAAATAATTGTCCGTGGCGCTTTGCGCTTCGGACATGCGCGAACCGTCGCCATCCTCCCTGGGCGTGTCTTCGCGAGACGGCTCTAACAGGGAACCTCTTCTCGTGATATCCGTGTGCGCCAGTATTTTGCCGTGCACATCGGTGACCGCAACATACTCCACATCGGAATTTGCTTCTTTGACCTTTGAAACGATGTTGTCGATGCCAAGCAGGTCTCCGGATAGCATGCTGTACGGTGCCAGGGCGGCCGTGCTTTTGGATAATGATTCAGCCCGCTTGAGCACTTCATCGAAAATATACCTGTTCATGGTCTGGATGGTCAGCAAAGAAAAAATTGAAGCAGTGACCAGCAAGAGTATAATGATGAACAGTGCGATCTTGAATCTCAGCGTTCTGCGCAGGGAGGTTTTCATAATTGTCTGTAAGGTAATTCTGCGAAGGAATTCTCAGCGACTTATTAACACAAAATCGCCGAAGAGTCAATTTACTTTTTAGGGGGGATACTACAAAAGGGGGGTAGTTCAACTTTTTACTGTTCAGTTCGCACTATAGTGTGTCATCATCGCTTTAGGCGACCCGCTTCTCTTGGTACTGCCCTCTCTGTTAGATACCGAGATCATCAGTCGGAGCTGCATATAGAGCCGATGTCATGAGCAGAGTTGAAGATCCATCTCCAAAAACGGTTTTCATAAAAGCTTCATAGCTCATCTCCATTTCATTTACGATGCCTCGAAACTATCTTTTCCCCCTGGATCTTGATTCCCGATCATTTCATAGATATCACCTTTTGTCCATGCGCCATCATTTGTTATACTTTTAAACTACAGTCAAAGCAAAAGGTTGAACGTTTAGGCAAATTATAATTGCCATTGAATATTCAGCGGGAATGTGCTGTAATGAGACACATTAGGCTGTCAGGGAATGAGGTAACTGCACAGAATGATTTTTTCAATTATCGCCGCCATGGCTGAAAACCGGGTGATCGGAAGGAACAATAAAATGCCGTGGGATTTGCCCTTGGACCGCAGACGCTTTCACTCAATAACGAGGGGACATCCCGTCATCATGGGCAGAAAAACCTTTGAGAGCATAGGCCGGCCGCTCAGCGGCAGAACGAATATCGTCCTGACGCGACGGGAGGATTATGCCGCCCCCGGGTGCGTTATTGTCCACGATTTGAAGTCGGCTTTCTCCACAGGTACTGGAGCGGACGAAGTATTTGTCTGCGGCGGGGAGGATATCTTTCGTCAGACCATTGCTCTGGTAGACAGAATCTATTTAACTGTTATCCATCGTCTAGTCGAAGGAGATGCTTTCTTCCCCGAAATCCCATCCGTTTTCACAGAAGTGGGGCGGGAAGAGGTGCTAGATGTCATGCCTTATGCACTCGTCCGGTATGAGAAGCTCGGCAGACAGGATTGTAGCAAAAGCCATGCTACGTCATTTGATCTTGCCTTTTAGGGTGAATTGTACTATTTTTTGGCGTATCGCCGACTTCCGTCATTGCCCTCGCGGAAATGACCGATTCGCAAGGAGAAAATAATTTTTCATGAAGCCTCATAAAACCAAAACCGTCTATGTATGCCAGTCCTGTGGCAGCCAGTCGCCCCGCTGGATGGGGAAGTGCCCTGACTGTGGCGCCTGGAACACTATGGTCGAGGAACGCATGGAAAAGGCGAAGGACATCGGGAGCTCAAAGCGCGGTCATGGCGCCGAACCCCTTCTGCTCGGAGATATCCAGTCGAGGGACGAGGACCGTTTCGTGACGAAGATTGGGGAGCTCGACCGCGTTCTTGGCGGGGGGATTGTTTCCGGTTCAGTCGTGCTCATCGGCGGCGACCCCGGTATCGGCAAATCCACGCTCGTGCTCCAGATGCTGAAACAGGTTTCCGACCTCCGTGGCAAGGCGCTCTACGTCTCGGGTGAGGAGTCTCCGGCGCAGATTAAGATGCGTGCGCTCCGGCTCGGCGTGAAAAGCGAGAATCTCTACGTGCTGGCCGAGACGCAGCTGGAGGAAATCCTGCACGCGGCTGACGGGCTCCAACCCCAGGTGCTCGTCGTCGATTCGGTCCAGACAGTGTTCACGTCCGAGCTTCCGTCCGCGCCGGGCAGTGTGGGCCAGGTTCGCGAAGTTTCCGGAAGACTTATGCTCTACGCAAAGCGCTCGGGCGTGCCAACGTTCCTCATCGGCCATGTGACCAAGGACGGGTCCATCGCCGGGCCGCGCGTGCTCGAACATATTGTCGATACCGTGCTCTATTTCGAAGGTGACAAGGGGCACGCCTTCCGCGTTCTCCGCGCGGTCAAGAACCGCTTCGGCTCCACGAATGAGATCGGCGTGTTCGAGATGAAGGAAGGCGGATTGGCCGAAGTGGTCAACCCCTCGGAGATGTTCCTTGCCGAGAGGCCGGCCGACGCAACGGGCTCGGTAGTCGTGTCGTCCCTCGAAGGGTCGAGGCCGATTCTCGCGGAACTCCAGGCGCTCGTGGCGCCTTCGAAACTCGCCATGCCTCGCAGGACTTGCATCGGTGTGGATTTCAACCGGGTGTCGCTCCTGCTCGCGGTGCTCGAAAAGCGCGTGGGTATGCATCTCATGGGCATGGATGTGTTCGTGAATGTCGTCGGTGGGCTCGCCATCGACGAACCGGCGGTCGACCTCGGCGTGATCGCCGCAGTTGCGTCGAGCTTTCGCGAGAAGCCGATCAATGCCCAGACCGTGGTCATGGGCGAAGTGGGCCTTGCCGGAGAGGTACGGGCGATCAGCCAGGCTGAGGTGCGGCTCAAGGATGCGGCCAAGTTGGGTTTTACCCGTTGCGTGCTTCCTCAACTGAATGTCGACAAACTCGAAAAATCCGCGGTGCCGGGCAAGATGGCTCTGATGGGAGTGCGCACCGTGGACGAGGCCATGGAGAGGCTGTTTTGATGTAGTTTCCCGCCACCCGGACAAGCCCGAAAAGATTTTGCCACAGGGGCCGCCGATTTCACAAAGAATCTTATGTAAATTTTTAAATGTAACCCTGCATTTTCTCATTATTTTCTCTGTGCCTTCCGGGAGATCCGCGGCAATGATATTTTTTGCCATTTTGAGAAGAATCTGAACCAGGCCTTTTGCCTATTTGAAGAGCTTGCAAAACTGAAAGCGACAAGAGGGACACGGTTGATCATGGACGCAGGAGGCCGAACCTGCAATACGGGCGTCACGCAAGAACATCATCGAGGCCCTCAGGGCATCCTAGCGTCCGATCAGGGGTGGGCCATGATTTTTAATTGTTTTGATCATGTGCCTGTGGTAGTCTTGTTATATTATGGCAATCGGCAAACTCTGGAAATTCTTCGGCAACAGAACGGGCATGGCGATTGTCGTAGTCCAGCTTATAGTCATACTGCTCTTCATCTACTTCTATTCAGGTTATCAATCGAGCGACAAGTGCGTCTTGTGCCACGCGGACAGGGAACGGATGACTCAACTCGGCTATCCTGAATTCGTAATGACCCGTGAACAGGTCCAGAGGGAATCGCGCCATCCAAATACGGAATGCCGCGACTGCCACCTCGGCAACGGTTTGTCCGACAATCCCGCCACGGCTCATAAAGGTCTTCTGAAGCTCATCGTGCTGGACAACAATTTTAACATCATGCCCAGGAAAGGACACGTTAGGCAGATTCTGCCATCAGGCGACGACCGGATGCGTGAACTGCTGCCCCGCCTCCCGGACGGGTCTCTGGACTATGACGTAGGAACGCTTCTGTGGCAAGACAGAAACACCCGAACCCTGGGATATGACCCTGCCATTGCCCGGGCGACCTGCGGTAAATCCTCGTGTCATCCCGAGGAATGGAAACAGTTCAACACGAGTATGATGGGGGCGAACTTCCGTCAGCGTTCCATGCGGACGTGGAACGATATACACGGCCCGAATAATTGAGGCCCGTCCTTCGCGGACACCCAGCCGGTCGGCAGGGCGGAAGGTGACAGGTTCTCCTTCGAAAATACAAAAAAGATCGTTGCCGAGATCAACCTCCCGTTGTCTCACGATCAGGCGATTGCCAAGCAGAAGGCATGCAACATCTGCCATGCCGGCTGTCTTGACTGCCATTATGCGCCCTCGCGCAAGCAAGGAGTCCATGCATTCAGCCGCATCCCCCCGTCACTGAATTGTTCCGGCGGAGGCAGAAGCACCTTTGTGTGCCACGCAGGGACGACGGAACGCCGTCGCGGGGACAGTTATATCGGCAAGGATTTGTCAGAGCCCCCTGGTCTGCCTGAGGATGTCCACGTCAGCAAGAAGATCGAGTGCGTCGACTGCCATGAAACGGGTCCGGATGGCATGGGGCACCTGGAGCGGAATGCCACATGTCAGGATTGTCATCTCGAGGTCGAAGAGGCCGTGGCCGGGAGCGTTCACAAAAATATGGCATGTGCGGCTTGCCACGTAAAGATCCTCGGCGGTTACGAGATAACTTCCTGGGGGCCTGGGCTTATAGAGTCCCGGCCGAACCCGTTCAAGAAGTATTCCCTCTATTACGGACCGCAAGAGCCGCCCATATTGATCAAGGACCAGAAGGGCCGCTGGATGCCGACGAAAATATGGCCGAACAGCGTCGGAGGCATCAAGGAAACCGTAGCGGCCAAGCCAGGGCTGATTTTCCGATGGCCCCAAGGGGAAACGCATGACGCGTACGCACAGCTGGGCACATTCAATTTTCCCGGCGGGAACAACAACTATCTGGCATGGCTGCAGGTGGAGGAGGTTGCTCATCCCTACGGCAAGTCGCGAACCTGTGGAAGCTGCCATGATTCGCAGACGCAGATTTCATCAGTGACCTGGCGGTACTACGATTCCCAGGGTGCCGAGCCGTTCACCGGACGCCAGAAGGTCGTTGCCGACCGGAACGGCCTGCGCGTGCAGGACATCAGGGCCACCTCGAAGATCACGCCCATGGAGGGCGGCAAGACGGAATATTACGCTGCGTGGCTGCATCTCGGCAACATCTGGAATACGAGCGGTGATTTTTCCATACCAAAGTCCAATCCGCAGAAATACGGGAACCTGGAAAAGGCTCTCCGTGAGGCGGACAGGCGGGTTGATGCCATTGACCGAATGCTTAGGGCGCGTGAGTTGAAGGGCGAGAATGTCAAAAAACTGCGGCGCCGATGGAAAGATGCAAAGGCGGTTGCCATGCATGATCCGGGCAGCGCGGCATCGATGATTGACGAGCTCAATGGCACCGTTCTGCCATAAGCACGAAATAGGTCGTGTAACCGAAAACAATTTCGACGTATCTCAAGAGGCAGCATGCCCCTACATAAGATGTTGAGGAAGACCGGCAATTTTTTGCTAGCAATCGGAGCGCTTCTTGCGTTTACGGCGGCAGTTATGGCTTCCGTGGGAAGCGCGCTGGACAAAGAGAGCAAAGCCTTTGTTGATGCCGCTGTCCCGGCAATTGTCTCAGGGTGGGATGTCAGGGAGCTTCAGAAACGCGCTAGCGACGAGTTCAATAATTCGGTGGATAATGCCGAACTGGAACGGTACTTCGCCATTCTTCGAAAAATGGGAACACTGCGCGAGTATAGAGGATCAACGGGGGAAGCGCAGATAACCCTTTCCTTCTTGAATAATGTTGCGATAACCGCTTTATACGCCGCCTCCGCTGATTGCGATGAGGGCGCCGTTGATCTGCAGCTGTCGCTGATTAAACAGAAAGGCCAATGGCAAATTCTTGGCATCAGGATAACCCCCCGGGAATTAACGGACGATAACAACACGATCTGATGAATACCCTCGTCAAGACAATCGAGATCCTCGGTATTATCGCCTTTGCCCTGACCGGCATTTATGCGGCCAAAAAAAAGGGGATGGACATTATCGGCGTGTATTCCCTGGCTATGGTCACAGCATTGGGCGGCGGGTCGCTGCGCGATATCATTCTGAACCGCCATCCCCTGTTCTGGATAGAACATTATGAGTACGCCCTTCTCCTGCTGGTCCTGGCAATCGTATCCGCGATGGCGGCTCAGGATATCTTCGAAAAAAAAGGCCTCGTGAACATTGTTCTGGCACTCGATGCGCTGGGCCTCGGTTCTTTCAGCGCGTCCGGAGCGTCGCTTGCCGACCAGCTCGGCTGCGCTCTGTTCGTATCGTCGCTCCTCGGCGTTATTACCGGCGTATTTGGCGGTGTTATGCGTGACATTGTCTGCAATGAAATTCCCTATGTTTTCCAAAGAACGGAGCTGTATGCGACCTGCTCGTTCGTCGGGGCCTGGACCTATCTTCTTGTGGTCCGCTCCTCCGGCAATGATGTCATTGCGGCGGTCGCCTGCATCGGTGCAACATTCATCTTGCGAATATTCGCGCTCCGGTATAAAATCAAACTGCCTCTGTGAAACGGGGGTAATGGCTACATGATGAACGGGCTCCGGGAATGCGGATAGCAGGCTTCGGGAGCAGATTCATGGTGAAGGAGAAAGAGTTATATGGCTGAATCCGAGGGTCGCAAAGCGAAATCTGAGCCGGGAGAGCGGGTGACGCGCCTTCTCGCTGTCGTCGACAGTGACAGCTCCCATCTGCATTATACGAGCATGTTGCTGCAGCGGCTCGAATACAATATCCACACGACGAAGACCGCCGAAGATGCCCTGGAACTTGTCGATGTCGCCCGTCCAGCACTTATTCTGACGGAAATCAATCTGAGCGGAATGAGCGGGCTGGAACTCCTGAAAAAGATCAAGCGGAACCCGGTGAACTTCTCGGTCCCCGTCTTCATCCTCACCGCGTCAAAAGACCCGGCTATGAAAGAGGAATGTCTTCGCGAAGGGTGCAATGAATATCTCCAGAAACCGGTCGATCCTGATGTGCTTTATTCGGCCATTCAGAAAGCGACGGAATCGTTCCCCCGCAAGTTTATCCGGCTCAATACCTGCCTCAACGTGATCGTGGGTGGCGACAGGGATTCAAATACCGTGATCGGAGACTACGTGTCCGCCCTGTCGGAAAACGGTATATATATCAGCACATCGAAGCCGAAACCGGTCGGGCTTGAGCTTCCAATCACGATTTTTCTGGAGGACGTGAAGATCCAGGTCGAGGGGATGGTCCTCTACAGCTTCGAGCGCGGCAAAGGTCCGCTAAAAACGCCGGGGATGGGCATGAAGTTTGTCCGTATCAAGCCCGAGGATCAACAGCTAATCAAGACCTTCATCCGACGGGAAATTACCAAGGGACTGACTATGGCTCAAATCGGCGGGACAGTTCTTTAAATCGGGAAAATAATAAGAACGATTCCGGAGGAATGCTATGCCTTATGTGAACATAAAAATTACGAGGGAAGGCGCCACGTCCGCTCAGAAGGCGCAGCTGATTCAGGGGGTTACCAAAATGCTTCAGGATATCCTCGGAAAGAACCCTCAAACTACGGTTGTAGTCATAGAAGAGGTGGAAACCGACAATTGGGGAATCGGTGGCGAGAGTATTACAGAGCGAAGGAAACGGGAGCGGAAGTAGCCGCCTGTTAATCAGGAGCGCTTACATGTTAATTGTACTGCACCACTCGGCAACGGCAAAAGATGTTGCTGCAATCAAAAAGATCATCGTGGCCATGGGACTTAAACCGGTGGCCATTCCCGGCGCGGACCGGACCGCCATAGGGGTGATCGGGAACCAGGGATGGGTGGATGATACGGCGTTGCGCGGGAACAGGGCAATCCAGGAGATCATCCATGTGACAAAGCCATACAAGCTTGTCAGCCGCGACTTCCATCCCGTAGATTCGGTGATAGCACTGGGAGACAAAATAAGGATCGGCGGGAAATCCCCCTTTCTCATGATCGCGGGCCCTTGCGCCGTTGAGAGCAGAGACCAGCTCATGAAGACGGCGAAATTCCTCAAGAAGATCGGCGTGCCCGTGCTTCGCGGCGGAGCCTACAAACCGCGGACAAGCCCACACAGCTTTCAGGGTCTCCGCGAAAAGGGACTTGACCTGCTCGATGAGGTCAGGAAGGAGACGGGTCTTCTCGTTGTGACCGAGCTTGTAAGCCCGGAGCATGTCGAGGTCGTGGCCAGCAAGGTAGATATTCTCCAGATCGGAGCGCGGAATATGCAAAATTTCGATCTCCTGACAGAGGTGGGCAGATGCAGGAAACCGGTGATCCTGAAACGGGGACTTTCGGCGACGGTAGAAGAATGGCTTGGCTCGGCGGAATATATCCTTCTCGGCGGCAATCCCGACGTGATCCTCTGCGAGCGGGGAATTAGGACCTTCGAGACGGCGACGCGGAATACCGCGGATCTTGCCATTATTCCCCTGGTCCGAAAGATGACTCATCTCCCCGTTATTTTCGATCCTAGCCACGCCACGGGCAAGCGGGATCTGGTGCTGCCGGCAGCTCTGGCTTCGGTTGTCATCGGCGCTCACGGCGTAATGATCGAAGTCCATCCTGAGCCGGAGCACGCCTTGTCCGATGGGCCACAGTCGCTTCATTTCAGGGAGTTCGAAAAGCTGCATGAACAGATAGAGAGCCTCGTTTCGTTCAAAAAGAAGAACCTCCCAGCATAGGATTCCTTTTTTTGAATGCCGTTAAAAAGCGGACATCAGGGCCATTTGTATTTTATCATCCGCGCCGTAAAACTCCGTCTCTTCAAGGCGGGGATATAAGGCGCTGCTTGCGAAGCAACCAGAAAAGCATCACTTTAATGCCGCATCTGCGAACAGAATCAGTAGTGGCCCTCAGTAGTTGTAGGATCTGATTCGAAAATCCTCGCCTTCAGGCCGGGGAGGATTTCAAATGCATTCGGTGGGACGGACAGGCGATATTGAACGTTTCATGCAAAGGGGAGGGAAGAGCGGACCATGGCTGAAATGATCTCGCAGGGAGCAGGTCTGAAGACAGAGGATAGATCGAAGCGGTTTCTCCTCGTTGTGGATGGCGATGGATCGCATCTCTATTACACGGGAATACTGCTGCAGCGGCTTGAGTATACTATCCATACCACCAAGACGGCGGAAGAAGCACTGGAGATCATGGACGTCGCGAAGCCATCGCTGATCCTGACTGATGTTGAACTGCCGCGTATGAACGGCATTGATTTCCTGAAGCAGGTGAAGAAGAACTCGATAACGCAGTCGATTCCCGTGATCGTCTACACGCTCTTGAAGGACCCCGGTGTCAAGGAAACCTGCTTGAAGGAAGGGGCTGCCGCATTTCTCCAGAAACCGGTCGACCCCGATGCGTTGTATGCAGCCGTTCAGCGGGCAACGGAAGAAACGCCGCGCAGCTATATTCGGCTTGCTACCTGTCTGAGTGTGATCATCGGGAGCGGAAAGAGCATTGAAGCGGAGTCCCATGATGACTGTGTTACGGCGCTTTCGGAGCACGGCATGTATGTGAGCACGCCGAAACCGCGTCCGGCAGGCTTGCAAGTCGCCATTACCCTGGTGCTGGGAAACGCGGAACTCAAGATCGATGGCGTGGTATTATACAGTTTTGACAAGAGCAAAGGTCCGCTACGTATGCAAGGAATGGGTATTAAGTTTCTTCGCATCAAGCCGGAAGACCAGGCTCATATTAAGACCTTTATCGAAAAACAGCTCACCGGGGATCTGCGCCTGAAGAAGTGATACAACCCGCATTTTCCGAGTGGTGAAGGCTGCGAAGATAACTGCCGACATCCCGCGTCCCGTCCAGTAAGCCGTATCCCGACTTATTTCCGCTGAGAAGTCCCGGCGGGGAAATTGTATTTTCCCCGCGGCGGCACTGATTCAACGGCAAACGTAATTAACCCCGGCTGTGAGCACACAACCGGGGTTATCAATTTGTACTGTTATTATTTCGGCTGCTCTGCTGGCGGGGTTTGCGGTGTTGTTTGGGGTGTTTCAATCTCAGCGGGCTTCTGTGCGTTGGGGGCCGCCGCCGGGACAGCCTGCTGCTGCGTCATGGACGGCGCCTGGGCGGCGTTTGTTTGTGGCTGCTGGTTTCCCTGAAGGGGAGATGGTTCCGCCGGTTTATACCGCGTCGGAGTGAAGTTGGGGTCGATTTCGTAGGTTTTCTGGAAATTTTCAAGGGACAGTCTCCGGCTTTCCACGTCCCCCTTCCTGCTCTTGAGGTAATAAGTATAGCCGAGATAATAATAGGGCTCGGCTTCGGGAGCTATTGAAGCGGACTCATTGAATTCCCTGACAGCATCGTCGAAATTTTTCGCCTTCAGATAGGCAATGCCTTTGTCAATGTGTTCTGCGGCCGCCTTAGTATCGAAAAGCTCATCGGCCGCATGCGCGGTCAAAGCGACCAGCCCCAGCATCAGGAACACAATGAATGTCAGAATACGCTTTTTACCCATATAAGCCTCCTTTCTGATTGACTCTACCATAGCATAGTGCCTGCACCACTGTCAACCACGATGGGGCCCCGGGTCAGGGCCGCCGGAGATAACTGCAGCAACGATATGATCTAGGAACTCGGCGTGCGCCATGGGGGGAAAGACAGGACGGAGAATACGGGCAAACAGGGGGAGGCCTCAAGCAGGCATGCGCCCATTATCAGTGATCGTCTGTTCCGGAGCGCTCCCGACTTGCGAGTCGCGGTTATTCTGACAGAAAGGTTCGACAGGTGCGGCATGCTCGATAAGCCCGCATCACTCCTGTTTCAGGTCCGTCATAGAAACGCCTTTGACGTACTCCACGACTTTGTCTTGCTTGATGGCCTGGAGCTGTTTAACGATTTCGGCGATCCTGAGAGAGTTGCTCAAAATGGCCTCAAGCCGGGACTTGAGATTCTTATCTCGTTCTCCGTAGCGTTCAATCAGCAGTTCGATGTTGCCGATGACGGTAGTGAGCGGGTTGTTAATCTCATGCCGCACGGTAATAACAACTTCTCCGATAGCGCCGAGCCGCTCTGCTTTCAGAAGTTTTTCCCGCATGAGCTTCTGTTCCGTCATGTCCCGGGCCGAAACCTGGTATCCGGCCGGCACCCTCTGCCGGTAAAGCCTGCGGGCGTTCATTTCGATAAATGCCCGGGTCCCGTCCCGTTTGAGAACTTCGAACTCGATCACTTGCCGTGCGGAGATGCCATTGCCGCTAATCATCCGCTTCGCTGTCTGTGCCGCCTCGGACGCGAGAAAATCGAACACGCTTTTGCCGATAAGTTCGGGTTTGGTATAGCCGGAAAATTTTTCCGCAGCCCTGTTGGCAGCCGTCAGCGTGCCCGACGTGTCCATGGTAAAAAGAATATCGCGGGAGTTCTCGAACAGGTCCCAGAATTTTTCACTCGATTCCTTCACCTCGGCATAAAACCGAAGGTTTTCGACGGCCATCCCGAGCTGTGTTCCGATCGTGTCGAGCATCTGAAGGTCCGATGGCTTGAGCGAGAATTCTTTCTGAGGATATAGAAAAATGACGCCGAGCACGATGCCGCGCGACTTGATCGGGATAATGATGTGCGAATGAAAGGCGGCGTCCTTGCTGCGTGTGTGGCGCGCATCCGAGCAGCCGTTCTCAGTATAGATAATTTCCCCGTTCTGGGCTGCGATACCGCAAAGGCACTCGCCCATTTTGATTGTTTCCTCCTGCTCCACGAACAGGAGCGGCAGACCGCTGTGTGCCATAAGGCGCAGCGTCTCGCCGTCGGGGTTGCAGAGAAACACCCCGCCGTGGGGCTCCAGACCGGACAGGCTTTCAAGGATCTTGTCAAGCGACCGAGACAGCATTTCCTTAAGGCTGGCCGCCTGGCTGAGGGTAAGGGCCACGGCGTCGATAGCGGCTAGTTCGTTTGTGCGGTCGAGTAGCTTCTTTTCCAGTTCAGAATACGACCGCTTGAGCTGTACAGCCATGTCGTTGAACCGCTCCGCCAATTGCGCAACGTCGCTGTTTCCCTCCAGCCGGATGCGGTATTCGAGATTTCCCCGGCTGATTTCCATGGCTCCGTCCCCGAGCGCCATGAGGGGATCGGCGACTTTGCGATGGATGTACATGCTGAAGCCGATCAGGAAGCAGAGCGACAGCAGCACGATGACGACAACGAGCTCGATTATCCGCGTCTTCTGAAAATAAACGTAGTCGGAGAGGCGTGAATTCTGGAGAGCATATTCTTCCTTGACTTGAGTCTCGATGTCCTTGCTGATCCTGTCGGTCAGATTATCTATTTCGGTAATCGCACTGCGAGCGGTGGCCCCATCTATTCCCAGGGGATGTTCCAGAGCAAAGAGCTGTGTGGCTTTCGTCTCGAGGCGGCTGGCATTCGCCTGCAGGGAATCGATTACTTGACGGTCGTCTGTACTCAATCCCGATGCCGCGAGCCTGTCAAGCTCCGCATGCATCTGCGAACGCATGGTACCGTAGTCATCCTGGTATTTTTTCTCTCCCTCAGCGATGGAATGGTGAATATCGTAGGACATGGCTGAGATTGCTTTTTCTATGTTTATGATATGCTGCGTTTCGCTGGAGGTGCGCTCTACCTCACTCGTGATGGAAGAGAACGTGGTCACCACGCTCATGAGAGACAATGCGACAATCGTCATGAACAGGAACATGCCGAGGCCGATTATGGTAATTATTTTTCTATGTATGGGCATGATCGGTTGAACTCCCTCCCACACCGGGCGAAGCCTGGTACGGGATCAACAACACTCATTGTAGTATAATACCACGCCGGGGCGCAGCCGTCCAGCAAGAGCATAACATCCAACGTTCAGAGTTCAGCAGTCAACTTGAAGAAAATCGTCGCCGAACCTCCTTTTTTCCTGTTAGTTCGTTCAATCTCTACCTGTCCAGAATCGACTTTATTCAATTGCCGTGAACTCTGAACAATGAACTCCGATCCCGGCATCCCGTGCCCTGTACTTTATGGTCAGGGCGTGCTAATTTTAGAGAGAGGGAACAAAGGAGGAACAAAACTTAGGTATGACAAATTCACCGGTAACCGCGAATAAACATCCTATCGTTGTAACCTATAAAGCAGGAGAGCCGCGGCGGGCTCAAATAAGGGAATATTTCGGCACGGGATCAGAGGTTTCCTTCCTCAGCGACATGCCTCCCGGATTGAGGCAGCAAACGCTGATCAACGGGGAAGTCATGTTGTCCTGGTTTCTGCGGAAGGAATTGGGGCCGAGCGAATTTGGACTGTTGAAGAGCGTCAGGATGATACAGTTGCTCTCGGCAGGCGCGGATTCCGTCCCCTATGCCGATGTGCCCGTGGATATTATCATCGCCGGCAACGTCGGTGCCTATGCGGAACCTATGGCCGAGCATGTTCTAGCCATGACCCTTGCTCTGGCAAAGAACCTTTTCCGGGAGCACCGCAATCTCATGCGGGGAGAATTCAATCAATCGGCGCTGAACCGCAAACTGAGCGGATCAATATGCGGTATTCTCGGATTCGGCGGAATCGGCCGGGCAACGGCTCGGCTGATGCGCGTCTTGGGAATGCGGATACATGCGGTAAATACCAGCGGCAAGACCGATGAACCGGTGGAATACATCGGTACGCTTGACAGCCTCAGACGGGTGCTTTCCGCAGCAGACGTCTTCGTCATTTCCCTACCACTTAAGAAAGAAACGCGCGGCCTCATCGGCAAGCAGGAACTCGAATGGATGAAGCCGAATGCCATTCTGATCAATGTGGCACGCGGAGAAATTATAGACGAAGCCGCACTCTATGCCCATCTTGTTACGAACCCCGATTTTTCGGCGGGCATTGACGCCTGGTGGGCCGAACCTTTCGCGCACGGGGAGTTCCATACGCGTTATCCCCTCCTTGAGCTGCCCAACCTGATTGGTTCACCGCACAATTCAGCAATGGTCCCGGGGATCACTGACGAAGCTACCATGCGGGCTCTTGAAAATGTGAAGCGCTTTCTGGACAATAAGCCGATCATTGGTGTCGTACGGCGAGAGGATTATGTCTAGGGAGAGCGGTAAAAATGGCAATGTGCAGCGGACGGCGTTTATGACCCACACGCCAGTTCTTGTCACAGTTGCATAATGGTATAAGAGGGAGTATGAACATGGACGATATAAAGAGAATCCTCGTGGCAAGCAGGATGACGAAATTCGATAGAAAGGCCGTGCACTACGGTGTTTCTCTCGCAAAAACGTATGGTGCGGAGCTCTATCTTATTCACGTGCTGCATGATCCCTTCGGCATAGAGGGTTGGAACCTCCCGATGCCGTCGCTCGAGGCGGACTATCAGAAAGAGATTCAGAAAGCCAAAAAGGGGCTTGATGAAATGGTTACCCGTGAACGGGCACAGGGGCTCGGCGTGAAGGAACTCGTCAGGGAAGGCGATCCCACCGACGTGATTCTGAAAACCGTTCGGGAGGAGCATATCGATCTGCTTATCATGATGGCCCATGAGGAAGGAAAGATCGAGCATTTTCTCTGGGGTCGGAGCAATAATGAAATCATCCGGAACATGCCGTGCTCGGTTCTGCTGATTAAGAAGGAAGTAAAGTTCTACTGAAGAACGGGCGATTGGGAAAGAGACGATGAACAGGTCAAACGATTTTTGTACCTCTCCTGGCCGGGTTGGGATATAATTTCTCTGCACGATACTCGTGGTCCTGCGTCGGGTGGTGAAATGATGAACGGTGCACTTGCGACGGTACCGGTTTTGAGCCTTGCGGTAAGTTTCTTGCTGTTAGGATGTTCCGGCGCGCCCCCGGAAAATCTCGGCGTTCGGGATGGGTGGCTGGCTCCCTGCCCGGAAACGCCGAATTGCGTTTCGAGCCAGAGCACGGACCGGGAACACGCCATTGAACCGCTGTCTTACTCAACGTCAAAGGAAGAAGCCCTGGCCGATCTGAAAAAAATCATCGGTCAGATGAAGCGGGCGAGGATCACGGAGGAAAGGGACGGCTATATACACGCTGAATACACCAGCGCTATCTGGCGGTTCGTGGATGATGTAGAATTCTTTGTTGATGAAAGCGCACATGTAATCCAGGTCCGGTCGGCGTCTCGTCTCGGGAAATCAGATTTAGGAGTGAACCGGAAACGCATTGAATCATTACGGGCGGCATGGAAGGCACAGGAAAAATGATGCCGTCCGACTCCTGTCTGGAAAACAAGCTCCCCCTGTTCTCGGTTATCATACCCGTACTGAATGAATTACCGGGAATCAATGAGGTGATAAGCCGTCTTGAGGCACAGGAACCCGAAGGTGGCATGGATCTCATAATAGTGGACGGCGACCCATCGGGAAGCACTGTCAGCGGTATTACTTCAGATTGCGTGCGGAAAGTGATTTCCGAACGCGGCCGCGCCCTTCAGATGAATAGGGGTGCCTCAATCGCAAGGGGTGAAATTCTGGTTTTTCTTCACGCCGACACCCGGCTGCCTGCCGGTGCGTTTTCCCTGATCAATCTGAAAATGAACGACCGGCGTTTCGTTGCCGGGGCCTTCGATCTCGGGTTCGACACACACCGGAGGATCTTCAAAATCACGGAAAAATATGTCCATCTCCGCACCCGGCTAACCAGGGTCCCCTTCGGCGATCAGGCGATATTCATTCGTCGTGCCTATTTTCAAGAGTTGGGCGGATATCGGAACATCCCCATCATGGAAGACGTGGATTTGATGAAGCGCATAAGAATGCGTGGTGACCGCATCGCCATCATCCCCGAGAAAGTACTGACCTCGCCGCGCCGGTACGAGGCTGAAGGAATTCTCTACTGCACGTTCAGGAACTGGGTGCTGCAGATTCTGTACAGCTGCGGCGTGTCGCCTGAGCGTCTGAAAAAGTGGTACCGCCCATAACCACAAGAGTCAGGAAGATTTATTTTACCCATAATACAGCCCGCCAGGAATGCATCCCTGCCCCTTGCTCGCTATTGTTAGTCAAAATGAATCAATTTTAAGGATAAGGCTGTTTATCCCAACCCCGAATGCGTTCATCCTTGATTTATTACCATGAGATAATGTATGATATCATGCAATTTTGCAGGGGATCTTTAAAGCTCAGGAAGGCTGAAAGAGATTGAACTGCAAACCAGGTCCAGGATAAGAAACAGCCATTGTCGCGGCTGTCGATTACTCATGGTCGCTGAAGAAGGAGTTCCTGCTGATGAAAAATAATATCTGCTCCTGGCTTCTCCGCCTCGTATTTCTGTCGATAGTACTGGTGACGGCCAAACCTGCCTTGGCCGTTCTCGGCGAGTCCGCGGATTCTATTAGCTCGGACCGCAGGGCTCTTGTGGCTACGCAGGGCTCCGTCATCGTCCACGATGGTTACCAGGTTCAGGAAATTGTGTCTGATACGATTATGGTCCGTGAATACATTTCCCCGTCCGGCATCGTATTCGCTATTGCCTGGAACGGTATGGCCGTTCCAGATCTTACCACCCTACTAGGCTCCTACGCCAACGATTACCGGACAGCGCTCAAGCAGTCTCCACGCAAGCCCGGGCGCCAGATGAGTCAAATCAAAACGGACCGGGTCGTTGTTGAAAAATGGGGTCACATGAGGAACCTGCAGGGCCGCGCTTATTCCCCGGCCCTGATACCGCAAGGAGTGAGCATTGATGAAATCAAGTAATGTACTAATCCTTCTGTGTATGCTTGTAATGACGACCGGCTGCAGCAGTGGAGGAGGAGTCTCTGGCACGGAAACTTCGGCAAAGCTTGTTTCCATTACTCTGTCGCCAACAAGCCCGAGTATCGCGTCCGGGATGTCGGAACCATTTACTCTTACCGCAACTTATTCGAACAACGCTTCGCAGATTCTGACGACAGCGGCGGTTTGGAGTTCATCAAATTCCGGTGTGGCAACCTTCAGCAATTCGACAGGAGTAGCCGCAACCGTTTCGACGGGTACAACAACGATTAGTGCATCCTATGGAGGCTTCTTGCAGTCCACGCAGCTGACGGTGACCCCGGTTGCGTTAGTCTCAATCACAGTGGCGCCTGCACTCTCGAGTATTGCCGTCGGGACAACCGAGCAGTTTACTGCCACGGGCACGTACACGGACAACACGATGCAGAATCTGACCATGTCGGCCATCTGGACCTCTTCTACCCCCTCTGTCGCTTTGATCAGCAATACAACGGGATCCAATGGTTTGGCCTCGTCACAGGCATCGGGTACAGCGTTGATTATGGCCAGGTCAGGGTTGGTCTCGGGTTCCACGGCATTGACGGTGGCCGGGAGCGCGGCGATCGCCAATAATGTACTTCCAGTCACAGTGAACGGCTCGCTCTGTTCACCGTTAACATCATCGTCTTATCTCAACAAACCCTGCGTCAGCGTGACAGTGTGCACTCCCGGGTCCACCACGGCCTGCACTACAATCAATGATATCCTGCTGGATACAGCGAGCTTCGGTCTGAGAATATTCAAACAGGCATTGACAGTGCCTCTGACTCAGGTTAACGCCAGCGATGGAGGATCGCTTGCCGAGTGCGCACAATTCGGCGATGGGTCGTCGGAATGGGGGTCTGTTAATCTGGCCGATATTGTCCTGGGGAATGAACGCGCTCTCGGAGTCCCGATCCAGGTAATCGATTCCACATTTGGTACTGTTCCCGGTACTTGCGGTACACCGGATGCAACACCTGAGATAGCAGGATTCAATGGCATCCTGGGCGTCGGAGTTTTCGGCGAGGATTGCGGCCCCGTATGCACAGATCCAAACAATGCAAACATCGGGATCTACTTTTCTTATAATGGTTCGGTTTGTGCAGGGACTGCAGTTGTATTGAGCGACCAGGTCCAGAATCCCGTAGTCAGTCTCCCGACGGACAACAACGGTGTAATCGTGGAGCTTCCGAGCGTACCGTTAAGCGGGGCGTCTTCAGTAAACGGCAATCTCGTCCTCGGAATCGGCACTCAGACAAACAACATCCCCTCCGGGGTTGCGACGTACAGTACCGACGGCTTCGGGGAAATCAATACAGATTTCTACGGCATAACCTACCCTAGCGTCATCGACAGCGGTTCGAACGGGCTTTTTTTCATGTCGCCCTCTGCCAGCATGATTCCCATGTGTCCATCCGGCTCAGTGTGGTTCTGCCCGTCGACTACTACAACCCTTTCCGCGGTTAATAACAGCGCTTTCGGACCCACCAGCGGCCAGGTCCTGTTCCAGATAGGCAATTTCAACTCCCTTACCAACTCCGTCAATAATGTGTTTAGCGACATAGGAGCGGTTCAACCGGCCATGCTCATCTGGGGGTTACCGTTCCATTATGGACGATTTGTTTATGTGGGGATAGAAAATCAAGTATCCAGTCTCGGCACGGGACCCTACGTTGCGTACTAGGGGGTTGCAGGATCATATTCCGGGGCGATCGAGAAATTAACGGTGACGGGCTTGTTTTCTTCTTTTTCGCAACCTCGGGCACGGCGGTCATCAATAGCGGGTCACTGTCGGTTAATTTTCAGAATGTAGAGAAAAAATGCCAGCGAAGAAAATCTATATTATTTCCGATGCCACAGGCCAGAGCGGATTACACATTCTCAGGGCGGCCCTGGTCCAGTTTGAGCACGCACGTACGAGAATACTGCTTTTCCACGACATCGACACAAAGTCCGCCCTCAAAAAAGTCCTTGACCAGGCCAGGGTGGACAAGTCTCTCGTCGCGTTCACGTTTGTAAGAAAGGACATGAGAGGCCACGCCACCGACTATTGCCTGAAGCACAATCTTTTTCATCTCGACATCCTGGGCCCGCTCATCAACAATCTGTCGGCCTATTTGCGGCTCGAGCCGCTTGAAACCCCGACCCTTCTGAGAAAAGTCGATGAACGGTATTTCAAACGTATCGACGCGATCGAGTATACCCTCAACCACGACGATGGGAGGGGGGCCGAACGTCTTCATGAAGCCGATATTGTTATCCTCGGCCTCTCGCGCACTTCTAAGACGCCGACCTCTTTTTTCCTGGCTCAGGAAGGCTATAAGGTCGCAAATGTGCCGATTGTGCCGGACATTCCCCTGCCGGAAGAGCTGTTTCAGATTGAGCAGCACAAGATCGTCTGTCTTAATATAGACCCGGAAGTCCTCCAAAAAGTGAGGAAAGTGCGCCAGAAACAGTCGGGGCTCAAGCCGAGTTATAGCGACTTTAAGAAAATATTTTCCGAAGTTGAGTATGTGCGGGACCTCATCAGACGCCACCGGAGTTGGGGGGTTGTCGACACGACGAACAAGTCGATCGAGGAAACCGCTTGGGAAATCATCCATTATGTGTTCGGCGATGATCACGAAGAGTATCATTAAGCGGGACACGGCCCTTCTCACAAATAAACACCGCCAATGAGCGATGCCTGATGATGCATGCCCTTTCCAAGACGAAATCCTGGTTGATCCTATTCCTTTTCGCTCTGGTGCTGGCGCCGGCAAGCCGCGCTCAGGGAAAACCGGTTTTCTTTCACGAAGACTTTTCCAGTCTGGACAACTGGAAACCCTTCTTTTTCCCGAACATCAAGAAGCATTCGGTCTATTCCCTTGAGAAGGACGGCGAACATAACGTCTTGAAAGCGGAAAGCCGCGCATCCGCATCGGCAATCGTCTATAAGGATGCGTTCAACGTCTATGACTACCCCAAAGTCAGGTGGCGCTGGAAAGTGAGCAACGTCTACACCAGGGGTGGGACAGGAAGCAAAGCCGGTGACGATTATCCGATGCGCGTGTATATCATGTTCGAGTACGATCCCGCGAAGGCGGGGGCTCTGGAAAAGATGAAATTCGGTTTCGGGAAAAGGCTTTACGGAGAGTATCCCCCGCAGAGCAGCCTCAACTATGTTTGGGCAAACAGGGAACAGCCTGAATCGATCGTCGACAGCCCTTACACCGACCGGTCGAAGATGATACTTCTGGAGAAAGGCGCGCGAAGCGCCGGCGTTTGGCGGGAAGAAGAGATCGATATCGTGGCTGACTACCTAAAGGCCTTCGGGACGAAACCTCCCGCCCGCGCGCGAATCGCGATCATGAACGATTCGGACAACACCGGGGAGAGTTCAGTGTCCTTTATGGAATATATCGAGGTCTTTCGATAGCCCCATGTCCGATACGCGCTGCGTTATTCTGTTCGTAAAGCTTCCGGAAAAAGGGAAGGTCAAATCCCGCCTTGCAATCCAGCTCGACGGGAACATAGTCCTACGCTTATACGAATGCATGGTCCTCGATGCAATCGATATGCTTAACAGTGGACATTACTCTTTCCGCATCTGCTTCGATCCCCCCGAAGCGAGCGACCGGATACGACAGTGGCTGGGCCATGCTTATTTCTATATGCCGCAGTTCGGGGACGACCTCGGAGAAAAGATGGAACAGGCCTTTTCGCACGTTTTTTCGCAAGAGGTTAGTGAGGCGGTCCTCATCGGGAGCGATGTTCCCGGAGTGACTTCGGCGATCATCGATGAGGCTTTTAAAGCATTGACAACACATGACTCAGTCATCGGCCCAGCCAGCGATGGGGGATATTACCTCATTGGTTTCAGAAAGGGCGCGCTTTGCCCGGATATTTTTCATCACATGATATGGAGCACCGCCGTCGTCTTTGCGGAAACCGTCAACAGGCTTCACCAGGCGTCGCGCTCAGTCCATGTCCTTCCGGAACTCGCTGATGTGGACAGGAAAGAAGATCTGATTATGCTCCTGGGTCAACAACGCGATGGTAACGCGCCTATTTCGAGGACTCTGCAATATCTTAACAGCATTCGCAGCAGCATTCTTGATTAGTTCAGAGATATTTATATTGTTTTACGAGCCAGCCGCTTTCAGATAATCGCCGGGACGGCCAAAAAAGGAGAAGCAGTATGGATAAAAAGAAACAAGTGACGGAAATCCTCAAGAGGCTTAAAAAAGAATACGCAGGGACTCCCCAAACGGCCTTGCATTTTTCGACTCCCTTTGAACTTCTTGCCGCAACAATCCTCTCCGCACAGACCACGGACGTTCAGGTAAACAAGGTAACCGAGAAGCTGTTCAGGAAATACCGCACCATTGAAGACTTTGCGAATAGTTCACCGGAAAAGCTGGAGAAAGATGTCGCGTCGGTTAATTTTTACCGGAACAAGGCAAAGAATATCTGCAATTCCGCGAAAATGCTTCTCGGGCAATACGGCGGAAACGTTCCGAAAACCATGGAGGAGCTGATCACCTTGCCTGGCGTGGCGCGAAAGACGGCGAACATTGTACTGTCGAGCGTCTACGGCATCAATGAAGGCATTGCCGTCGACACCCACGTAAAGCGTCTCGCCAACCGTTTGGGCCTTACCAAACACGTGGATCCGGTCAAGATCGAATCCGACCTGGTAAAGATGACACCGCGTATAGAGTGGGGCAACCTATCTCATCTTTTGATCTTTCACGGCAGGAAGGTTTGCATGGCCAGGAACCCTGATCATGGCTCGTGCGTTCTCTTCGACATCTGCCCCTCAAGAGATATTTGAACGGCCGGTTTCTGTGCAGTGCTCCCCCCTCTTGACAATTCACGCCTAGCAAGGGGAAGGTCCGGAAAATAGTTCAAAAACATCAATAAAGCAGAGAAATGCGTGATCCAGAAATGCAAGACCAAAATTCAACGCGATCTGTTCTCCCCATATCTGGCAAAACAGGTAGTTAACAATATTCTAGGCATTCGCCGGTCTGCAGGAAGCAGCGTTCGTATCGAGAGTTCTTCTCATTGCTGTCCAAAATGAAATCCTCTTCTGCCTTGTCAACATCATCAATTCGGCAACTGAAGCGAATATCTGTGAACGAGCTTAACTGGTTGATTCTTCCGTATGCTGGCGCGAAGATATTGGAGGTTGACCATTGATCGGGAAACCGGTAAGATTGCCTTATGAAGAGCGTAATGCTGTTCATGACTCTGACTTCGGTGTTGATGTGCGTCAGCGTTCATAGCGTTAAGGCGTCGGAGCAGCAATTCACAGTGCCGGATTGCATGATGAGCGCCGCTCCCTGCATCAAGACGGTGGATGGCTTTACCGTGGCTTTCGATATAAACCCCAAACCGCTGAAAGCCATGCGCAGTTTGCTCTTTAGGACAACCATCTCGAACCAAGGCAGCCCCGTGACAGATGCATCCGTCTCAATCGACCTCTCGATGCCCGGAATGTACATGGGACAGAATATCATAGGGCTTAATCATCTCCGTGACGGGATTTACGAGGGCAAAGGCGTCATCGTCCGCTGCCCCAGCGGAAAAAAGATTTGGCGGGCCTCGGTTGCCATCCATCATACCGGCAACGAATCGGTGGTGGACTATATCTTCGAGGTTCCATAGTGATGAACGCCGGCTATCTTCTTGCCTTAACCACTGGTTTTTTAGGCGGGTTCGGTCATTGCATCGGCATGTGCGGCCCCCTTGTCGCATCCTCCTCGCTCCATTCCACCGCCGTTGGCGTCTCTTGTAACTACCGTGCGCGAATTATCGATCAAGCACTCTACAATACCGGCCGGCTTACGACCTACGGGATCGTGGGCGCTATCATGGGATTCGCTGCTTCCTTCATCAACGTGGCGAGTAAACTGGTGGGGATCCAGAATGGGGTGATGGTGGGAGCCGGTATCATCATGGTCATCATGGGGCTCGGCATCCTGGGTGTTGCCGGCGGAACGGGTTGGCTTGAGCGGCACAACTCGCTGGTGCTGACCACGGCAAAGAAATTGTTCGGCCTCTCTTCCCCTTGGAGGTATTATCCCCTCGGTCTTGTCCTGGGTCTTATGCCTTGCGGCCTTTCCTACACAGCCTTTATCGCAGCGGCCGGGACCGAATCTCCGTTGGGGGGCATGCTCACCATGCTTTATTTCGGTGCAGGAACAATACCCGCCCTGGCTCTTTTTGGCGTTGCGGTGACGTATTTGGGGTCTCGCATGAGGCTCTGGATGCAGAAGGCGGGCGGCGTCGCGGTAATGGTCATGGGGTTTTATTACATTCTGAAGGGAATTCGGTTGTATGTTGAAATGTGATCACTGCCTTCTCCAATTTCCCGAGCGGGACGCAGTGTATGACGAAGTCAATAGCGTCAAGAAGGTCTTTTGCTGTCACGGCTGCCAGGGAGTGTACCTGCTTATCAATAGCGAAGGACTCGATGAATTCTACCGGCGCCGGAGGGAATGGCTCCCCGGACCAGCCTCCACCGCACCGGTCGACTTTGCCGCATTCACCCCGAATATCCGTCCCATGGGGAGCGAACTCGAAACGGACATTGTGCTGGGCGGCATCCGCTGCGCTTCCTGCGTCTGGCTAAACGAACGGATACTCATGAAGACCACCGGCGTGACCTTCGCCCAGGTCAACTACGCCACTCATCGGGCGCGGATCCGCTGGAGCCCCGAGAAAACAGACATCCAGGCGATTCTGTCCCGTATCACCTCTATCGGCTATACGCCGAAACCCTTCGTTGCAACGGCATTCGATGAGGAACAGCGCAATGCACAGCGGGAGATGCTGCTCCGGTTCGGAACGGCAGGTTTCCTGTCCATGCAGCTCATGCTCTTCTCCGTGGCCCTGTACGCCGGCTATTTCCAAGGTATCGATGAGAAGATCAAGAATATCTTCGATATCATCTCGCTCGTCCTTGCCACGCCTGTAATATTTTACTCAGGATGGCCTTTTTTGACTGGCGCAGTCAGGGGACTAAGAAGTTTCACGTTCAATATGGATTTCCTCATTGCGGCAGGCGCGGGATCGGCTTATCTTTACAGTATTTATCAGATGTCCATCGGCGGAGAGGTCTATTTCGACACTGCCGTCATGATCATCACCCTGATTTTGCTGGGCAGATACATCGAATCAGGGGCCAAGCGAAAGGCTTCGGAGGCCATCATGCGGCTCCTGTCTCTTGCGCCGCGGGAAGCGCGAAAAATGGCCCCCCAGGCAGAAGGTAGTGATGAAGACGGAACAACGATCCTTACCGAGCGTCGGATGGTCTCTGTGTTCTCCATCCAGCGGGGTGACCTCATCGAAGTGATCCCGGGAGAAAAGATCCCCCTGGACGGGATCGTGCGTGAAGGCCAGTCTGAAATAGATGAAGCAATGCTGACCGGCGAGTCCCTGCCCGTTGCGAAACACCCTGGCGCGGAAGTCTTCAGTGGCACAGTGAACCTGTACGGCCGTTTTGTCTATGAGGTAACGAGGGTCGGCAATGACACGGTGCTGTCGAGGATCATCAAAGCAGTTGAGGATGCACAGACCAGACGCGCGCCGGTCCAGGCTCTGGCCGACCGGATGGTGTCGGTTTTCGTTCCCGTTGTTCTGTTTCTCAGCGTCCTTACAGCGGGATACTGGGTTTTCAGAGGAGGTCCGGTTTCCGTTGCAGTGATGAATGCCGTCTCGGTGCTGGTCATAGCCTGTCCCTGCGCTCTTGGCCTGGCAACGCCTCTCGCAATCCTGATCGGTACAACCTATGGCGCTTCCCGGGGGATCCTGATGAAGGGTGGCGATGTTATCGAGCGGGCGAAAAACATCGATACGGTCGTGTTCGACAAGACCGGCACTATCACCGAAGGGAAGCCGTCCCTGATAGACTTTCACGGAATCGGCAGATCAGACACCGAGGCGCTTCGCCTCGCTGCATCCCTTGAACGTTTTTCCGAGCATTCAATTGGGAAGGCGATTACGGCAGCCGAAGGATCATATGCCTACGAAGAGGTGACGGCATTTTCCGTTTTGCCGGGCAAGGGGATCCGCGGTTTTATTGCTGGAAAGGAGACACTTCTCGGCAGCAGGGAGTTTGTCGAGAGAGAGGGGATCGGCAGGAGTATGGATAATGAGGAGATCGCCTTTGCCGCATCCCGGGAAGCCGACGGCGCCACGGTTGTATACCTAGCATACGATGGGAAACCGGCGGGAACCTTCGCGGTCTCCGATCCGCCGAGAAGCGAGGCTGCGGAAGCCGTGAAGATGCTGAAACGTAGGGGCTTCGAAATTGTCATGATCACCGGTGACGCTGTCGCGACCGCGGACGCGGTGGCGAAGACGGTGGGTATCGAAAGAGTCGAGGCAAAACAATCCCCGGTGCAGAAAGCTGATCAAGTTGGAAAGATGCGGGCCGGAGGAAAGCACTGCGCCATGATCGGAGACGGGATCAACGATGCTCCTGCGCTCGTTGAGGCCGAGGTCGGTATCGCCATGGGCAGGGCAACGGATATCGCCCTGGAGAGCGCGGACATGGTGCTGATGCGGAGCGACCTGCGCCTGGTGCCTCAGGCACTCAGGCTGGCAAAAAAGACTTTTTCCATTATCCGGCAAAACCTGTTCTGGGCATTCTTTTACAATGCCGTGGCGATTCCTCTGGCCATGGCCGGCGTGCTTCACCCCATTATGGCCGCCGCGGCGATGGCGTTGAGTTCCTTGAGCGTCGTGGGCAATTCATTGCGGGCGAGAGTTAACTGATGTCAAGCATGATCATATTGATTCTCATCTCTCTCAGCATCGGACTTGCTGCGTGGTTCCTGTTCCTCTGGGCCGTGAAGAGCGGCCAGTTTGACGACATTGAACGCCCAAAGTACCGGATGCTCGATGATGATGACGATAGAGACAAAAACCAAGACAAAGATAAAGAAAAGAACAAAGAGAAAAATACGAAATCCAATGCCTGATGGTACCTTCAGACCAGGGCAGATGTCAATGAAGCCCTGATTTGGTCTGAGGCAGTGCAATGCATGAGGCCGTGCCTGCAAAAAAGAAAGGAATCCCCTCTTGACCCAGTGGCCTCCTTTCTGTATGATTCATGAAGAACCGCCATTCATTTCAGGATTGCCATGACGATAAACAAACCCATATTCGACAACCGTACGGATACCGACGAAAAGATTCAGCCCACGTCAGAGGAACTCGAGGCATTTCTTGCGAATTCTGGCAAGGAAGGCGGCGAGGAGCAGCCAATCAATGGTCTGTCTGTGTACCGACAGCTGCTGAAAGACGCTGATGACTTTGAACAGCGCCAGGCGTCGGATGAGGCGTCGCCGGACATCCGGCAGCGGATATTATTCGGCGTACTCGACCATGCCCAAGTTCTCAACCCCGTACTCCAGTCGGAAGTGGAGCTATATGCTTATCACTTGCACAGGCTCGAGTCGCTAGATTTCAAGAGCCCATCGGTCTTTATCAAGTCTGCGGAACATGAGATGAGCCGCCTCAACACAAAGAAGATCAACGATGTGATGAGGATGAAAAGACTCCAGGAAATGATCGCGGAGCGGAAAAAGGTTCTTGTAGTGCTCAAGAAACAGTGGCTGGAAAGAATCCCTGAACTGCGTCGTATCGCGCTGTACGTGAGGGAAAATCTGTCCAGGATTGAAAAACTCTGCGAGGCATCGGTCGTTATTCTCGCGGAGGCTGGAATCGGGCGGACAAAGGAAAAGCAGCTGATCGAGGATATCCATAACTATTTCAGAGACCTGCTGAAAAGAGCCCTGCAACAGGGCAAGATTACCAGGGAGAACCTGGAAAAAGCCAGGGATGGGATAGAGACGATAACAATGGAGTTGTCGAGTCTCATAAGCGAGGATGGCGACGCTCTCACCAAATTGTACGAAACGATACACGATAATGTAAAGACGGTGTCTCAGGACATTGCCACTGTGCTGGCCGACGTCGAGAGCAAAAAGAGCGGGACCGTCCATGAGAACCTCAAGCTTTTCAAGCGGCTTGAGCAGGTACTCATGTCGCTTTTGTCGGGTTGTCGTCTTGAAATAAAACTGGCCACGACCGACAAGAGTACGCCGCACGACAACCTCCTTAATGCAAAAAGAATGGAGATGATCGAGTATCTCTTCGAACAGGTGAAAAAAGAACGCAGGGCCCGATCAGACCGCAGGGCACAGACGGATCGGCGGAAAGCAAATGATCCGAACTATCGGGGGCCTGAACGGAGACGCGGCGGGGACAGAAGGAGCGGGAAAGGCCGGAGAAGCTGAGGGGATGCTTCCTTATGAAAAAATATTGTTACTGCCTGTTCCTGGCGATATTTCTCTGCTCATGCGGCGTGCATTTTTCGCTGTCGCCAAAAGAACCGCGGCCCGGAACATTATCCTATTGTGAATTGCTCAATGTGCCTTCGCAACCCTATCCTACTTTAATACCGCAACCCTATCTTGGCATATACCTGGCTTCCCGGAAACTGGAACAATCCCCCCCGGCATGCAAAGAAAACTATTTTGTCCAGGTTGCCGGGATAATAAGCGGTTCACCGGCGGCTAAGTCCGGCCTGAAGGACGATGACGTCATCCTGTCCCTGAACAACAATCCCGTCTGTGGCGATGCGGAGCATGTCGCGCAATTGTTTAAAAAAATGATCGAACGGGAAAAGATCGGATCCCTTGCCGTGCTCGATATTCTTCGCGAGGACCATACGCTTTCACTCTCGGTCATCCTGGAACAGCAGCCCACCCATGAGCAAAAGGAGACCATGCATCCCGAACTCGGGACATGCCCAACACAAACTTCTTTGCTGGAAAATGCCCTGGACGCACAAGGCGCGCTTCCCGCATTGCATGCTGTTTATGACGGCTTGTATGAGAGGTCGAACTTCGTGCATAACCCGGGCTCAGCGCTGGAAGAAAAATCGCATCCGCTGCAGCTGGAAGAAGTGACCTACCTGATACGGCACCCTCTGGAAGCTGGAGCAGTTGCGAAAGAATTGTCCCGCAGGATCAGCGAGCCTTTTGAGAACGATAACGAAAATCCCGCTGAGGGCGTGCGGCGTGCAGCGGCACTCCTTGACGTGAGTCTTCCGTCTCCGGAAAAACCGGTGGAAATCACGTTTCCCGCGCTCCTTCATGTTATGGAGGATGCAAAAAGGAGTATCGACGCTGCTCTGTCCAATCTGACGCCGGAAGAAAAAAAGCTGCTGCAAGACGAGGCCCTCAATCCCTCGGACGACAGCCAATGGAACAGGATACTGGAAGTTTCCCTGAAGGTCGACCGCGCCGCGCTTTTCCAGGCCTTTACTCCTCTCCTTGCCTTTCTCACAAAGGACAATCTGTCTCTTTTAAAAGCGGATGTGATAAAGCGTTTTGGCGGAAACAAAGGACCCATTCTCTATGAAGCCATGAGTCCCATCGGGAAAGTGATTGTCGGCGGTGAGGGGCCCAATGTGTATACCGAGGATGCCGCACTCATACTCGACCTTGGCGGTGATGACCTCTATCTCAATAATGCAGGCGGGACACGGCCTGGCATGCCAATCACTTTGGTTATAGACTGGGGAGGAAACGACCGCTATATAAGCAAGGAAAATTTTTCCCAGGGCGCGGGGCTTTTGGGTGGGGGCTTTCTGATAGACCTGGGCGGCAACGATACCTTCATTTCACGAGACGGCAGCCAGGGTGCGGGCTTCTGGGGGCTTGGTTTCCTTTATCACGGTGATGGAAACGGAGTTTTCAGTGCCAGAAAATTTTCCCAAGGTACGGGACAGATGGGTATCGGCATGCTCGTGAACAGAAAAGGTGACGACCGGTATCTTTGCTCATACGGCGGACAGGGATTGGGGCTGTTTGGAGGGGCAGGCATCTTGTTTGATGAAGCAGGTAATGATTTTTACCAGCTGGGCGGACTGGAGCCAGACTTTCGTGACCCCTCTGCGTCCACGCAAAGCATGGGCCAGGGGTTCGGGCTCGGTGAAAGGCCGGAAAAAGACAAAAATGGGGTGCCGGGCGGCATAGGCATGCTGATCGATGGCAGTGGAGATGACACCTACATTGCTGACTATTTTGCGCAGGGAGCATCCTATTATTACGGTTTGGGCATCCTGGATGACAGGGCGGGCAATGACCAGTATATTTCGGGACGCTACAGCCAGGGGGCGGGCATCCATTCCTCTGTCGGCGTTCTGCTGGATCGGGCAGGAAATGATTTTTATTATACCTCGTTCGGAGTGGGACAGGGAATGGGGCACGATTATGGTGTCGGCTTTTTTGAGGATGACGGCGGGGAGGACCATTATCAGGGAGGTTCCCTGGTGCAGGGCGCGGCAACAAACGGGGGCCTCGGGATATTTATTGACTTGACGGGAAATAGAGAACATTCCTTCGTGAGCGAGGGACAGGCATACGTTGAGGGCGAAAAGGGGATGGGGATCTCGATCAGCAGGGGACGAACTGTTGATGCTCCTGCTATTAGGATTGAGACAGGCAAGGAATGAAACGGTTTTGTATAGGGGCCAATAAGCAGATTAAGGAAAGGAACACACCTTGGAAAAAAAACCAAAAAGCATTTTTTATTCGTGCGTACTTGTTATCGCAATTGTTTCCTTCTGTCGGACTACCGTGGCATGTCAGGTAGATGAGTGCTTCCTCACCAGGGCAGGATTCCTGGCCTCTTCGAGTCCCGAGCGTCTGCAGGAAGCTAATGGCTATGAAAAGGCAGGCAACAAGGGGAAATTAGATGAACTCATAAACAGCAAGATTGTCCTGATGCTCAAGGACGACGTGAAAGTGCAGGCCTTGGAATGGTCGATCGAGCGGAAGATGATTAAAATTAAGTTTGAAGACAGCAAAGGCACCTACTGGGTAAATGATGGGGCATTGAAGCACATTGAAGCCGGAGACAAAAGTGAAAAATGATAAAGACCTGGACAAAGCTCCTTTTGTCCGCATAACCGGATGAGCCGTTATAATACCCCTAGGGACATTGTTCGATCTCGTACGAGACGATCAGTTATGTGACCGTGACCTTATCCATCACCTCAAAAGACGTCATCATCATCGGCGCCGGCGCGTCGGGCCTGCTCTGCGCAATTGAATGCGGAAAACGCGGCCGCTCGGTGCTGGTGCTCGACCATGCGGAGCGGACAGGCACGAAGGTTCGTATCTCCGGCGGCGGCAGGTGCAATTTCACGAACCTGAATGTGTCCGCGGATCATTACCTTTCTCAAAATCCTCACTTCTGCAAGTCAGCCCTGGCACGCTACACGCCCCGTGACATCCTGTCCCTCGTCGAAAAACATCATATAGCCTATTATGAAAAAGAGGTAGGCCAGATATTCTGCATGAAAAGTTCCCGGGATATCATCGCGATGCTTGAGCGGGAATGTGAACTGGCTGGCGTCGGGATGCTTCTGAAATGTGGAGTAACGGATATAGCGAAAAACGAGAATTTTTTGGTGACAACTAACGAGGGATATTATTCAGCCGAATCTCTGGTCATAGCAACGGGTGGGCTGTCTTATTCCAATCTCGGGGCCAGTAGCTTTGGCCATGACGTGGCCAGGACCTTCGGGCTGAGAATGACCCAGGTCCGGCCGGCGCTCGTGCCCTTTGTTTTCTCAGGAAAGGACCAGCAGATCTTTCGTGAACTTGCTGGCGTTTCTCTCGATGCTGCTGTGTCCTGTTGTTCGCGGAAGTTTCGCGGCAGTATTCTGTTTACTCACCGGGGATTGAGCGGGCCAGCGGCGCTCCAGGCTTCGCTTTATTGGGAGCCGGGATCAGCGCTGATCATCGACGTCCTACCGGCGACAGACATCCTGAAAATTATTGCATCCCGGAGAAGCAGCAAGATATTGCCGCACAATTTGCTTTCCGAATATCTGCCGAAGAGGTTTGCGCAAACCTGGTGCGGCCTATTGCCCGATGCGAAGCCGATCAACGAAACGTCGGACAAGGAGTTGAAGGCATTTGCTGATCAACTGCACGCATGGTCAGTCGTACCCAAAGGCACGGAGGGGTACACGACAGCCGAGGTGACTGCGGGCGGTGTGAACACCGACGAACTCTCGTCCAAGACTATGGAATCGAAAAAGATGTCCGGTCTGTATTTCATCGGTGAAGTTATCGATGTGACGGGGGAACTCGGTGGTTACAACCTCCATTGGGCCTGGGCATCGGGATTTGCCGCTGGCCAGGTCGCCTAGAGGAACCCATGGCCAGGTGTAGAAGGAAGGCCGATGCGCTGGCGCCAAGGAGTTTGGGGTAATGGGTGAGACCGTCGTCATGATGCATCTCAGGGGATTTAAAGCTGACTAGGCCGGAATAGTTTAAGCGGACTCTGACTAGGTATTTCAAGGGTAGGAAAAAGTAGATGGAGATTTAATACATGCCCGAAGACAAGAAGAGGGAAAAACTTTAAATTTTCGATATCTTTTCTCAGAGAACTCGTGCTTTCCTTGTGATAAGATGACTTTATATGGGTCAACAATATTATTTTGCGCATTTTAACGCATTTGGAAAAATGATCATGGGTCAAAATCTGCATTAATTGCGAAAATGAGTAGTCCAAAATGGGCTGATTTCAATGTATTAATGGAACTTTTTTCATAATAGATTAATTTTAAATGTCTTTTATCCTAATCTTTTTCTGGTACTCATCTTGCTGATATTGCTATTGAATTATATGAAAAATACTTAATCAACACATGTACAAACGCCAGTATTATATTCCACTTTTGCTCCAACAGAAATTGTTCCAAGCTAATTTCTAATGGATAATGGATGGTGCTTTATGATGACAGGACAAAGTGAAAGGCAACGGGCTTCTGTGCTTTTAATAAGCAATGATGAAAATCCGGATTATTGTCGTTTCCTTCACATCAAAGGCGAAAAGGTGGAACAGTGTTCGTTCAGGTGCTATGAAGACAGGCTCAGCCTTTGCGAGGCTGGTGTTATTGTTCTCGACAGCGGCAATGAAGTATGGAGGGGCATGTCTGCTTTACGCCAGATCAAACAAGCCCACCCTGAGGTTCCCGTCATCTTCCTGCCCGTTCAGAGGTCGGATGAAACCGTGGCTAGCGCTATGAAACTAGGCGCGCAGGAGTATTATCAGAAGCCGGTGAATGTCATCAGACTCCATCAGCTTGTAGAAAACCTCCTGGCCATCAGGCAGTCGACTTGGAGCGACGAGGGCCCTGCTGCAAATATGTCTGCAAGGGAAACGTTGGCTCCGCACGATAAAACAACCTTCCCTTACAAACCGCAGAACATTCTGCAGGTCATTTCCTTCATCGAAAGCAACCTCTGGTCCGCGATGGAACTGGAAGGTCTCGCACAAAAAGCCAATCTCAGCAAATTCCACTTTTGCCGGGTATTCAAAAGGTATACAGGCATGAACCCCATGAAATATGTGAATTCCTTAAGGATAAGCCGGGCAAAGGAACTTCTGGCCGGAAATAAGAACAGCGTTTCTCTGGTAGCCAACGAGGTGGGGTTCCGGGACCTGAGTAACTTTATCAGACAGTTCAAAAAAAACACCGGCGTTACGCCGACCGCCTATCGGGATATGTCCAAAACACAAAATACTCCAGCGGCAACGGCATTCGCTGACCGGCAACAATAGAACAATAGCTTGAAAGGAATAGAGATCGGTTCAATCATTTACATGTGCTACAGCGTCAACAATCTCTTCGACCTTGCCGGCAGACAACAAGGATCGTGAAAGTTGAAGTCTTTGACCCTTAGCTGTCTCATCACTAATAACACAGCCGGCATTCCTGTTCCTGTAGAATTTCGTCAATCAACCTTTTCAAACACTCTTGTAAACGAAAATTCGTACATTATAAGTTCCCTTCACTTACCCAGGTACCAGGAGTTCCTGCTACCGTACAAACCCAACCTTTAGGGCTTCCTACTGACGGGTTGGAGTTAATAGTCCTATCACCTACAGCCCAAGTCCCACTCCTCGGCGCGGCTGTGTTGGATACCAGCTTCTTTTTAGCCAGCAGCATCCCGATATTGCCGCTCCAGTTTGTGGCCCCAATGAGATTGTTGCCGAAAACAGTACTGATTAAAGAGCTGTCGAAATAATATTCATATCTGCCGGGAGACATGACGATGTTATCGCTACAGATACCGTTGACTATACCATTCGTAAAAGAGATGCCATCATTGCCCGTAGTATCTACCTTGTTCCCAATAACAATGACATTAGTAACGGTTTCCGAAGAGACAACCCCCGTCCAAATTCCAGAAGCTACATTAGAAATTATGTTTCCTGTTATTGTTATTGAGTTATTATAATCTGACCCTACTACTCTATAGGATAAGTTTTCTATTCCCCATCCGTTTTGGACCGCATTCGTTATCACGTTGCCTGAGACCGTGATGTATTGACAGTTATTAATTACGATTCCAGCACCGCCAGTTGAACTGTTTGTACTGAAATTTTTAATTCTGTTCCCAGTTATCGTAGCATTGTAAACATGAATAAGATATAAACCGCTTCCCGGTACATTTTCAATCACATTGCCAGTTATGGTAACATCATTTAAACTTCCACCACCCGCCATTAAGTCGGATTGGATACCATGAGCGGCCGTACCGCTTATGTGGTTTCCG